>NNBU01000131.1_pt1 | contig 22919 bp, 19 predicted proteins | sample 1173781 | NCBI WGS metagenome assembly NNBU01 (sample SAMN07173937, study PRJNA388173) | plant metagenome | biome: Plant school; feature: Soil; material: Symbiotic tissue of Blasia pusilla L.; isolation source: symbiotic tissue sample KVJ2 | host: Blasia pusilla | place: Norway: Troms, Kvaloya...
GATGGTTGGTTAGAAATTATGGTTCCTCTACCAGAACACGAAAAAGATAAAGAACTTATTGGTGATTTAGTCAAAATCTTATTAGACAGACTCCAAATTGATTTTGAGCCTTTTGGTTCCACAACACTTAAAAACGAGCGAATGCGGCAAGCAGTAGAACCAGATACCAGCTTTTATATTCAAAATCAAGCTGCTATCATTGGAAAAAATCGCATTGATTTAAATATAGATCCACCACCAGATTTAGCAATTGAAATTGATATTACTTCTCGCACTCGATTTGATAATTATGAAATCTTAGGAGTCCCTGAACTTTGGCGACATACACAACAAGGTTTAGAAATTTCCTTATTAAAAGAAGGGAAATATGTAAAATATGAATCTAGTCCTAATTTTCCTGATATCCCAATTGTTGAGTTAGTCAATGAATATGTGCAGCAGTGTTTAACAATTGGGAGAAGTCAAGCTATGCGTAATTTCAGAAATTGGGTTGAGAATAATTTATGATAGAAATCTAAGGCTTTCTCAGAAAGGCGATCGCTCATGACTACTGAGACTTTGAGTTGTAGGAGTAATAAATGAAGAGACAAGTTATTATCTATCCAGGAGAAGATGGTTATTGGGTAGCTGAATGTCCTAGCTTACCTGCTTGTATCAGCCAAGGAAAAACCAAAACAGAAGCTATTGGCAATATCAAGGAAGCTATTGAATTATATATTGAAGTGTTAAAAGCAGAAGGTCGTCCTATTCCAGAAGATAACTTGGAAACAGTTTTAGTCGATGTATGAGCAAGTTACCAATAATTTCTGGTCAAGAGTGCATTAAAGCTTTGGGAAAGGCTGGTTTTTATATTTTACGACAACGCGGAAGCCACATTATTTTACGTCGAGATGAGCCATTTGCTGAAGTCGTTGTCCCGAATCATCAAGAATTAGACAAAGGAACTTTACGAGCAATTATTAGACAGGTTGGGCTGAGTGTTGATGAATTTATCGGGTTGCTGTAAGTGAAAGACTAGGTGCGATCGCTATATTAGAACCTCAAATCAGCAATTGAGTATACTCGCAACAATTTGTGTCAGATGCACCTAGTATTTCATCAATTGCTGCCATTTCTAAGTTTAGATGCGTCAGAACTAACTGGAGGCAGCAATACAAAATCATAGCCAGTTTGATTTTTAGTGCTTGGCTGAACTTTGATTAATACAAAATCACCCTTACGATCGCCCGATGGCTCAAATTGAATCTTTCCCGTTGCGCCATCAGTAGAAAAATTAGGATTACGTAACACCCTTTGCAAACCATCACGAGTGTTGCTTTGCTGTAAACCAGCAATAATCGTTCTAGTCGCATCATAGGCCATCGCTGTTCGCCAACTCACAGGCCCACCCCAAAGTTGTTGAGTATTATGTACAAAAGGACTGCCTGGAAATTGTTCGGGATGCCAAGATGCAGAAAGTACCATTCCATTGACATTGGCTTTTCCTTTCTGTAGGGTTTCGTTAGTGTACAGAGCAGGGCTGCTAAATATTGCTAGCTGTCCCTGATTAGCTTTCGCTATCTTTATAGCCTTATCAATTCTATCGATGTGGGGAGCGAGGAATAAAGCATCTACATCGTTATTTCTAATTTGAGAAATAACCGCTTTTGCTTTCAAGTCGTCATCAACTGTTGATAAATCGCAATTTGTGGGATTAATATTACCACCAGCATTTTTAATCGCTATGGGAAATTTATTTTTAAAATACTCATTATCGATACTTCTGGAATCAACACAAATGGCAATATTAGTTTTGCCAGATTTTTTAACGATATAGTCAGCGAGCTTATCTCCTGACAAGCTAATATTGGGGAGAGTACGAAATATATAGTTGCCAAAATTAGAAAGGTTTTCGGAAAAGCCTGTAGGAGCAATCATTACTAACCCTCGCTCTTGATACTTTGGCGCAGCAGATAGGGAAGCACTACTTGCATTATGTCCCACCACAGCTAGAATATCAGTATCTTTGACAAACTGGTTAGCAATATCTGAGGCTGTACTTGGGTCATTATTATCATTAGCGATCGCCACTTGTAAACGCTTACCATTAATGCTGCTATTCTTATTCACTTCATCTTGAGCTTGAGCTACACCACGCAATATCTCTTTAGCAACATTCGCGTTAGTACCAATTGGTACACTTACACCAATTTTAATATAATTACCTTTCTCAATAGCCTTAGTGTTGTTCAAGTAAATTAATGTTTCTGGATCGTTACGATTAGTTTTACGATATGAGTTAAACCTATCAATAGCACTTAGACAATCACCAGTAAAAATTGCTTTAGCTCCAGCTTCTTTATCTGGGTTCGTATCTTGTTTGAATAAAGTTTCTTCCCCTATACTAATACTATCATTTAAACTATACTTCTCTCTTTCTTTGGCGCAAAATGAATTTACTATAGGTGTAGTAGGTCGGAAAATATAGTATAAATATACTAAAATGCCGCCAATAATTACTCCGACTAAAAGTCCTATCAATTGGCTAAAATTAATATTTCTACTTCCAGAAGAATTTACTTTTTTCTCAATTACTCTATCTGTTTGGACAGCAAGTATGGGAGCTTCAATTAAAGCTATGTCTTCATCTCTAAGTCCTAAAACCTGCTGAAGACGTTTCAACAAAGCGCGAGTGTTATCAGTAAGAGGAAATTGACGTTCAATCTCATTGCGTAAAGTCTGTTCATATCGCTGCAATTTTTGCTTGTAGACTTCGATAGGTTCTAAAACTTGAGCTTCAATTGCAGTAGCTTCTTCAACTGTTAGTCTCAGCCTTTTTCGTAACTCATCCAATGTAGCGCGACCAGTAAAAGAAATTTCACCATTACCACCCTCTACGCAAAACTCAACTTCTCGACGATATTTAAGCTGTAGGTCATCACTGGGTGCTTTAGCAAGCAGAATCTTAAAGCCTTCTCTAATTGCATATATCTCCGGTTTCATTGCTGGAGTAGCTTCTTGTACTCTCTTTTTAGCGTACTCATGTAATTCATCAACAGAGATTAAGCTATCTTGATCCCGATCTGCTGCACCAGTCTCCAGCCCCTCAACTATATAGCGGGTGTAAGTTGAGGTATCTGCCCCTTGCTGTTCAAAGGAATATTGGGTTGAGGTACTAGATGTCAGAATAGCTCGTCCTTCACCACCCAATTGGTTCTTGACATCCACAAAACCGTCATCTTTTGCTAACATACCCTCGGCAAATGCGCCACTAAAGCAACAATCGAGAATTACTACCTCGTGCCTAGAGCGACTATTGCTCATGACCTCATGCACAAAGTTAGCTGGTACTGTTGTTGCCTTAACTAATACTCCTTTGTCATTTTTTTTAGTGTTGCGAGCTGCAAAGTAAAGCTTGCCATTCTCATCTTTTATTCCATGACCAGAGAAAAATAGCAGCACGAGGTCATCTTTTTGACGATCGCCAAACAAAGCCTCGATCGCTTCCTGCATTACATATTGTTGAGGATTTATCAGCAGTGTTACGTCATCAAAGCCGCCAATGTCTGGATGCAGCAAAACTCGCTGCATAGCCTCGACATCTTTTGTCGCTGCTGGCAATGGGGTAAGACCAGGCTCATACTCACTGACTCCGATTAGCAGAGCTACTTTCGCCATCTCATTATTCTTCCTTACTGCTGGGATTTTTTAGTTACCTGCAACAAACTTTTGCGCTTGTTCAATAGCGGCGGTTAACTCTTCCCGACTGCTAGCTTTCACCTTGAGTTTTTTACCATTGGCCTCAACTTCCAATTCAATGGTTTTATTACCCAAGCGATCGCCCAAAAATCCCAGCAATTTCTTAAAATTGGCAAGGCTCACCTCAGTCTGTAACACCCCCAACAAAAAGCCTCCGATCGGCTTGGCTCTTTCTGGTATTTCTGTGACTGTCACTAGTTCAGCACTTTCTACATCCAAGTCTCTGATGTCTCGCAGCAGATTTCGTGTTTCCCGTTCTTGCTCTTCTGGATCTAAATCTGGATTAACAAGAGCGATCGTCAGTTTGACGTTAGATTCAAAACTCATTTTGTACCCTTTTCGGTTTTTAGGCTATTTCCGTGATTTCTCTATTGAGATCATAGCCGCTATGTAAATTTCCTGAAATTTATTCAATATTTTTACAAAAACTTATAAAATCTAGGTAAAAATCACTAAACCACTTTGCGGGAAATTATTGTAATATTTCTGAAATTTTTTCTGAGTAACACTTTACACAGTGATAATCATTTTTATGGAATTTGCAAACAAACAAATAAACAAATTAGTAGGTTAAGCCGATTTTCTGAAAGTTTACTGGCTGAATACTGCAAAGCTTTTCCAATACGAAAAGCCCCCAAATGGGAGCTTTACTCACTGACTATGGCAAAGACAACTTAGGCTGCGTGTGTTTAACTCTTAACGAATGTCCACTCTAGTACTTTGATGGGGGCTTCTTGTAGTGCTTGAGTTAGCTCGGTGTTACTCTCAAACTTCACCTTAGAAAGGTCACAGGCTTCGACGTTGACCGTGAATTTCTCGTTTTGGAAAGGCCAGGGTTTGACAACAACCAAATTATCACTGCGCTGCATAATATCATAGCGCTGACCTTCAGGGCCCTTGCTAATTTCTAAAAACCGCTCATCATCAGGTAATTCTTGCTGACAGAGGATGAGAGAAAGGCGATCGCACCATTGCATAAATGCATAAGCGGCATCAACTTCCTCCTTTTCGATGCCCAATTCTTTGCGCCAACGTTGCTGGTTTTGAAGTTGCTCATCTAAAAGTTTATCTAGTTTTGAAGACTTGCCACGCATTGGCTCATTTAAACGGCTGATGTGCATGGAAATTAATAGAGCTACCCATCGTCCCCGGTAAAGGGCATTCTTGGCCAAATTAGCCAATTTCTTGACACCGACATCGGCATCGGCGTCTGAGTTAAGGGTGAAGTCCTTTGGCGCACCCGCTTCAGTAAGAACATCTTCTTCCCATTCTTTTTCTAGGTCATCGTGATGGGAAATTGCAGCTAAGGTTTCATATAACCTTAGTGGAGCATCTTTGCGCCGCCATTGTCCTGCTAGTTGAGCGGCTAACAAAGCATGGGCACGATGATAAATGACTTCCCAACCATTTTGCGTAGCGTTGACAATCACAAGTCAATCTCCTAATTTTGACTTTGAATTTTGAGTTGAAGTAATTTCTGAGGTCAGAAATACTGAAGGGCGATCGCTCTGACTTTTCCAATGTCGCTGAATATTTATAGCTATAGCTATTTTCAATTGAGTGTCATACTCAAAGACTCAGCTAAAATTCCCGACTTATTATACAAGTCGGGAATCTTATTGTTCATGAAATATAGCTAAACAACCCAACAATTGCTCGATAAAGTAGGTCGTTTAAGCACCTGATGATGAGGAGTTTTTCAGAACGTGCCAAAAATCCTTTTGCTTCTAATCAACTTCTACTCTCAATACTGCTTGGTTAAGCATTTTTAAGTTTGAATTGGTTTTTAGGAAAAGGTTAAAGTTTTTTTCTTCCCCTTTTCCTAAAAACTAAAAGGTATTGGCTACGCTCAAACTGCACTATATGGAATTAAGAGTGACTTTCTAGCGGATTCTCAACGTATTTGAATGTTGGCTCAGAATTCCAAGGGCCACGCTCATCTTTACCATTTCCGTTTGTAGATAGGTTGTAGTAAAGAGCAACAGTTTCATCTGGCTTGATATTACCAAAGAATGGATCTGTCAACTTACCAAGTGAATCTAGAGCTTTCATAAACATCTGGGTATGAGAAATTTCTCGTGTTAACAGATGGACTAAAGTCTCTTGAGTTCCTTTGTCAGTTGCCAACTTAATCAATTCTTCGTAAGTCTGACGAGCGCCAGCTTCAGCCGCGACATTAGCTCTCAAATCACGCACTACATCTCCACCCTCATTCAAATAACTTGCAGTCCAAGCATTACCTTGACTATCTAGAAAATGAGGCCCCATACCTCGAACTGCAAAGAGAGTACTTTTATAAGCATCTGTTTGATCCACATTTTTAGTATGAGCTTCGATGAGTTTTCCAACCATTTCTAAATGGCTGAATTCCTCGATCGCAATGTCTTGGAGCATATCTTTAATTCCAGCATTTTCGACATGGAATGATTGAACCCAATATTGAAGTGCTGCACTAAGTTCTCCAGTAGCTCCGCCAAACTGCTCTAAAAGCAACTGAGCAAAACGAGGGTTTGGTTCACTAACGTTAACTGCATGAATAGGCTCTTTCTTGTGAAAAAACATAGATTTACACTTCCAAAAATTATGATGTTACAGAAAAGATGGGCTATTTTATTGCTTCCTAGTATTTTGCCAAAGCTATCTAGTTGAGATAATTTGATAACTTCTCAAACTGGTAAACTAGAAGACCAATAAAATACAGTAGTGATGAGTGATGTCAATGTTGATACAGCAGATTTGAAGCTAGTGAAGTACAAAAGCTAAGTTTAAAAGCCAGATATAAAGTGTGTCTGACTTTTGAATTTTGACCTGAGGCGGAGTATCTCCGGCTCCGCTCGTGAATTCTGCTGTAATTGCTAATCAGGGATTAGGCATTGCTGCTTCTTCTGATTAATCCCCATAGATAAATAGCAACAATTGCGCCGAGCACAGCCACTAAAATACCAGGAAGAGTTAAACCAGCGCCAGCCGCAGTAATTTGCAGAGTTCCTGTTTGTAGCAAGGTAAACAGACTTCCACCGACAAAAGCACCAACGATACCCAAAATCATTGTGGAGAGAATTCCACCACCTTGATAGCCAGGATAAACAGCTTTGGCGATTGCACCTGCTAAAAGTCCTAAAACTACCCAAGCAATAATACTCATAACTGCCTCAACAATCTCACTTGTATCTACTCACTTGTATCTAAGTTATCAACTCTGATTCAAAATTCTTTCTACCAGATGGGATAAATGCTAAATCCAAAAGTTAGACAAAAAAATTTATATTTCTAATATTTCTAATATAAAAAAATTAGACAAAAGGTTAGCCAAATTAATCAGGAATTACTAAATATATAAGCCTAGTCCTTATTTCCTGTTTTTTCTATCTATCTTTAGATTTAAAACCTTATCTAAATAATCTAACTTTTTCCAGATGCATCAAAATAGTGATTAATAAAAATCTCAAATGAATTTAGATCATAGATCAATCCGGTTCAGTTAAGGTTTTTTGATGAAAATATTTAGATCACAAAGACGCGATAAATCATCACAAAGACGCGATAAATCGCCGTCTCTACAATAATTAGTCTTTTGTGTTGACGGCGATTCATCTCACCTCTTGCCTTAACCGAACAGTATTGGATCACCGACTTCTTTAAGAAATCGGTGATCAGATCAGCAACATTTGCAGAAGTGATATTAAATAGCGCGGGAGAATTTTGTCTCTTGCGTTCTTGTGTGAGTATCAAATATGACGGCGATATTTCTGACTAGTAATCTACCAATATCTGTAATCTGGATCTGATTTTTTGATAAACTAACCAAACCATCGGCTTCTAGTGGTTTTAACGCCTCTAGTTCCTCTGAGAAATATTCATCAAAAGTAATATGATATTTGTTTTCAATATCTTGCTTATGCAGTTGAAAGTGAGACATAATACCCATGATCACATCCCGTCTGATGATGTCATTCTGAGTCAGCTTAACACCTTTACTAACAGGTAAAGCACCTGCTGTAATTGTCTGATAATAATCCTTTAATTCCTTGTGGTTTTGGGCATAAGCATCTTCTAGCATACTGATGGATGTAGCACCAAAACCAAAGAGTTCTGTCTCAGCGTGGGTAGTGTAGCCCTGGAAGTTACGCTTGAGAGTGCCATTGCGTTGAGCGATCGCTAGTTCGTCATTCGTTTTAGCAAAATGATCCATCCCAATAAATAGATATTCGTTATTCGTCAATTCTTCAATGGTCATTTTCAGAATCTCTAACTTTTCTTCTGCTGGGGGTAGCGCTTCTTGGGGAATATTTTTTTGTGTAGGTTTCAGCCAAGGTACATAAGCAAAGTTAAAAACTACAATTCGGTCAGGATCTAATTCAATAGTCTTTTTCAGCGTCTCCCGAAATGTCTCGCGGGTTTGATAGGGTAAACCATAAATTAAATCTACATTCACACTTTCAAACTTAGCTTCTTTGACCCAACTCATGACATCAAATAGCATTTCTTCTGGCTGAACACGATTTACAGCTACTTGAACTTGGCGATTAAAATCTTGAATGCCAAAACTAATACGGTTAAACCCAATCTCTCTGAGAAAGAAAATGTAATTTTTATCGATATAGCGGGGATTAATCTCAATCGAGATTTCTGCTTGTGAATCGATATTGAAATGGCGATTGATGTTTTTCCATAAAAATTCTATTTGGTGACGCTCCAAGTAATTAGGAGTACCGCCTCCCCAGTGGATTTGCAGCACTTTTCTGTCTGGATCGATTAAAGCTGCGGTGTTTTTAATGTCTTGAACCAAAGACTCTACATAAGGTTTCGCAATATTCTTGTTGTTGGAAATTACCGTGTTACAGCCGCAGAAGTAGCAAGCACTTTGGCAAAAGGGAATGTGGAAATATAAACTCATAGGAGTTTTGCGTTGATTCGATGCTGCGATCGCGGCCTTAAAATCAGTTTCAGTGAATGTTTCGCTTAACTCTGTAGCGGGCGGGTAACTGGTATATCTAGGTGCGCGAGTGTCGTACTTTTGAATCAGATCGAGATCAAACTTGACACCAGGTAGTAGAAAAACCATTGAGTTGCTTTCCAATGAATGTATGAGTGGGGAATGGGGAATGGGGAGGTAGGGGAGAATGACTAATGACTAATGAGTTAGGCTATTAAACAAGACTTGACCGAGTGCTTTAATTAAACTTCCCTCTAACTCCTGAGCCATCTGTAAATTGAACCCAAAGGCATTATTAGCTTCTGCAACAATCCGTTCTGCTGTTATATCATCAACGGTTAATGCATTTAATGCCTGACGATACTTATCCTTAAATGCCTTTTTGTCAGGAATTTGCTCAAAATTGTAAAAGGATGTGCCCTCATAGCCAGAAAGCTTCAGGGCTGACTGAGCAACTTTTTGTAGCATTTGACCCCCTGAGAGATCGCCCATGTAGCGAGTGTAGGCATGACCTAGCAATAAGGCTGGTTCACTAGCAGAAATTTCCCGAATGCGGTCAATGTACGTCTGGGCGGCAGGTGAGGGTTTAATTTGCTCTCTCCAGTTATCCCCATAATAGAATATCATGTCTTTTTCGAGCGAGGATTGGCGATTAAGTTCGGGGAAGTAAATCGCACTAATCACAGGATGCTCTATATACCTCTCTAATGCAGCTTCTAGTTCGCTGTAGACGAAATACAAGTTGCTTAAGAACTTGGCGAAGCAGTCTCTATCCACAACTCCTTGCAGAAAACATTTCATGAATCCCACATTTTCTGCTGATGTGTGGGCTTGTTGAGTTCCAGAGCGGAGCTTGATGGCTAGATTGCTACTCATTGTTGCTTCCTTCATGTTCAATCGCAAGGTTTCTCGGCAGTCACCGACTCAGGATGTCTGCCAGGGCCAGCTAAAAAATTGTTATTCTAGGTTTAGAGCAATACGGTTCAGTTAAAGCCAAAAACCTTAAACTGCGTAGGTTAGGTTGAGGAACGAAACCCAACATTTATCGGGCTTTGTTGGGTTTCACTTCCCTACGGGACGCTACGCGAACGTTCAACCCAACCTACGATTATCCTTAACTGAACCGTATTGAGGTTTAGAGAGGATCTGCATCACTCTATCCAGCAAGTATCACTGCCGATGCAAATCCCAGCTATTTTTATTTCTCCTAAGATTATTTAACTATTAATATATATATAGCTATAAAGATATTTATATTTATTTATGTTTTTGTGATGTTCATTTTCAGCCACATCTCAGTTGAGTAGTAACAAAAATGGTTGTGAGATAGGCATTTAAACTCTCATGAAATGATCGGCGGTAAGCTTATTTCTCACAATTTACTTTCAATATGGCAGTTGTAGAGGAGTTACGAGCAGACTATAATCGGCATCACTTTGTCCGTGATGAAGAATTTCAGCAGTGTTGGGATCACATTGATGGGGAAACACGCACCGCCTTTATTAACTTTTTGGAACGTTCTTGCACTTCAGAGTTTTCTGGATTTCTGTTATTCAAAGAACTATCGCGTCGCCTGAAAAACCGCAATCCTATTTTGGCGGATGCTTTTAATTTTGATGTTTGCGTATTTCCGCGCTATTAAAAGAAAAATTTAACTTAACCTTATCCTTTTTTTGATTTGTTCTTAGTTGTACCAAAACTTTTAATGCAATATCCTTTATTTAATTAGTATAAAACTAGCCCTTTCAAGGTGGGTAAAAATTTTGGTCAAGAAACTCCTCTTTAATCTCTTTACTCTGTGTTCTCTGCGCCTCTGTGGTTCAAAAAATTACTTTTAAACCGCAGAGTCACAGAGAAGCCAGTGCGCCCTTGCGGTTCCCCGACTTGTACCCCTGCGGGGAAGCAAGCTACGCGCAGCGTCTCCCCTTGGGAGAAGCAACTGGCGCAGCGCAGAGAGAAAAAAAGAGATTTTACCAGTCACCTTGAAAGGGCTAGTCCTATAGGATTAAATTTTCTATAGAAATCCAATTTAATTTTTAGAAAGCTTGACTTCTGGTAGCTTTGGGTAGTCTGAATCAGAGCTACAGTGTACTTAACAAGATTCATACCGGATTCTTAAGACTTCTATGTGATATCGTCAAAGCAGGTTTAAGGATTCAGCCTGACTGTTTGGTATCGTACTCGCTAAATCAGGATAAACTCTATGTATCGATTCCAGATCAATGCATACACGCAAACAGGTGAATCCATCGGTCTTGTCGGTTCTACTCCAGAGTTGGGACTGTGGGACATCAAAAAATGTGTCCACCTGCGGACAAGTGGCGATCGCTATCCTTTATGGTGGACAGATATAGAAATTGACATTCAGCCGCCTTTAGAATCAGGCAATCTCCAAAGAGTTGAGTATAAGTACGTGCTTCTCGATACAAACGGACAGACCCGATGGGAGAGCTTACTAGATACAAACCGATGGATTCCGATTGATCGTCAGGATCATTCCAGCACAATTATTGTGGATGATGGCGCATTCGGTTATTTACAACCTTACCCTTTTGGATACATTCAGAAGTCGGCTGTCAAGATGCCTGTAGAAGAAGGGGCTGAAAGACTCAAAATCGTGGTCATTGGCAGTTCCGTCGCATTAGGTCATAAAGCCTGGTTTTTGAAAGGTTGGGTTTGGTTGCTGGCACAGGCTTTGCAGCAAAAATATGGGCATAAACTCGTGAATGTGTCGGAGGTGGGGGCGAATGTCAGCAGAACGATCGCTCGATTTGGCTCAGTTGTCACTCCAGAAAAACCGGATATTGTAATCATAGCCCTGTCTTTGGGCAACGAAGGGTTAGCTTACTGTCCCCCTCACGAACGAAGGGCAGTACAACGGCGGTTTGAAAGTGGCTTGCAGCAGCTGGTGAAAATGACGCGGGACATCGGAGCAATTCCAATTTTGGGCGGAGTCTATCCCAATGGCGACTATTCCCTAGAGCATTACTGGCTGATCCGAGATACACATAACCGGATGCTAAGTTGGGGCGTACCCGTACTGGATTGGTTGGCAACTGTAGATGATGGGCAAGGAAGATGGAAAGCGGGGACATCCTTCGACCCGGCTCACCCCAACACGCTCGGTCACAGCCTCATGTATCAGCAGATCGACCAGCACCTATTCGATATCGACAAAGACAAATTGGCAAAAGAAAAACAACGTTTCCAGCAACCGAATGAATTTGCCATCTACTTTGACACTGTAGGTTTTCATGTCTCTGTCTGTATCGAAGAGAAGCGTTTACGGATCATTAATCAATCACAATACAGCTACACCATCGCTCCCTATTGGCAGGAACTACAAACTGCACTGCAAAGTCAGGCAAGATTGATACCAGGTATTTACATTGCGAAGTCTGTTAAGCCAGAGACAATCCCCTTCTTCGCCGTGCAAGAAGATGGTGCGATCGCAACTACAATAAACATCCCCCCTAATACCGACCTAGAATATAGTGCTGCCTTCAATCTCTTTTCGCCGAACAACTCACAAGTTTTGTTCTATGACGGGCATTTGGGGATTTTGCAAGCTGATGAACGCCATCTCTGGGTGATTAACGAATCAGATAACGAGTACAACATCCAGCCCATGTGGACGGAGGTTTGCAACGCACTTAAAGCTATGCCATTGGGTGTCTATGAAGATCCGCTTCATCCTGATGCCCCCTTTCGCACAATGATGATTGGCAAGGATGGGCTAGAAAGTCGGGTGAAAGCACCACCGAAGTCTGCGGTACTGTTCCAATACAAATGTGAGTTATCGGAAATTAGCCGTGTGGCTATTCTTCCCCTTGGCGATCGCTGTGCCGTCCGCATGATGTTATATAAGATGGAATATGATGGCCCCGCCTTTCCCTTCGATCTAACGCGCACAACCAATATTGCAGATATTGCGGATGCGATCGAAAACGGTTTTTATGATATGTGGAATCCTGCCTTTCTGCACTACAGCCCCGATGCAGGCAGAATCTACCACACTAAGTGGTCTGGTCTATCCTTTGCCCATGAAGTCGAAGAGACAGACGACCCAACCAGCGATATGTCTCCCGTCCATGAACGGATGCGCGTTCGATACACGGCACGTTCCGAAAGGTTTTGGTACGCACTGCGGCACTGCGACAAAGTGCTTTTCGTCCGCACCGGAATTAGCGATCGCGGTGGTGTGATAGATTTAGTCAACAAGCTGCAAAAACAATGCCAGGGGAAGCCATTTCATCTCTTGCTTCTTTCTCCCCAAAGCGATGATGAGTTTTTAGACCTTCCCAATGTGCTGCACTACAATGTCGAGTTTAATCCCGATCGCATGTATGATGATTTGGGGCATTGGATGTATTGCACAGAAGTCATGCGAGGAATTCTGGAATCCCTTGGTGTGTTTAGTAAAAATCTCTTTTGGTGTCCGCCGAAAATACCGAAAGGGTGGGAAATTAGGTAGGGGCGATGCCTACGGCTGGCTACGCCTACGCATTTGTTGATTCGGCGTTCGCATTTGTTGATTCGGCGTTCGCATTTGTTGATTCGGCGTTCGCATTTGTTGATTTGGAGTTCGCATTTGTTGATTTGGAGTTCGCATTTGTTGATTTGGAGTTCGCATTTGTTGATTTGGAGTTCACATTTGTTGATTTGGAGTTCGCATTTGTTGATTTGGAGTTCGCATTTGTTGATTTGGCGTTCGCATTTGTTGATTTGGCGTTCGCATTTGTTATTTCAGTCAAAAACCATAAACTGCGTAGGTTGGGTGGAGGAACGAAACCCAACATTTTCGAGGATTTGTTGGGTTTCACTACGTTCCACCCAACCTACGATTATCTACAATAAGGTTTGCGATCATTTAGTTAATACTGAGGCAAGATGAGCAGGACGAGACAAGTGTGGGCAATGTCCTCCAGGTAGTTCTATGGCATCTACTCCCAAGCGCTTACGTGCAGCGTAGTGTGACCATGCAGGAGAGATTATCAGATCATCAGTACAAAAAATATATTTATACTCTACATTTGGTAGAGCATTCAGGGGATTAACCTCAAAAATATATGCCATTGATTGCTGCGAACGTCCTTTTGAGAGTGCCCAGCGCATTACATCTGCTTGACAATCTTGATAGAAAAATTCCATCAATACTGCTTCATCTGAAAAGTTTTTACCAGCAGAAACTGGATTAAACATATAAGGTTCATCATTGAATTGTTCGAGTTGACTTAGTTCTTTTGGTTCGTAATTGAATGATTTGAGGCTATCAGAATCGAGATGATGAGAAAATTGCTCAAGTGTACTAGTTCCTGGGTATGGAATAAGCGCGGTAAGGAATACCAGTTGACGTACTTGACGCACTTCTGCAACAAGGGGAATAACAGTACCAGCCATTGAGTGACCAACCAGGACAATATCATCATCAGTTTTTGGAAGCGCTTGCAATACTACATCCGCAAATTGCGATAAACTTGCAGATGCATCTTCAATTGGCAAATCCATTGCTACTATTTTGTGACCTTGCGCTTCTAAGTAAGGAATTAACAAATCCCAACACCAAGCGCCTTGAAAAGCGCCGTGAACTAGACAAAAAATACTCATAGCGATTTTAAGTTGTGTTTCCTTGATGCTTGACGATCGCTATCCTCGAAATAGCTCAACCACCGTTGGCTTAGTAACTTTCCCCATCGCGTTGCGCGGTAATTCTTCAACTATCAAAATTTGGGTTGGCACTTTATAAACCGCCAATCGCTCTTTTGCCCAACTCCTAAAAGTTTCTAATGTTAAAGGTTGTGATCCTTGCAATACTAATGCAGCACAAACCCGTTCGCCCCACTCTGGATCGGCAACCCCCACCACTGCACATTCTTGAATCTCTGGATGGGTTCTTAGCACTTCTTCAATTTCTAAAGCTGAAACTTTATACCCTCCCGTTTTGATGATATCCACGCTCATCCGTCCCAGAATCCGGTAGTTACCGTTCTCCACTACGGCGGTATCTCCAGTACGGAACCAGCCATCTTGGAAGGCTTTGGCAGTTGCTTGGGGGTTTTGCCAATATTCTAGAAACACGCCGGGGCCTTTAACTTGAATTTCTCCTGGTGTTCCGGCTGGGACTAACTCCCCGTTCTCATCCACTAATCTCACTTCAACTTCAGGTAGGGGCTTTCCTACATATCCAGACAACCGTTCACCGTGTAAAGGGTTCGATAACGCCATCCCGATTTCAGTCATACCGTAGCGTTCTAGCAGAAAATGGCCGCTGATAGTCTGCCACTTTTCTAAAACTTGAACTGGTAATGCTGCCGAACCAGAAACCATCAAGCGCATCTTAGCACAGCCTTCTGACATCCTTTTTTGTTGTTCCTTAGAGGCAGTTTCCCAAGCAGCAATCAGCTTTACATAAATCGTCGGTACTGCCATAAATAGAGTTAAGTCACCGTCGCCAATTCGGTTCCAAACGGTTTGGGCATCAAACTTGCTCAACATCTGACACTCCGCGCCAGCCCATAAAGCACAAGTCAGTACGTTAATAATTCCATGAATATGATGTAGTGGCAGTATATGTAAAATGCGATCGCGCAGCGTCTCCGAAGGAGAATCATCCGATGTCCATTCCCAAGCGGTGATTAAGCTAGTCACTTGCGCTTGAATATTTTGATGGGTTGTAACTACACCCTTTGGTTTACCAGTTGTGCCACTGGTGTAGAGAATTAAGGCGCGTCTAGTGATATCTATCTCTGGAAGGCGACTAATATTATGTGGAAGTGTTTTTGAGGTGAGGATAAATCTCAAATTTTTTGCTTCGGCGATCGCTCGCAGTATACCCTCAAAATTGGGATGAGCAACAATAATCGATGCTCCAGAATTGGTAATTACATACTCCAATTCTGGGCGTGGATGGGAAACACACAGAGGTACAGCTATGCCACCAGCCCGCCAAATCCCCCATTGAGTGGCTACATACTCAAACCCAGGCGGGATAAGAAAGGCAACTCGCTCCTCCTGTAAATCTTCTGCATTCTGAAGAAGATTTGTCGCTATTTGACTGGAAGTGTAGAGCAAATCCCGATAAGTAAATGCTCCATCCGTTGTAACGACTGCTGTTTTCTCGTTGTATTCTTCAGCACGAATAATCAATGGGAGATTCACGTTTATTTACCGATTTAGGGTTGATTAAGTCTACTTACAGAAAGCATATAACTAGATGTAAATTTTACCATTCCAGCAATAGTTTTTAATTTGATAGACGCTACAACCAACGTTGTTTTTTAGCATAAGTAATGCTACTAATCACAATTAATGCCATCATGCAGATTACAGCAGGATAAGCCCAAGGTTGCTCTAATTCCGGCATATATTTGAAGTTCATACCATAGAAACCGGACATGAAAGTGATTGGTAAGAATATGGTCGAAAGGATAGTCAGACGATTAATTCGTTCACCGGTTTTGCTAGCAATATTATCGCGTTGAATTTCCATTAATTCTGACATCCAGGCTCTCAAAGATTGATATTCTTGCCAGAGTTTATCAACCTGATGCACTAATTCTTGATTGAAGAGTTCCTTCACTGGCTGGGTGATCCATTGAAAATCTTCGTTATTCATAATCGCCATAAGTAACTTGATGCTTTGAAAATTACGGCGTCCTGAACGAGTAGATTGCCTCATGGTGGCAATTTTTTGGTACGTTGATTCATCACCTGATTTTTCTAAAACTTCATCTTCTAAATCATCAAGCTTTCTAGAAATATAATCAAATACATTATCATAGTTATTCAAAATACATTTACAAATAAGATAAAAGAGATAGTCGATTCCTAAATTTGGAATATCTGGGGTTCGCTTTTGCCAATTATTAGTTAAACTAGTTAAAATTTTTAGTTCAGTGATTTCAAAGGTGATGATAAAATTAGTTCCAACTACTATATTGCCACGTGCAACCTCAAATTCGTTATTTTTTATTTGAGAAGTTAGAATTTCATAACTGTCAAATAAACAATCTTCTACGTCTTCATCAATTCCTAGAGAAGAATGGTTAAAAATCATCTCAATCCGAGATGGATTGAGTCCGAAATGCTTGATAATTCTGGCAGTTCCAGTGCGATCGCGGAAGTGAATACAACGCAACCAAACATTCTGAGAACCATCAATTCTTTTCAGTACCGTATCGACATCATTACTGCTGAATAATTCCAGGTTGTCTGGATAAAAAGTGAAGAGAGTTAGCATATAGTAATCCTAATACTGCTCGGTTAAGAAGATTTGTAGGTTGGGTTGAACGGAGTGAAACCCAACAAATCCATGAAAATGTTGGGTTTCGTTCCTCAACCCAACCTACCTCGGAGTGCTTTTTTGGGCTTAACCGAGCAGTATTGATAGTAATCCTAATTGAGTCATAAGAAAATATGGTAACTCATGGTAAATAATAAGCACTTTAGTCCTATTTTTATAAACACTTTAGTGCTTACTACAAATTATATTGAGTTATCACTCAATTTTTTTCTATTTTCCCAGATTTAGGGCGAGTAGTTCGCGCTGGTGCTGAATTATTTTGGAGAGTTGCAATTTCCCTTTGTGCATCTTGATAACTATCTTGTTCTCCTTGCTTTTGGAATAGTTTTGCAGCTTTTTTGAAATCTGCGATCGCTCCTTGTTTATTTTTCTGTTTGGTGCGAATCACACCCCGGTTATAGTAGGCTAAGGCATTGTTAGCATTAATTGCGATCGCTCGTGAATAATCTTGATTTGCTGCTTTTTTATTTCCCAGTTCTAGATAGGCGTTACCACGGTTGTTGTAAGCTGCTACATCATTAGGATCTAGTTTCAGCGCTTCGGTATAATCTTCAATAGCGCCTTTATAATCTCCGAAAGAAAAACGGTGAATACCTCTGTGAATATAAGCTGCAATAAATTTAGGATCAATCTGTAAAATAGTGTTGTAATCTTCAGTAGCTTCGAGTTTATCTCCCAAATCGCTGTAAACATCACCCCGATTAAGATAGGCTTCTATGTATTTAGGACTGATGTTGATTGCATCTGTGTAATCTTTAAGCGCTGCATATTTTTGCTTATTAATAGATTGAGTTAAACCCCTTTGATAATAAGCTTTAGCATCAGTAGGATTAATCTTAATTACTGTATCAAAATCTTGGATTGCTCCTTGCCTAAGTTTGAGCCGACGGCGAAGGATACCTCGTTGCAAGTAGGCTTCGGTATACTCAGGTTTAAGAGCGATCGCTTTGCTAAAATCTCCAATTGCACCTTTATTATCCTTCAATTGAGCACGAGCTAACCCCCGGCCATAGTAAGCATAAGCATTATCAGAATTTAACTTAATTGCTTGGGTATAGTCTGCGATCGCTTCTTTGTATTTACCTAATTCAGAAAAAGCAAATCCTCGGTCAAAATAGGCATTAGCATCTTGAGGATTGAGTGAAATGGCTTGGCTAGAGTCTGCTTGTGCTTGCTCATAATCTCCTAATCGATAATAAGCATCGCCTCGCCTATTATAAGCCAAAGCGTTTTTTGGATCTGATTCAATAACCTGATTTAAATCTTCAATTGCTCCTTCATAATTTCCTACATCATATTTATTTAATCCTTCTTGATATAATTGTTGTTTGGCATCACTTACAGGTTTTGGCAATCTCAATTGCCACACTCCAACACCAAATGTGATACAGCCAGCTATCCCCAATAGAACTAGTAATAATTTTTTCTGATGCTGTTTTTGCTGATCGGACTCAAGATTTGTCAGCTTTTTCAGGTCATCTAAAATTTCGGTTGCATATTGGTAGCGTTTACGATAGTCAAAACGCACCATTTTATTAATAATTTTTGCTAATTTTCTGTTAACTTTTAGATTTTTGTCACGCCAAACTATTTCACCTGTCAGCTTATTTTTCTGACTTCGCAAATTAGATATTTCCTTTACAGATAAACCTCTAAGTGCTGCGATCGCCACAAGACCTAAAGCATAGATATCGCTGTTGTATTTGAGGTTGCCGTTAACTTGTTCTATAGGCATATATTCGAGATTGTCAACGGTATTAGTGATGGCTTCATTAACAGTACCAAAATTCACCAAAACTAATTTTTTATCTGATTCACGGCGAATAATATTTGCTGGTTTAATATCTCGATGAATCACGCCATAGCTATGTACAATTACCAAAATTTCTAATATTTCTAATAAAAGACTAATTGTTTGGTCTTCACTCAGAGGTTGTCCCTGGATAATTTCGTTACTTAAAGGATTTCCAGGAATAAATTCTTGAACTATATAGAATTCTTCATTTTCTTCAAAATAAGCAATTAGCTTTTGGATTTGATCGTTTTCCTGTCCTAGCTTTTCTAAAGTTGCTGCCTTGCTAGCAAACAAGCGGTGCAAAATTGTTAAAGTTTGGGGATTGCTATTAGGCGGACATAACTGCTTTACTATAAATTGGCTGCCAGGAAGATTTACATCTTCAACTAGATAGATTTTTACCTTTTCTTCATCATTGAGAACTTTTAGTATTTGATAATGTCCATCTAGTAAATTACTCATTCATCAATATAAATAGAGTCTTATAAATTGTTTGATTATAGCTTACGTGTTATTAATAGTAATTTTAAAATGTAAATATTTATTTAGAATAAATAAATCGCAGCCTCACATAAGAAATTATAAGCCAATACGGTTCAGTTAAGGCTAAAACTCTGTTACCAAAGTCGTTTTTTTAACGAACCGCCAAGGCGCAGAGAACGCAGAGAGAAGAAAGAGATACTTAACTGAACTGTATTGAATTATAAGCGGCTCTATGCCTACTCTAAGAGCTAGAGCCGCTTACTACAAACCTTTAATTATTCACGCCTACTTACAGCAGATTTAAACTTGGTGAGGTACAGATAATCGTAGGGGCACAACATGTTGTGCCCCTACCCGTGTACTTCATTTACCTGAAATACGCTGTACTTACCAGAACAGTAAATAGACTATGCGGTTAATTACGAATTACGAATTATTCAGTCAGATTTTACACTGGTACTACAAATTTTTCGCTACCAGCCAGTCCAAAGGCTGCGTGAATGGCTTGCAAAGCTTTAACACCTTGTTCTTGCGCCACGACACAACTAATTTTTATTTCTGAGGTGGCTATCATTTGAATATTAATTTGGTGTTGGGCTAGCGCTTCAAACATTTTAGCGGCAACACCTGGTTGTCCTACCATCCCTGCACCGACAATACTCACTTTAGCGATCGCACTATCTAAAACAACTTCACCCCATCCTAATTCTGCCGCTATTTGGGTAAGCATTTTTTTTGCACTTTCCCCGTCTATGCGCGAGACTGTAAAGGCAATATCTCGCCTAGGAACACCATCAATCACCCGACAGCGCTGAGATTGGATAATCATATCAACACTAATATTATGTTGCGCTAACAATCCAAACAACTTTGCCGCCATCCCCGGACGATCTGGTAATTGGCGAATCGCAAGACGCGCTTGATTTAAATCTAAAGCAACACCGCGAACGGGGGAGGAGTCAGGAGTAAGAAATTCTCCCTTGCTCCCTGCTCCCTGCTCCCCTGCCTCTATTTCAAAGGCGGTACGGAGTGCGGTAACAGCGCGATCGCATTCTGCTGCATTTACTACGCAACTTACTTTCACTTCGCTGGTGGAAATCATTTGAATATTCACGCCTGCTTCAGCTAAGGTGGCGAACATCTTTGCAGCTACACCAGGACGGCCAATCATTCCCGCGCCTGCGATGCTGACTTTGGCAATGTTATGTTCTAGCATTACCTCGGCTTCTTCCGATTTGGGGTTAGATTGACTTCTCAGTGCTGGAGCGATCGCAGCTGCTACTGCTTCTGCCCGTTTTAAGATTGGTGTGGTGACAGTAAAGGCAATGTCATTACTGTTACCTTCATGAATTGACTGAATAATCAAATCTACGTCTACTTTTTGCCGAGAAATTTCGCCAAATAACCTGGCTGCTACCCCTGGTTTATCGGGTACGCGCAACAAAGCTACCTTTGCTTGGTCAGTGTCAAATTCTACAGCATCCACAGGACGGGCGATTTCTAGATTGATGAGCGATCGCCCTTGGGGTTTAGCTGATGTCACCCAAGTACCTGGTTGATCCGTCCAACTAGACCTAACTACCAGGGGAACACCATAGTTACGGGCAATTTCCACAGCACGGGGATGCAGCACTTTTGCGCCCAAGCTAGCTAATTCCAACATTTCATCGCAGGTGATGGCATCCATCAACTGGGCTTCGGCAACTAAGCGGGGATCTGTAGTTAAAATCCCTGGAACGTCTGTATAAATTTCGCAAAAACTTGCTCCTAATGCGGCTGCGATCGCCACTGCCGAAGTGTCGGAACCACCGCGGCCCAAAGTTGTAATTTCCATCTCTCCGGCGCTGGATGTGCCTTGGAACCCTGCAACAACAACAACTTTGCCTGCATTTATGTGGCGACAGAGACGAGTAGTGTCAATATGCAAAATCCGAGCGCGGCTGTGTTCGGCTTCAGTAACAATTCCTACCTGAGCGCCAGTCATAGAAATTGCGGGTTGTCCAAGTTCCTGCAAAGCCATGCTGAGTAAAGCGATGGTTACTTGTTCGCCAGTGGAAAGCAGCATATCCATTTCCCGGCGGTTGGGATTGGAAGAAATTTCATTAGCTAGTTTGACGAGTCCATCGGTGGTTTTGCCCATTGCTGAAACCACTACTACCAGAGAGTTTCCAGCTTGGACAGTTTTATAAACACGCTGTGCGACAGCTTGAATGCGTTCGACTGAACCAACAGATGTACCACCGTATTTCTGAACTATGAGCGCCATAACTTTTAGTCAATCAATTGTGTCTGTTTTGCTCAATGCCTCCGCCGGGTTAGGAAGTCTTGAACATATTAATAGATATTTAGTTTACTAAAGATTGTGTAGCATACCCAATCATAAATTGATTAAGCTGTTGTGCCTTTAATTTGCACTAATATTTTTTTCAATATGATTGTGGGGTGGGCATCTTGCCCGCCCTGATAGTGCAAGTTGTATATGTAACAGCTTATTCAAAAACGACATCTTCGTAAAGTGCTGCCATCGTTTCCTCAAAATCCACGCTGTTGAGTCGAAATGATTGATGTTCTGCCGTGTAAGATTGTAAAACCCACAACCCTTGCTCATTGCGGCGAAAACACTCAACTCGCTGACGCTTGGTATTAATTAAAACATACTCTTGCAGACTTTCCACTGTTTGATAATCGGCGAATTTGTCGCCTCGGTCAAATGCTTCGGTAGAATTAGATAAAACTTCGACAATTAAACAGGGAAATCTTTTATAACCTGGCGTTTCTTGATCTCGTTGATCGCAAGTAACCATCACATCGGGATAATAAAAGCGATTCAGAGATTCAATTCGGGCTTTCATGTCAGCGATGTAAACACGACAACCAGAGCCGCGCACATGATTACGGAGGAGAGCAAACAAGTTTCCCGCAATGGTAACGTGTGGATCAAGCGCTCCAGCCATTGCATAGATGTAGCCGTCTATATATTCATGCTTAATATCGCTCTGTTCCTCCATTTGGAGGTATTCTTCAACGGTGAGATAGTTTTGTTGGGGCGAGGCTATCATAGTTGAAACTTTAATTCATGAATATATAGCGGTTCTTGTTTGGATGCAATATATTTTGACCTTTCTCCTTTTAGGCTACGGTGTACACACAAGTCGAATTACCCCCCTTAATCCCCCCTTAGAAAGGGGGGAGACCGGAAATCTAGTTCCCTCACCTTTCCAAGGGGAGGGTTAGGGTGGGGTAATTCGAGAACTTGTGTGTACACCGTAGCCTAAAAGGAGAAAGGTCAAAATATATTGCATCCAAACAAGAACCGCTATATATTCATGAATTAAAGTTTCAACTATGATAGCCTCGCCCCAACAAAACTATCTCACCGTTGAAGAATACCTCCAAATGGAGGAACAGAGCGATATTAAGCATGAATATATAGACGGCTACATCTATGCAATGGCTGGAGCGCTTGATCCACACGTTACCATTGCGGGAAACTTGTTTGCTCTCCTCCGTAATCATGTGCGCGGCTCTGGTTGTCGTGTTTACATCGCTGACATGAAATCCCGAATTGAATCTCTGAATCGCTTTTATTATCCAGAGTAGATGGTTCCTTGAGATCAACGAAAACAAGATACGCCTAGTTATTAAAGATTTCCCTGTTTAATTGT
>NNBU01000803.1_pt1 | contig 22791 bp, 18 predicted proteins | sample 1173781 | NCBI WGS metagenome assembly NNBU01 (sample SAMN07173937, study PRJNA388173) | plant metagenome | biome: Plant school; feature: Soil; material: Symbiotic tissue of Blasia pusilla L.; isolation source: symbiotic tissue sample KVJ2 | host: Blasia pusilla | place: Norway: Troms, Kvaloya...
CATTTCAGGCTTTTCGGATTTTCATCAACGCCGAGCTTGAAGAGCTGCAACAGGCGCTAGAGGCGAGCCTGTCGGTGCTGAAGCCCGGCGGGCGGCTCGCGGTGATCAGCTTCCACTCGCTGGAAGACCGCATCGTGAAGCAGTTCATCGCCAAGCACTCCAAGGAGGTCTACGACCGCCGCGCGCCCTTTGCCGCGCCGAAGGTGATGAAGCTCAATGCGCTGGAGCGCATCAAGCCGTCCGACGACGAAGTGCGCGGCAACCCGCGTTCGCGCAGCGCCATTCTTCGCGTGGCCGAACGTACCGAGGCCAGCTGACCGTGGCCCGCATCAATCTGCTCCTGCTGCTGGCCGTCGTCGCGACGGCGCTGTACCTCGTGCACACGCAGTACCAGTCGCGCCAGCTCTACACCGAGCTGGACCGCGTGCAGCAGGAAGCCCGCCGCCTGGAGCTGGACCATGACCGCCTGCAGGTCGAGAAGCGCGCCCAGGCCACGCCGCTGCGCGTGGAAAAGCTCGCCAAGGAACAACTGCAGATGCGCACCACCTCGCCGGCCATCACGCAGTACGTGCGCCCGGACGGCTCGGTGATTCCGGCCGTGGCCCCGGTGGCGCCGGCGGTGCCCGCCACCACGGGTGCGAAGCCTGCGGCCAAGCCTGCCACCGCAGCGAGGGCCCCGCGATGAGCCGCCGCAGCGTGCGCTACACCACCAGCCCCTTGCTTGCGAGCAAGACGCCGGTGTGGCGCAGCAAGTTCATCGTGGCGGGCATCGCGCTCGGCTTCGTCATGCTGGCGGGGCGCGCCGCCTACGTGCAGGTGTTCAACAACAGCTTCTTCCAGCGCCAGGGCGAAGTGCGCTTCGCGCGCACGCTGGAGCTGCCGGCCAACCGCGGCCGCATCCTCGACCGCAACGGCCTCATCCTCGCGTCCAGCGTGGTGGCGCCCAGCATCTGGGCCATTCCCGAAGACATCGAGCGCGACGACCCCGAAGTGCGCGCCAAGCTCAAGCAGGTGGCCAAGCTGCTCGAGATGCCGCAGAAGGATTTCGACAAGAAGCTCGAAGACGAGGACAAGACCTTCGTCTGGGTCAAGCGCCAGGTCGACGAGCCCATCGCCAAGCAGATTGCCGCGCTGAACATCAAGGGCATCTACCAGCGCCGCGAATACAAGCGCCAGTACCCCGAGGGCGAGGCCGCCGCGCACGTGGTGGGCTTCACCAGCGTGGAAGACAACGGCCAGGAAGGCATCGAGCTCGCGTTCAACAAGGAGCTGGCCGGCAAGGCCGGCTCGCGCCGCGTCATCAAGGACCGCCTGGGCCGCGTGGTCGAGGGCGTGGGCGACACCGTGCCGCCGCTCGACGGCAAGGACATCCAGCTCAGCGTGGACAGCAAGGTGCAGTTCTTCGCCTACCAGAAGCTGCGCGACGCCGTGACGGCGCGCAAGGCCAAGGCCGGCAGCGTGGTGGTGCTCGACAGTACCACCGGCGAGGTGCTGGCGCTGGCCAACTACCCGAGCTACGTGCCGGACAAGCGCCAGAACCTCACCGGCGAGCAGCTGCGCAACCGCGCGCTCACCGACACCTTCGAGCCCGGCTCGACCATGAAGCCCATCACCGTGGCGATGGCGCTGGAAGCCGGCCGCGTGAAGCCGCAGACGCTGATCGAAACCGGCCCGGGCCGCTTCCAGATCGGCGGCTTCACCATCAGCGACACGCACAACTACGGCACGCTGACGGTGGAGGGCGTGATCCAGAAGTCGAGCAACGTCGGCGCGCTCAAGATCGCGCAGAAGATGACCCCGCACGAGATGTGGGACACCTACACCGCGCTGGGCTACGGCCAGAAGCCGCAGATCCAGTTTCCCGGCGCCGTCACTGGCCGGCTGCGCCCGTGGAAGACCTGGAAGCCGGTCGAGCAGGCCACCATGGCCTACGGCTACGGCCTGTCGGCCTCGCTGTTCCAGATGGCGCATTCGTACACCTCGTTCGCGCACGACGGCTCGCTCATTCCGGTGACCATCCTGAAGAACGCCGAGCCGCCGGTCGGCGTGCGGGTGTTCTCGCCCTCCAACGCGCTGGCCGTGCGCAAGATGCTGCAGATGGCCGCCGGCCCGGGCGGCACCGGCACGCGCGCCCAGACCATCGGCTATTCGGTCGGCGGCAAGTCGGGCACGGCGCACAAGCAGGTCGGCAAGGGCTACGCCAGCAACAAGTACCGTGCCTGGTTCACCGGCATGGCACCCATCGAGAAGCCGCGAATCATCGTGGCCGTGATGATCGACGAGCCCAGCGACGGCCAGTATTTCGGCGGCGTGGCCGCGGCGCCCGTGTTCAGCGAAGTCGTGCAGCAGACGCTGCGCATGATGAACGTACCGCCCGACCTGGCGGTCAAACCGCTGGTGATGACGCAGGGCGTCGACGAGAGCTTCTGACCATGTTGACCTTCACTTCCCCCTCCACGGCCGCCGCCTGGCTCAAGGAGCGCGCGCCGCAGGCCGCGCTGCATGCCGACAGCCGGGCCGTGGGCGCGGGCGATGTCTTCATCGCCTGGCCCGGTGCCGCCACCGACGGGCGCAAGCACGTGGCGGCAGCGCTGGCGCAGGGCGCGGCGGTGTGCCTGGTGGAGCACGAGGGCGTCGAGGCCTTCGGTTTCGACGGCGACGAGCGCATCGTGAGCTACCCCGGCCTGAAGGCCGCCACCGGCCCGATCGCCTCGGCCTTCTACGACAACCCCTCGGCCCTGCTCGACGTGCTGGCCGTGACCGGCACCAACGGCAAGACCTCCACCGCCTGGTGGCTCGCCGAATCGCTCTCCACGCTGCGCGCGGCGGGCGGCCTGCGCGCGATGAATCCCGACGGCACCGTGCAGCGCGATGCGCCGTCGCCCTGCGCCGTGATGGGCACGCTGGGCATCGGCGTGCCGCCCGAACTCACCTACACCGGCCTGACCACGCCCGACCCCGTCATGATGCAGCGCGAGCTGCGTTCGCTGGTGTCGCGCGGCTTCGGCGCCTGCGCCATCGAGGCCTCGTCCATCGGCATCGCCGAACGCCGCCTCGACGGCGCGCAGATCGCGGTGGCCGTGTTCACCAATTTCACGCAGGACCACCTCGACTACCACGGCAGCATGGACGCCTACTGGCAGGCCAAGGCCGAGCTGTTCCGCTGGCCCGGCCTGCGCGCCGCGGTGATCAACATCGACGACACGCACGGCGCGACCCTGTGCGCCAACCTGATCGACGTGGGCATCGGCGCGCTGGACGTGTGGACCGTGTCGGCCGACGGCAAGCCGGCCCGCCTGATGGCGCGCGACATCGGCTACGACGCGCAGGGCCTGCAGTTCTCGGTGGCCGAACAGGGCACCGACGCGGTGCAGCGCCTGTCGACGGGCCTCATCGGCCAGTACAACGTGGCCAACCTGCTGGGGGTGCTCGGCACGCTGCGCGCGCTGGGCCTGTCGCTCGCGCGGGCCGTGGCGGCATGCGCCAACCTGACGAGCGTGCCGGGCCGCATGGACCGCGCTGGCACCGGCGACGGCGCGCCGCTGGCCGTGGTCGACTACGCCCACACACCCGATGCGCTCGACAAGGCCCTGATCGGCCTGCGCCCGCTCGCCAAGCAGCGCGGCGGTGCGCTGTGGTGCCTGTTCGGCTGCGGCGGCGACCGCGACCCGATCAAGCGCCCGATGATGGCCGCCGTGGCCGAGCGCCAGGCCGACCACGTGGTCGTCACCAGCGACAACCCGCGCAGCGAAAAGCCCGACGCGATCATTGCGCAGGTGCTGCGCGGCTTCTCGCGCCCCGAGGCGGCGCAGGTGCAGCCCGACCGCGCGGCCGCCATTGCCGACGTGCTCGCGCAGGCCGCCCCGCAGGACGTGGTGCTGATCGCCGGCAAGGGCCACGAGGCGTGGCAAGAGATTGCCGGCCAGCGCATCGCGTTCTCCGACAAGGCCCATGCGCTGCAGGCGCTGGCCCTGCGAAGCAGCGGAGGGCAGGCAGCATGACCGGCGCCACACCGCTCGCCCTCACGCTGGCCCGGTTGCAGCAATGGATTCCGGGTTCACGCCTGGTGGGTGACGCCTCGACCGTCATCGCCCGCGTGCACACCGACACGCGCACGCTCGCGCCCGGCGACCTGTTCGTCGCGCTCAAGGGCGAGCGCTTCGACGCCAACGATTTCCTCGCCGATGCGAAGGCGCAGGGCGCCGTGGCGGCCATTGCGCACCACGGCCTCGAAGCCGCCGGCCTGGCCGGGCTCGAAGTGCCCGATTCGCTGGCCGCGCTCGGTGCGCTCGGCGCCGGCTGGCGCGCGCAGTTCGAGCTTCCGCTCATTGCCGTCACCGGCAGCAACGGCAAGACCACGGTCACGCAGATGATCGCGGCGGTGCTGCTCGCCGGCAGCGCCGAACACGCCCTGGCGACGGCGGGCAACTTCAACAACGAGATCGGCGTGCCGCTCACGCTGCTGCGCCTGCGCGCGGAACACCGCCGCGCGGTGCTCGAGCTGGGCATGAACCATCCGGGCGAAATCGCGCGGCTGGCCGCCATCTCGCGCCCGACCATCGCGCTGGTCAACAACGCGCAGCGCGAGCACCAGGAGTTCATGGCCAGCGTCGAGGCGGTGGCCGTCGAGAACGCCGCCGTGTTCGCGGTGCTGCCCGATGACGGCACTGCGGTGTTCCCGTACGGCGACCCCTTCACCTCGCTGTGGACCGACATGGCGCGCGACGGCGGTGCCCGCCGCTGCATGACCTTCGGCGAGCCGCAGGACGCCGACATCTCGCTGGAGCGCGCCGAATGGGCGCAGGGCGCCTGGACCGTGCGCATCCGCACGCCGATCGGCGCCTTCGACACGCGCCTGCACATCGCCGGGCGCCACAACGTCGTGAACGCACTGGCCGCCACCGCCTGTGCGCTGGCGGCGGGCGTGTCGCTGGACACCATTGCCGCAGGCCTGGACGCCTTCGAGCCCGTCAAGGGCCGCTCGCGCGCCAGCGAGGTCGTGCTGGCTGGCGGCCATGCCCTCACGCTGGTCGACGACAGCTACAACGCCAACCCCGACTCCGTGATCGCCGCCATCGACGTGCTCGCCGCCCTGCCGGGCCCGCGCCTGCTGGTGCTTGGCGAGATGGGCGAGGTGGGCGACCGCTCGCCGGAGTTCCACGCCGAAGTCGGCGCCTGGGCACGGCAACGCGGCATCGAGTCCGTCTACACGCTGGGCGCCGCCACGGCGCATGCCGCCAGCGCTTTCCAGGGCGGCGGCGACGGACAACATTTCGACGCGTTCGACGCGCTGTGCGCGGCGGTGCTCGCCCGGCTGCCGCAGGTCGGCAGCGTGCTGGTCAAGGGATCGCGCTTCATGAAGATGGAGCGCGTGGTTCAAGCCATCGAGGCGCAATCAAAACAACAAAAGGAGGCCGGTCATGACGCATGAGCCGCGCGAAAACACATGCTGCTGAGCCTCGCTCAATGGCTGCAGACGCTGTCGCCCGAATTCGGGTTCCTGCGCGTCTTCCAGTACCTCACCTTCCGCGCGCTGATGGCCGCGGTGACCGCGCTCGTGGTCGGCCTGGTGGCCGGCCCGTTCGTCATTCGCCGCCTGACCGCGCTCAAGATCGGCCAGCCGGTGCGCGGCTACGGCATGGAAACGCACCTGACCAAGAGCGGCACGCCCACCATGGGCGGCGTCCTGGTGCTGTTCGCCATCGCCTTCGCCACGCTGCTGTGGTTCGACATCTCGAACCGGTTCGTGTGGATCGTGCTGTGGGTCACCATGGGCTTCGGCGCCATCGGCTGGGTCGACGACTGGCGCAAGGTGGTGCGCAAGGACCCGGAGGGCATGCGCTCGCGCGAGAAGTACTTCTGGCAATCGGTGGTGGGCCTGCTGGCGGGCTTCTACCTGCTGTTCAGCATTTCGGAAAGCTCCAACTGGCGCGTGCTGCAGCTGTTCTTCGCCTGGGTGCAGTCCGGCTTCGACCTCGACTTTCCGCCCAAGATCAACCTGCTGGTGCCCTTCTTCAAGGAAGTGAGCTACCCGCTCGGCGGCATCGGCTTCGTTATCCTCACGTACCTGGTGATCGTGGGCGCGAGCAACGCCGTGAACCTGACCGACGGGCTGGACGGCCTGGCGATCATGCCGGTGGTGATGGTGGGCTCGGCGCTGGGCGTGTTTGCCTACGTGACGGGCAGCGCGGTGTACTCCAAGTACCTGCTGTTCCCCAACATCCCGGGCTCGGGCGAGCTGCTGGTGTTCTGTTCGGCCATGGCCGGCGCGGGCCTGGCGTTCCTGTGGTTCAACACGCACCCGGCCCAGGTGTTCATGGGCGACGTGGGCGCGCTGGCGCTGGGCGGCGCGCTGGGCACCATCGCGGTGATCGTGCGCCAGGAGATCGTGTTCTTCATCATGGGCGGCATCTTCGTGGTCGAGGCGATCTCGGTGATGGCGCAAGTCATGTACTTCAAGTACACCAAGAAGCGCTACGGCGAAGGCCGCCGCGTGCTGAAGATGGCGCCACTGCACCACCACTTCGAGAAGAGCGGCTGGCGCGAGACGCAGGTCGTGGTGCGCTTCTGGATCATCACGATGCTGCTGTGCCTCGTCGGCCTGTCGACGCTGAAGCTGCGCTGAACACACCATGCGGCACCTGAAAGACCTCCCCGTTCTCATCCTCGGCCTCGGCGCGTCCGGGCTGGCGATGGCGCGCTGGTGCGCGCGCCACGGTGCGGTCGTGACCGTGGCCGACACGCGCGAGGCGCCGGCGTCGCTGGCCACGCTGACGGCGGAGCTGCCCGACGTGCGCTTCGTCGGCGGGCCGTTCTCGGCCGCGCTGGTCGAAGGCACGCCGATTCGCGCGGTGTACCGCTCGCCGGGCCTGTCGCCCGAAGCCATCGCGCCGGTGGCCGATGCGGCGCGGGCCATGGGCCTGCCGGTCGGTGGCGAGCTGGACCTGTTCGCGCGCGCGCTGCTGGACCTGCGCACCGTCGAAGTGCCGGTGGCCGAACCCGAAGCCGAAGCCGAGCCGGAGGCCGCACCGGAAGCGGTCGCCGAGCCCGAGCAAGCCGAAGCGCAGGTCGAACTGCCGCTCGAGACCGCAGCATCGGTCGAAGCGGTCGAGCCTGAAACTGAATCGACGCCCGAAGCCGAGCCGGTGACCGGGTCGATGGAACCCGCCGAAGCCCAGCCCGCGCCCGCCATGGCCGAAGCCATGCCGCGCGATCCGTCCACCAGCGTGGCCGTGCCTGTGCCGCCGGAAGCGCACGAAGCGCCGGTCGAGCCTGTGACAGCAGAAGAAGCGCCGGAGCCGGCCGTTGCGCCTGCGGGCGCGCAGCCTGAAACTGCGGTGCAAGACGCAGCCGGCGAAGCCACTGCATCGGACGCCGCCGATTCGCAGGCGCCTGCGTCGGAAGCTTTGGAAGCGCCGGAAGCTCCCGCTGCTTCGCCCGCAGCCGCCACCGTCTCCCGCCTGCCCAGCACCGGCAAGCCCTACGTCCCCACGGCCGCCCGCGAAGCCGCGGAGTTCGTCGCCAAGATCGCCGAACTCGCCGCCACCAACCCGGCCTCGGCCGTGGCCGAAGAGGAAACACCCCAGCTCGAACTGGCGCCTCCCGTCGAGCCCGAAGCCCCCAAGGGCTACACGCCCGCCGTGCTCGCCATCACCGGCACCAACGGCAAGACCACCGTCACCTCGCTCACCGGGCAGCTGGTCGAGCGCGCGGGCAAGACGGTGGCCGTGGCCGGCAACATCGGCCCGACGCTGCTGGACACGCTCAGCGCGCACATCGATGCCGGCACGCTGCCCGACGTGTGGGTGCTGGAGCTCTCCAGCTTCCAGCTCGACGGCGTGCAGGGCTTCGAGCCCACCGCCGCCACCGTGCTCAACCTCACCCAGGACCACCTCGACTGGCACGGCGACATGAAGTCGTATGCCGCGGCCAAGGCACGCATCTTCGGCGCGCGCGGGCTCATGATCCTGAACCGCGACGACGCCGGCGTGATGGCCATGCTGCCCCCGCCCTTGCGCGTCAAGCTGCAGCGCCCGCAGATCCGCACCCATGTCACCTTCGGTGCGGCGATGCCGCTGCGCCCTGGCGACTACGGCATCGAGCGCGTCAACGGCATGACTTGGCTGGTGCGCGCGCTGGAAGCCGACGAAACGCAGAAGCGCAAGCGCGGCGCGGTGGTGGAAGAAGAAATCTTCCTGCAGCGCCTGATGCCGGCCGACGCGCTGCGCATCCGCGGGCGCCACAACGCGATGAACGCGCTGGCCGCGCTCGCGCTCGCGAGTGCCGCCGGCTGCGCACTGGGACCGATGCTCTACGGCTTGCGCGAATACCGCGGCGAGCCGCACCGCGTGGAGTCCGTGGCCATCGTGGACCAGGTCGAGTTCTTCGACGACAGCAAGGGCACCAACGTGGGCGCCACCGCCGCCGCACTGGTCGGCCTCGGCGAAGAGCGCCGCGTGGTCGTGATCCTCGGCGGCGAGGGCAAGGGCCAGGACTTCGAGCCGCTGGCCGAGCCCGTGCGCCAGTACGCACGCGCGGTGGTGCTCATCGGCCGCGACGCGCCGATCATCGAGGCCGCGCTGGCCTCCACCGGCGTCTCGCTGCTGCACGCCGCCTCGATGCACGAAGCAGTGAAGCTGGCCGGCGCGCGCGCCAACCCGGGCGACGCCGTGCTGCTGTCGCCGGCCTGCGCGAGCTTCGACATGTTCAAGGACTACGCGCACCGCGCCGAGGTGTTCCGCGAGGCCGTGCAGGCCTACGAGGACAGCCCGCGCGGCTTGGTGGAAGACGCCGCTTCCGATTCGACGGAGGAACCGCTTTGAAACCCGCTGCCGCAGGCGCCACGCCCAACACCCGCACCAGCCGATTCAGCGGCTGGTTCAGGCGCGCCCGCAGCGGCATCGACGCGCTGCCCGTGCACCTGCCCGTGCGGCTGGGCGGCGCCGGCATCGCGCAGACCAAGGCCACGCCGATGCGCGTGCTGGGCTTCGACCAGGCGCTGGTCTGGGTCACGGTCGCGCTGCTGACCTGGGGCCTGATCATGGTGTATTCGGCCTCCATCGCGCTGCCGGACAACCCGCGTTTCGCGCGTGCCGGCTACAGCGCCTCGTTCTTCCTCACGCGGCATGCCGCGTCGGTGGCCATCGCGTTCGTGGCGGCGCTGCTGACCTTCCAGATCCCCATGAAGACCTGGGAGCGCGCCGCGCCCTGGCTCTTCGTGGCGTCGCTGCTGCTGCTGGTGGCGGTGCTCATTCCACACATCGGCATCAACGTGAACGGCGCGCGCCGCTGGCTGCCGATGGGCTTCATGCGCTTCCAGCCGTCGGAGCTCGCCAAGCTCGCGATGGTGCTCTACGCCGCCAGCTACATGGTGCGCAAGATGGAGATCAAGGAGCGCTTCTTCCGCGCCGTGCTGCCGATGGGCATCGCGGTGGTGGTGGTGGGCATGCTGGTGATGGCCGAGCCCGACATGGGCGCGTTCATGGTGATCGCCGTGATTGCCATGGGCATCCTGTTCCTGGGCGGGGTGAACGCGCGCATGTTCTTCGTCATTGCCGCTCTGGTGGTGGTGGCCTTCGGCAGCATCGTCGCGAGCAGCCCGTGGCGCCGCGAGCGCATCTTTGCGTACCTCGATCCGTGGAGCGAAGAGCATGCGCTGGGCAAGGGCTACCAGCTGTCGCACTCGCTGATCGCCATCGGGCGCGGCGAGATCTTCGGCGTGGGCCTGGGCGGCAGCGTCGAGAAGCTGCACTGGCTGCCCGAGGCGCACACCGACTTTTTGCTTGCGGTGATCGGCGAAGAGTTCGGCCTGGTCGGCGTGCTGCTGATCATCGGCCTGTTCCTCTGGCTCACGCGCCGCATCATGCACATCGGCCGCCAGGCCATCGCGCTCGACCGCGTGTTCTCGGGCCTCGTGGCCCAGGGCGTGGGGGTGTGGATCGGCTTCCAGACCTTCATCAACATGGGTGTGAACCTGGGCGCGCTGCCGACCAAGGGCCTGACGCTGCCGCTGATGAGTTTCGGCGGCTCGGCCATCCTGATGAACCTGGTGGCGCTGGCCATCGTGCTGCGCATCGACTATGAAAACCGCGTGCTGATGCGCGGGGGGCGCGTATGACCGGCAAGACCGCACTCGTCATGGCGGGCGGCACGGGCGGCCACATCTTCCCGGGCCTTGCCGTGGCCGAGGCCCTGCGCGAGCGCGGCTGGCGCGTGCACTGGCTGGGGGCGCCCGGCAGCATGGAAGAAAAACTGGTGCCGCCGCGCGGCTTCGCCTTCGAGCCGGTGCAGTTCGGCGGCGTGCGCGGCAAGGGCCCGCTCACGCTGTTCCTGCTGCCGCTGCGCCTGCTGCGCGCCTTCTGGCAGAGCCTGGGCGTGGTGCGCCGGGTGAAGCCCGACGTGCTGGTGGGCCTGGGCGGCTACATCACCTTTCCGGGCGGGATGATGGGCGTGCTGCTCGGCAAGCCGCTGGTGCTGCACGAACAGAATTCGGTCGCCGGCCTCGCCAACAAGGTGCTGGCGGGCGTGGCCGACCGTGTGTTCACGGCCTTCCCCAATGTGCTGAAGAAGGCGCAGTGGGTGGGCAACCCGTTGCGCGCGGCATTCACGTCGCAGCCCGATCCGGCTGCGCGTTTCGCGGGCCGCACCGGGCCGCTGAAATTGCTGGTGGTCGGCGGCAGCCTGGGTGCGCGCGGCCTCAACACCGTGGTGCCGCAGGCGCTGGCCCGCATCGCGCCCGAGACGCGCCCGCAGGTGCTGCACCAGAGCGGCGCCAAGCAGATCGACGAGCTGCGTGCCAACTACACGGCCGCCGGCGTCGAGGGCGAACTCACGCCTTTCATCGAAGACACCGCGCAGGCCTATGCGGACGCCGACATCATCGTCGCGCGGGCCGGCGCCAGCACCGTCACAGAAATCGCGGCCGTCGGCGCAGCAGCGCTGTTCGTGCCTTTTCCCTCGGCGGTCGACGACCACCAGACCACCAACGCGCGCTTCCTCGTGGACGCGGGCGGCGGGTGGCTCGTGCAGCAGGCCGACCTCACTCCTGAATTGCTGGCTGATTTGCTACAGACAACCGAGCGCACCGCGCTGATCGACAGGGCCGCCAAGGCCAAGACCATGCAGAAGACCGAAGCAGTGGAAGCGGTCGTCCGCGCCTGCGAGGAGTTGGCCAAATGAAGCACGCGATCCGTCATATTCACTTCGTGGGCGTCGGCGGCTCGGGCATGAGCGGCATTGCCGAAGTGCTGCTGAACCTGGGCTACAGGATCACCGGCTCCGACCTGTCCGACAGCGTCACGCTGCGCCGGCTCGCGGGCCTGGGCATCGGCACCTTCGTGGGCCATGCGGCCGCGCACATCGCAGGGGCGGACGCGGTCGTCACCTCCACCGCCGTGCAGGCGGACAACCCCGAGGTGCTGGCCGCGCGCGAGAAGCGCATTCCGGTGGTGCCGCGCGCACTGATGCTGGCCGAGCTGATGCGCCTCAAGCAGGGCATCGCCATTGCCGGTACGCACGGCAAGACCACCACCACCAGCCTGGTGGCGAGCGTGCTCGACGCCGCCGGCCTGGACCCGACCTTCGTGATCGGCGGGCGCCTGAACAGCGCCGGCGCCAACGCGCAGCTCGGCAGCGGCGACTACATCGTGGTCGAGGCCGACGAGTCGGACGCCTCGTTCCTGAACCTGCTGCCCGTGATGGCGGTGGTCACGAACATCGACGCCGACCACATGGAAACCTACGGGCACGACTTCGCGAAGCTGAAGAAGGCCTTCGTCGACTTCCTGCACCGCATGCCGTTCTACGGCGTGGCCATTCTGTGCACCGACGACCCGGCGGTGCGCGACATCGTGGCCGACGTGACCTGCCCGGTCACCAGCTACGGCTTCGGCGAGGACGCCCAGGTGCGCGCCATCGACGTGCGCGCCGTCGGCGGCCAGATGCACTTCACCGCGCAGCGCCGCAACGGCGTGACGCTGCCCGACCTGCCCATCGTGCTGAACCTGCCGGGCGAGCACAACGTGCGCAACGCGCTGTCGGTGATCGCCGTGGCGGTCGAGCTCGGCATTGCCGACGAGGCGGTGCAGCGCGGGCTGGCCGGCTTCAAGGGCGTGGGCCGCCGCTTCCAGAGCTACGGCGACGTGGCGGTGCAGGGTCATGAAGCAGGTGCCGCGGGCACTTTCACCGTGATCGACGACTACGGTCACCATCCGGTCGAGATGGCGGCCACCATCGCGGCGGCGCGCGGCGCGTTCCCGGGCCGCCGGCTGGTGCTGGCGTTCCAGCCGCACCGCTACACCCGCACGCGCGACTGCTTCGAAGACTTCGTGAAGGTCATCGGCACGGCCGACTCGGTGCTGCTCGGCGAGGTCTATGCCGCCGGCGAAGCGCCCATCGTGGCGGCCGATGGCCGTACGCTGGCGCGCGCCCTGCGCGTGGCCGGCAAGGTCGAGCCGGTGTTCGTCGACGACATCGCCGACATGCCGCGCGCCATTCTCGACAACGCCCGCCCGGGCGACGTGGTGCTCTCCATGGGCGCCGGCTCCATCGGCGCGGTGCCGGGCAAGGTCGTCGAACTCGCCGCCGTGCTGTCCGCCACGGCTTCCACATTGCAGCGCGACACGCGCAAAGAGGGGGGCGCATGAGCCTTCAGGATCCCGCACGCTTCGGCAAGGTTGCCGTTCTGTTCGGCGGCAGTTCCGCCGAACGAGAAGTTTCATTGATGTCGGGCACCGGCGTGCTCGAAGCCCTGCGTTCGCGCGGTGTGGACGCGCATGCCTTCGACCCGTCGCAGCGCGAGTTGACCGAGCTCAAGCGCGAAGGCTTCGCGCGCTGCTTCGTCGCACTGCACGGGCGCCACGGCGAAGACGGCACCGTGCAGGGCGCGCTGGAGCTGCTCGGCATTCCCTACACCGGCTCGGGCGTGATGGCCTCCAGCGTGGCCATGGACAAGGTCATGACCAAGCGCATCTGGCAAGCCGACGGCCTGCCGACGCCCAAGTACGTGCGCCTGGCCTTCGACCAGCAAAGCCGCGAGCAGGTGATGGCCGTGCCCGACGTGCTGGGACTGCCGCTGATCGTGAAGCCGCCGCGCGAGGGCTCGTCCATCGGCGTGACCAAGGTCGAGGGTTATTCGCAGATGCAGGACGCGGTCACGCTGTCCGCCAGGTACGACGCCGACGTGCTCTGCGAGGAGTTCATCGACGGCGAGGAAGTGACCTGCGCCGTGCTCGGCCATGGGCTGGACGCGCGCGCGTTGCCGGTGGTGCGCATCGCCGCGCCCGAAGGCGCCTACGACTACCAGAACAAGTACTTCACCGACGTCGTGCAGTACCAGTGCCCGAGCGGCCTGCCGGCCGCCGAGGAGCACGAGATCCAGCGCATCACGCTGGCCGCGTACCGCACGCTCGGCTGCCGCGGCTGGGGCCGCGCCGACGTGATGATCCGCGCCAGCGACCGCAAGCCGTTCCTGCTGGAGATGAACACCTCGCCCGGCATGACCAGCCATTCGCTGGTGCCGATGTCCGCGCGCGCCGCGGGCATCGCCTACGAAGACCTGTGCCTGCGCGTGCTGGCATCGGCCGCGCTCGACGCAACGGGAGGCTCGCAATAGCCATGGCCGACAGCATTCCCGCGCCCTTCGACGTCAAGCTCATGAACATCGTCGCGAACATTGCGTTCGTGATGGTGACGCTCATGCTGCTGGCGGCGGGCGCCTGGTGGGTGCTGCGCCAACCGTTCTTCCCGCTGGCCGGCATCAAGGTGGACGGCGAGGTCACGCACAACAACGCGGTGACCCTGCGTGCCAACGTGGCGCCGCAGCTGAACGGCAACTTTTTCACCATCGACCTGGCGCGTGCGCGCACCGCCTTCGAGTCGGTGCCCTGGGTGCGCAGCGCGGTGGTGCGCCGCGAGTTTCCGAACAAGCTGCACGTGACGCTGACCGAGCAGGTGCCGGTGGCCACGTGGGGCGACGACGCGGGCTCCAAGCTCATCAACGGCTTCGGCGACGTGTTCGAGGCCAACGTGGCCGAAGTGGACGACAACCTGCCGCGCCTGGACGGCCCGGTCGATCAGGCCGGCCAGGTGCTGGGCATGTACCGCGTGCTGCAACCGCAGTTCGAGCCCTATGACCTCGCCATCGACGAGCTCACGCTGTCGAGCCGGGGCAGCTGGAAGGTGGTGCTGGACAGCGGTGCCGAGATCGAGCTCGGCCGGGGCCAGAGCGAGGAGGTGACGGCCAGGCTGCAGCGGTTCCTGAAGACCGTGACCCAGGTCGCGGCGCAGTACCGCCGCACGATGGCCGATGTCGAAGGCGCCGATCTGCGCCACAACGACGCGTATGCATTGCGGCTGCGCGGCGTCACCACGGTCTCGGCAGAGGCCCCAAGAAAAATCAAGTAGCGAACACCGAGGAATCGAGGACATATCAATGCCCAAAGAATACAAAGACCTGGTCGTAGGACTGGACATCGGCACCGCCAAGGTCATGGTGGTGGTGGCCGAGGTGCTGCCCGGTGGCGAGCTCAAGCTGGCCGGCCTGGGCATTGCGCCTAGCAACGGCCTGAAGCGGGGCGTGGTGGTGAACATCGACGCCACGGTGCAGAGCATCCAGCAGGCCTTGAAGGAGGCCGAGCTGATGGCCGACTGCAAGATCAGCCGCGTCTACACGGGTATCACCGGCAGCCACATCCGCGGCATCAACTCCAGCGGCATGGTGGCGGTGAAGGACAAGGAAGTGACGCCCGCCGACGTGGCCCGCGTGGTGGAGACGGCGCGCGCCATCAACATCTCGAGCGACCAGCGCCTGCTGCTGGTGGAGCCGCAGGAGTTCGTGATCGACGGGCAGGACGTGAAGGAGCCGATCGGCATGAGCGGCATGCGCCTGGAGGCCAAGGTGCACATCGTGACCGGTGCGCAGAGCGCGGCCGAGAACATCATCAAGTGCGTGCGCCGCTGCGGCCTCGAAGTCGACCAGCTGATGCTGAACCCGCTGGCCTCGAGCCAGGCGGTGCTGACGGAAGACGAGCGCGAACTGGGCGTGGTGCTGGTGGACATCGGCGCGGGCACCACCGACGTGGCGATCTTCACCAACGGCGCGATCCGCCACACGGCCGTGATTCCGATCGCGGGCGACCTGATCACGAGCGACATCGCGATGGCGCTGCGCACGCCCACCAAGGACGCGGAAGACATCAAGGTCGAGAGCGGCTATGCCAAGCAACTGCTGGCCGACCCCGACCAGCAGGTCGAAGTGCCGGGCCTGGGCGACCGCGGCCCGCGCATGCTGAGCAAGCAGGCGCTGGCCGGTGTGATCGAGCCGCGCATCGAAGAGATCTTCTCGCTCGTGCAGCAGGTGGTGCGCGAGTCGGGCTACGAAGAAGTGCTGTCGTCGGGCGTGGTGCTCACGGGCGGCAGCGCGGTGATGCCGGGCATGGTCGAGCTCGGCGAAGACATCTTCCTGAAACCTGTGCGCAGGGGCATCCCGAAGTATTCCAGCGCGTTGTCCGACATGGTCGCGCAGCCTCGCGCCGCTACAGTCATGGGCCTTCTGGAAGAGGCACGTTTCGCACGCATGCGTGGCTTCAAGGTCGCACAGAAGAACGGGTCGGTAAAGACTGCATTCGGACGTTTCAAAGACTTCATCGTGGGGAATTTCTAGCCATGATCAAGTCTCCACTTTGGCTGGCACGCGGCAGTCCCCCTTTGCATTTCAACGAGCGATGGCGACGCACAGGTCCACCATCGTGACGCTCACACGTTGATCTCGTCACGGCACAAGAATATTCACAGATACATAACGGCAACTGCAAGATTCAAGGAGTTAAAAATGACCATCGAAATGATCGAAGTCGAAGAGTTCAATCAAGGCACGCAGATCAAGGTGATCGGTGTTGGCGGTGGCGGCGGCAATGCGGTCGCCCACATGATGGAGCGTGGCGTGCAGGGCGTTCAGTTCGTCTGCGCGAACACCGACGCACAGGCACTGCAACGCAGCAACGCACACAAGATCATCCAGCTCGGCACCAGCGGCCTGGGCGCCGGCAGCAAGCCCGACAAGGGCCGTGAAGCGGCCGAGCTCGCGGTGGACGACATTCGCGCGGCTATCGACGGCGCGCACATGCTGTTCATCACCGCCGGCATGGGCGGCGGCACCGGCACCGGCGCGGCGCCCGTGATCGCACGCGTCGCCAAGGAAATGGGCATCCTCACCGTGGGTGTGGTGACCAAGCCCTTCGACTGGGAAGGCGGCCGCCGCATGACCAACGCCGACGCCGGCCTGACCGAGCTCGAAGCCAATGTCGACTCGCTGATCGTGGTGCTCAACGAGAAGCTGCTCGACGTGCTGGGTGAAGACATCACGCAGGACGAAGCCTTCGCGCATGCCAACGACGTGCTGAAGAACGCCGTGGGCGGCATCTCGGAAATCATCAACGAGTACGGCGGCGTGAACGTCGACTTCGAAGACGTGCGCACCGTGATGGGCGAACCCGGCAAGGCCATGATGGGCACGGCCGCCGCAGCCGGCCCGGACCGCGCGCGCATCGCTGCCGAACAGGCCGTGGCCTGCCCGCTGCTGGAAGGCATCGACCTGTCGGGCGCCAAGGGCGTGCTGGTGCTGGTGACGGCATCGAAGGGCTCGCTGAAGCTGAACGAGTCGAAGCTGGCGATGAACACCATCCGCGCCTACGCTTCGCCCGATGCGCACGTGATCTACGGCGCCGCCTACGACGAGAGCCTGGGCGACGAAATGCGCGTGACCGTGGTGGCCACGGGCCTCTCGCGCGCGGAAGCCCGCCGCCAGGCCCCGACGCTGGAAGTGATCCGCACCGGCACCGACAACATCCCGTTCACCGTGCCCACGCTCGGTGGCATGGGCCACGCCGGCAGCGGCGGCAACGGCGGCCACCAGCCGAACTACGACGGCATGGCCGTTCCCAGCGTGTGGCGCACCAACCGCACGATGGCTGCAGCCAAGGTCGACGCGCTGTCTTCGGGCGGCATGGACGACTTCGAGATTCCGGCGTTCCTGCGCCGCCAGGCCGACTGAGCCTGGCTCGCCCCCAGGCTGCGTGTACTTCGTGCCGCTTCGCCACCCCCTGCCGGGGGTGCGCGAAGCGGCCTACCGGACGCAGAGGGCACGAGGGATCGCAAGGGGTACGGGGACACCTGAAAGGGACGTCTGCCGGCTCTAGGCGCTGCGTTCATCTCGTGCCCTTTGCGTCCATTTGCCTGGATTGCATAGAACCCATGTCTATCGGTGCCATAGCCAGGGGCATAGGGCGCCACGCCGGTGGCGCGCCTAAAATCCCCGGCGTGCTGCAACAACGAACCCTCAAGTCGATCAGCCGCGCCGTCGGCGTGGGGCTTCACAGCGGGCAACGCGTGGAACTGACGCTGCGGCCGGCCCCGGCCGACACCGGCATCGTGTTCCGCCGCGTCGACCTGCCCGAGCCGGTCGAGATCCGCATGACCGCCGAGGCGGTCACCGACACGCGCCTGGCGTCCACCGTCTCCGAGGGCGGCGCCAAGGTGCAAACGGTCGAACACCTCATGTCCGCCTGCGCGGGCCTGGGCATCGACAACCTCTACATCGACATCACGGCCGACGAAGTGCCGATCCTCGACGGGTCGGCTTCGTCCTTCGTGTTCCTGCTGCAAAGCGCGGGCATTGCGCTGCAGAAGGCGCCGCGCCGCTTCATCCGCGTGACCCGCAAGGTCGAGGTGCGCGAAGGCGAGGGCGCCAACGAGAAGTGGGCGAGCCTGGAGCCGTACCACGGCTTCAAGCTGGCCTTCGAGATCGACTTCGACCACCGCGTGGTCAATTCGACCGGCCAGCGCGTGGAGTTCGACCTGGGCACCGATTCGTACAGCCGCGACATCGCACGCGCGCGCACCTTCGGCTTCACCAAGGAAGTCGAGTACATGCGCAGCAAGGGCCTCGCGCTCGGCGGTGGGCTGGACAACGCCATCGTGATGGACGACACCAAGGTGCTCAATGCCGGCGGCCTGCGCTACGACGACGAGTTCGTGAAGCACAAGATCCTCGACGCCATGGGCGACCTGTACGTGGTCGGCAAGCCGCTGCTGGCGGCCTACACCGCCTTCCGCTCGGGCCATGCGCTGAACAACAAGCTGCTGCGCGAACTGCTCTCGCACAGCGACGCCTACGAAGTCGTGACCTTCGACGACGAGAAGCGCGCACCGCGCGGCTTCAACGAAGTCGCTCGCGCCTGGTAGGGCGCGTTTCCCCCATGCTTCTTTTCCGCTGGGCCATCCTGTTCCTTTTGCTGGTGGCGGGCGTGTCGTTCGCGTTCTATGCGGGCACGGGGCAGGTCAAGTACCGGCGCTTCGGCTGGATCGTGCTGAAGTGGACGCTGCTGGCCGCGTTCGGCTTCTTCGCGGTGCTGATCGCCGAGCGCGTGGCCTGAAGGTTTCCGGGCCTCGCGCGACGCGACCGCTCAGCGCGAACGCCCTTGCCGGTAGGTGCCGGCATGCGTCTTCGACAATTCAGCTGCCTGCGCAAGCCGCGCCATCGAACGGCCCACCTGCGCATGCGTGATGGCGATGCCCAGCGCGTCCGCCGCGTCGGCGCCGGGCACGCTGGGCAGGTCGAGCAGGCGCCGCACCATCTCCTGCACCTGTGCCTTGGCGGCGCCGCCGTGGCCGGCCACGGCCTTCTTCATCTGCAGCGCGGTGTACTCGGCCACCGACAGGTTGTTCGTGACCAGTGCCGTCACGCAGGCGCCGCGTGCCTGCCCCAGCAAGAGCGTCGACTGCGGGTTGACGTTCACGAAGATGATTTCCACCGCTGACGCATCGGGCTGGTAGCGCGCGGTGATCTCCGCGATGCCGTCGAACAGCACCTTCAGGCGTGCCGGAAGGTTGCCGCTGCCCAGGTGACGGGTGCTGATGGTGCCGCTGGCCACGTAGCGCAGCGCATGGCCGTCCGCGTCGACCACGCCGAAGCCGGTGGTCTGCAAGCCGGGGTCGATGCCAAGAATGCGCATGAAAGGAAACGTAAAGGCCTAAGCCCGGGTAAAGAGAGGCCAAAGAGGTGCGAAGCCACGCGGGAAAGCCGTGCGATCGCGGGCAGAATCCGAGCCGATTCGGACCGTCCGCCCCGCTTCTCGCAGGGCGCGCCACACAAGGAAGCGAATGTGAATGTAGTCGAGTCCTCCGCGCAGCGGCAACTGGACGAAGCCCGGGCCCTGCTCGAAAGCGCGCACCACCCCGCCGAACGCGCCGCCGCCCACTTCAGGCAAGCCGAGTTGCTCGATGAACTGGGCCGTCGCGCCGAGGCGCTGGCCGCGTGCAGCCGGCTGCTCGAGGAGTTCGCAGGCCAGCCCGCGCATGGCGTGGTGGTGCCCTGCTGCCAGGCGTTGCGCCTGCTGGCGCACATGCTGCGCCAGATGCACCGCCCCGCCGATGCGCTGACCACGCTCGACCGCCTGGTGGCCGCGCACGGGCACCGCAGCGAACCCGAGATTCGTGCTCACATCGCCGACGCGCTGTTCCAGCGCACCTGGCTCATCGACGAGCCCGCGGCCCGCTGCGCGGCGTGCGACGTCATGAGCGAACTGCTCGATGCCCAGGCTGACGTCGTGCTCGACGCTTGGCGCGTGGAAGCCCGCTTGTTGAAGGCCGACACCGAACACCACCGCGGCATGCCGCAGGAGGCGCTGGCCACGCTGGACGCCGCCATCGAGCGCTTCGACGCCAGCACCGACCCCGGCGTGGTGTTGCGCGTGGCGCGGGCGCGCCTGGCCTCGGTGCTGAACCTGCGCGAGCTGGCGCAGCACACCCAGGCCCAGGTGGTGTGCCTTCAGGTGGCCGACCAGATCGAGGCCGGGCTTGCCGATGCGGCGCCCGAACTGCGCGCCGAGGGCGTGCGTGCGTTGACCCTGTTCTTCGACGGTCTGGGTCTCGACGAGCAGGCGCGGCGGGCCGAGCTCGTCGGCTGGCTGCTCGAGCGCTATGGCCGCGATGCGTCGTCGCAGGTGCGCCGCATGGCGGCGGTGCGCGCCTACGACTGGGCCGTGGGGCTGCGCGACCAGGGCGACGGCACGGGGGCGCTGGCCGCATGCGACCGGTTGCTCGCCACCTTCGCCGGCGACACCGATGCCGCGGTGCGGCGCACACTGGCGAGCGCGCTGCTCAACAAGGGTTTCGTGCTGCTCGAACTGCTGGGCCGGGCAGACGATGCGCTTGCGGCGTACGAGCAGCTCATGGTCGACCTGCGCGATGCCGGCACGTCCGAACTGCAGGACATGCTGGGCAAGGCCACGTCGGGCCGCGCGGCGTGCCTGAGGCGGCTGCGCCGGACGGGCCCGGCCGATGCCGGCGAGCTGTCCGCCGAGCTGCGCGACGAGGTTCGTGACAAGGTGAGGCAGGGCCGCAAGCACGGCGACGCGGGCGAGTCGCTGGAGGCTGTCGCGCGCTTCGACGAGGTGATTGCCGCGCATGGCGCATCGACCCACCCCGAGCTGCGCCGTCAATGCGCGCGGGCGCTGGTGCACAAGGCGTTCTGCCTGATCGCGCTCGAGCGCTTCGGCGAGGTCGTGGCCGCCGCCGACGCCATGGACGCCAGCTACGGCGCCGACGTCTCGGCGGCCATGCAGGAGCAGGTGGCGCTGTGCCTGCAGTACAAGAGCACGGCGCTGGACCGCCTCGGCCAGCGCGACGAAGAGATGCGGGTGCACGACCAGATCGTCGCGCGCTGGGGCAACTCCGAGCTGCCCGACCTGCGCGCGCGCGTGGCCGGTGCGCTGTTCCGCAAGGGCGCCGCCTTGCGCCAGGCCGGGCGGCTCGCCGAAGCCGTCGCCTGCTACGACGAGGTGGTCACGCGCACCGCCGTGGCCCGCGAGGGCGCGCTGCAGCTGTGGGCGGCCAAGTCGATGATCAACAAGGCCAAGGTGCTCAAGAAGCTTGGCGACCCGGCGGGGCAGGCCAAGGCCTACCGCGTGCTCATCGCGCGCTTCGGCGAGTCGGGCGATGCGGCGCTGCGCGAGCGCGTGGTCAACGCCTGCGAATGGCTGGCCGAGGCGGAAGGGCAACAGGGGCGGGTGGAGGCGCAGCGCACGGCGCTCCAGCTGGCCTTGGGCCGCTTCGGCACGGCCTTGTCCGCGGAGCAGCGCACGCGCATGTCGCGCGAACTGCAGGCCGTGAAGGCCAGGGCCCTGGGCCGCATGGCGAAGCAGGCCTTCGACCGCGTGGTGCGCCGCAAGGCCTGAGCCCTCTGCGCTGTTTCAGGCGTTGAAGTACCAGCGGATCGAATGGAAGAAGATGGGTGCGGCGAAGCACAGCGCGTCGACCCGGTCGAGCAGGCCGTTCGCACCGGTCACGCCCACGCCCTTCTTGCCCCAGTTGGGAATGCCCCGGTCGCGCTTGAGGGCCTTCATCACCAGGTGCCCCATCGACCCCGCGATGCAGGCGATGACCGATACCGCGAGCGCCTGGCCGAACTTGAACGGCGTGATGAACGAGAACAGCGCGCCCACCAGGCTGGCCACCACGATGCCGATGCCCCAGCTGGTCCAGTTGAAGCTGCGGCTCACGTTGGGTGCGAAGGGCGCGCGCTGCGTGCGGCGCGAGATCAGGTGCTGCACCAGCACCGAGGTCTGCACCACGAACACCAGGAAGAACACGAGGAACGCGCTCTTGCCCTCGTAGCCCGGAAAGCTCAGCAGCAGCAGCGCCGACACATGGCTCATGCCGTAGACGCAGACCATGATCCCCCACTGCAGCTTGGCGTTGCGCTCGAGGAAATGGCTGGCATCGTTCGACAGCGCGCTGGCCACCGGAATGGCCAGGAACACGTAGACCGGAATGAACACGGTGAACAGGTCGAAGCGCGCCGTGGCCACCAGCCAGAACTGGATCGGCAGCACCACGAAGAACGCGAGGATCAGGCTGCGGTGGTCGCCGCGCCGCGTGGGCGAGAGCGTGATGAACTCGCGCAGCGCGAAGAAGGAAATCAGCGCGAACAGCACCGTGGCCACGGTCTCGCCGAGCGCCCAGCCGACCCAGAAGATGATCACCATGAACCACGTCGTGCCCAGCAGGTCGCGGAAGTGCGCGAGCTCGGCTTGCCAGGTGGCGTCGTGCACCGGGTTGCGGCGCTCCCTGAAGGTCAGGAAGAAGGCCGTGGTGCTCACGATCACGAGCACGCCGAAGACGATGAGGAAAAGGGCCGCGACCTGCTGGGTCGGGGTGAGGTTGCGCAGGAACTGGTTCATGTCAGACGTCGCGCAATGCGATCACGGCGGCACGCGCGCGATCGAGGAAGGGCCGGCGCTCTTCGCCATCTTCCACGCGAAGCGGCGCGCCGAAGGTCACGGAGCAAAGAATGGGCACCGGCACGATCTCGCCCTTGGGCATGACGCGCTGCACGTTGTCGATCCAGGCCGGCACCAGCACCACGTCGGGGAACATCGTCGCGAGCGCGTAGAGGCCCGACTTGAACTTCTGCGGCTCGCCGGTGTGGCCGCGCGTGCCTTCGGGAAAGATGATGATCGAGTCGCCGCTGCGCAGCGCTTCGATGAGCGGGGCCAGGGGGTCGGGGGCGGGCGGTGCGTCGGCCGCGGGCAGCTCGGGCTGCGCTGGCATGGCAGGTGGTTCAGGCGCGCGCGGCGGCGGCGGAGGTGGCGGGGCGGGAAGGTCGAGCCGGCCCTGCACGTCGTTCATGACTTCCATGGGCGTGTCCGCGAAGGGCAGCGACATCGGAAGCAGCGGCTCCATCGACGGCTCGATGCGCTCGGCGGGCGGCGCCGCGACGGCACGTGGCGGGGG
>NNBU01000990.1_pt1 | contig 22776 bp, 22 predicted proteins | sample 1173781 | NCBI WGS metagenome assembly NNBU01 (sample SAMN07173937, study PRJNA388173) | plant metagenome | biome: Plant school; feature: Soil; material: Symbiotic tissue of Blasia pusilla L.; isolation source: symbiotic tissue sample KVJ2 | host: Blasia pusilla | place: Norway: Troms, Kvaloya...
GGCCTGCGGCGCCAGCAGGAGGCGCGGGCGCKCGAGCAGGGCGYKGGCGTKKGCGCGCTGGGCCGCGAGSCGSTCCAGKTCGCCCTGCTCGGGCGCGTCGTTCAGCTGCACCAGCAACTGCCCCGCACGCACCTCGGCGCCGGGCGTGAAGAGGATCTTCGACACCCGCCCCTCCACCTCGGCCGGCACCTCGACCTGCCGGTGGGCCTCCAGCGTGCCGATGCCGCCGAGGAAGCGCGCCACCTCGGTCTTCTTTGCGATGGCCACCGCCACCTTGGCCGGCGGCATGCCGCCGCCCTGCGCATGCGCCGGCCGGAGCTTCGCGACGAGCCCGTAGCCGGCACTCCCCAGCACCACCACCGCGAGGCCGGCGCCGAGCCAGGCCCTTGAACGTGTCTTCATGATCGGTCCGTCATTTATCAAAGTAATTGCTTTGATTATTAAATGACGCCGACAGCACTGTCGAGCGAGACAGGGCAATGACCCCGATAGGAGCGGGCTATACGCCGCGCGGGGCGGCTGGCGCGTTTTTACGCTTTCTTTATGCGGCCCCGCCGACTCTGTTCCCCGTTTTTACGCACCGATCCCGAGACTGAAGGCCTTGTGTTTCGCTCCAGGAGCAATTGAATGGACATCGTCTGGATGGGCGCCTTGCTGGCGCTGTGGGCCGTGGTGGGGGCCATGGTGGTCGGGCTGAACAGGCTCGACGCGCCGAAGAACCCATCGAAGGCGTCGAACGCCGTTGACGGAGCCGCATCGTGATCAGCCTCGAAGTCCTGTACGGCTTCGGCGCCCTGATCGCCGTGATCCTCTTCGCCTACCTCGTGTTCGCGCTGATCTGCGCGGAGGAGTTCTGACATGACCGCCTCCGCCTGGGGCCTGCTGGCCCTCTTTCTCGCGGTGCTGGGCGTGCTCGCCTGGCCCGTCGGCAAATTCCTTGCCGCGATGTGCAACGAGCGCCTGCCGCGCTGGATGCAGCGCGTCGAGGCGCCGCTCTACAAGCTCGCGGGCACGAAGCCCGAGCAGTCGATGCACTGGCTGCGCTACGCGCTCGCGCTGCTGGCCTTCAACGCCATCGGCGCGATCTTTCTCTACGCGCTGCAACGCCTGCAGGGCTGGCTGCCGCTGAACCCCGCGGGCATGACCGCCGTGTCGCCCGACTCGGCCTTCAACACCGCGGTGAGCTTCGTGAGCAACACCAACTGGCAGGGCTACGCCGGCGAGTCGACCATGAGCTATCTCACGCAGATGCTTGGGCTCACGGTGCAGAACTTCATGTCCGCCGCGACCGGCATCGCGGTGGCTTTCGCGCTGGTGCGCGGCTTCGCGCGCAGGGGTGACGGCAAGGGCCTGGTGGGCAACTTCTGGGCTGACATCACGCGCATCACGCTGTGGGTGCTGCTGCCGATCTCGTTCGTCATCGCCATGGTCTTCGCGGGCCAGGGCGTCATTCAGAACTTCGACGCCTACAAGACGGTGAACACGCTGGAGACCACGGCCTTCCAGCAACCGAAGAACGGCCCCGACGGCCAGCCGCTGAAGGACGACAAGGGCCAGCCGGTGATGGAAGACGCCACCACCGCCACGCAGACCCTGGCCATGGGCCCGGTCGCTTCGCAGGAAGCCATCAAGATGCTCGGCACCAACGGTGGCGGCTTCTTCAACGCCAACTCGTCGCACCCCTACGAGAACCCGAACGCGCTGGTGAACCTGCTGCAGATGATCGCGATCTTCCTGATCCCGGCCGCGCTGTGCTTCACCTTCGGCCGCGTGGTGGGCGACATGCGCCAGGGCTGGGCCGTGCTCGCCGCGATGACGGTCATGTTCGTCATCGCCGTGATGGTCATCACGCCCGCAGAGCAGGCCGGCAACCCGTTGTTCGCATCGCTGGGTGTCGACCAGGTGTCCAGCGCGCTGCAGAGCGGCGGCAACATGGAAGGCAAGGAAGTGCGCTTCGGCATCGATGCCTCGGCCCTCTTCGCCGCCATCACCACCGCCGCTTCGTGCGGTGCGGTGAACGCGATGCACGACTCGCTCACGCCGCTGGGCGGCATGGTGCCGATCGTGCTGATGCAGCTCGGCGAGGTGGTGTTCGGCGGCGTGGGCTCGGGCCTGTACGGCATGCTGATCTTCGCGATGCTGGCGGTGTTCATCGCCGGCCTGATGATCGGCCGCACGCCCGAGTACCTCGGCAAGAAGATCGAGGTGCGCGAGATGAAGCTCATCTCCATCGCCATCCTGGTCACGCCCATCCTGGTGCTGGCGGGCACGGCGGTGGCGGTGGTCGCGGGCGCCGGCAAGGCCGGCATCGCGAACCCCGGCGCGCACGGGTTCTCCGAGATCCTGTACGCGCTGACTTCCGCCGCCAACAACAACGGCAGCGCCTTCGCGGGCCTGTCGGCCAACACGCCCTTCTACAACGGCCTGCTCGCGCTGGCCATGTGGCTCGGCCGCTTCGCGATGATCGTGCCGGTGCTCGCCATTGCCGGCTCGCTCGCGGCCAAGAAGCGCCTGCCCGTCACCGGCGGCACGCTGCCCACGCACGGCCCGCTGTTCGTCTCTTTGCTGATCGGCACGGTGCTGCTGGTCGGTTTGCTCAACTATGTGCCGGCGCTGGCCCTGGGCCCGATCGTCGAACACCTGGTGCTCTGGAAATAAGAAGGAGCCCACCATGACCGTGACTACCAAGACATCTCTCTCGCTGTTCGACGCAGCGCTGGTCAAGCCCGCCCTGTGGGGCGCCTTCGCCAAGCTCAATCCGCGCACGCAGTGGCGCAACCCGGTGATGTTCATCGTGTACATCGGGAGCATCCTCACGACGCTGCTCTGGGTGCACGCGCTGAGCTTCCCGGGCGACACCGGCATGAAGCCCGCCTTCGTGCTGGCCATCACCGTGTGGCTGTGGTTCACCGTGCTGTTCGCGAACTTCGCCGAAGCCCTGGCCGAAGGCCGCAGCAAGGCGCAGGCCGCCTCGCTGCGCGGCCTGCGCAAGGACACCTGGGCCAAGAAGCTGCAGGAGCCGCACCACGGCGCACAGTGGCTGCCGGAGCAGGCGCCCAACCTGCGCAAGGGCGACATCGTGCTGGTGGAAACCGGCGACGTGGTTCCGCTCGACGGCGAAGTCATCGAAGGCGTGGCCTCGGTCGACGAAAGCGCCATCACCGGCGAATCGGCCCCCGTGGTGCGCGAATCGGGCGGTGACTTCTCAGCCGTCACCGGCGGCACCCGCGTGCTGTCCGACTGGCTGGTGGTGCGCGTGTCGGTGAACCCGGGCGAGTCCTTCCTCGACCGCATGATCGGCATGGTCGAGGCCGCCAAGCGCCAGAAGACGCCCAACGAGATCGCGCTCACCATCCTGCTGGTGGCGCTGACGCTGGTGTTCCTGATGGTCACCGTCACGCTGCTGCCGTTCTCGGTGTTCAGCGTGGAGGCCGCCGGTGCGGGCACCGTGGTGTCGCTCACCGCGCTGGTCGCGCTGCTGGTGTGCCTGATTCCGACCACCATCGGCGGGCTGCTGTCGGCCGTGGGCGTGGCCGGCATGAGCCGCATGATGCAGGCCAACGTGATCGCCACCTCGGGCCGCGCGGTGGAAGCCGCCGGCGACGTCGACGTGCTGCTGCTCGACAAGACCGGCACCATCACGCACGGCAACCGCCAGGCCACCTCGTTCCTGCCCGCACCCGGCATCACCAAGGCCCGGCTGGCACGCGCCGCGATGCTCGCCTCGCTGGCCGACGAGACGCCCGAAGGCCGCAGCATCGTGGAGCTGGCCCGCCGCGACGGGCTGGAAGCCAACGCCGTGGAAGGCGCGCGCTTCGTGGCCTTCACAGCGCAGACCCGCATGAGCGGTGTCGACCTGCCGGCCGCACCGAACAGCCTGGACACCGACGACGTGCTGCTGCGCAAGGGCGCCGTGGAGGCCGTGCGCCGCTACGTCGAGGCCCTGGGCGGCACCATGGCGCCCGAGGTGATGCGCGCCGCCGAGGAAGCCTCGCGCCGCGGCAGCACGCCGCTGGCCGTGGCCGAAGGCAACCGCGTGCTCGGCGTGGTCGAGCTCAAGGACATCGTCAAGACCGACATCAAGGAGCGCTTCGCCGAGCTGCGCCGCATGGGCATCAAGACGGTGATGATCACCGGCGACAACAAGCTCACGGCCGCCGCCATCGCCGCCGAGGCCGGCGTGGACGACTTCCTGGCCGAGGCCACGCCCGAGGACAAGCTGGCGCTCATCCGCCAGTACCAGGCCGAAGGCCGCCTGGTGGCCATGACCGGCGACGGCACCAACGACGCCCCCGCGCTCGCGCAGGCCGACGTGGCCGTGGCCATGGGCAGCGGCACGCAGGCCGCGAAGGAGGCCGGCAACATGGTCGACCTGGACTCCAACCCGACCAAGCTGCTCGAGGTGGTGGAAACCGGCAAGGCGCTGCTGATGACGCGCGGCTCGCTCACCACCTTCTCCATTGCGAACGACGTGGCGAAGTACTTCGCGATCATTCCGGCGATCTTCGTGTCGACCTATCCGCAGCTGGGCGCGCTGAACGTGATGCGCCTGGCGAGCCCGTCGTCGGCCATCCTGAGCGCGGTGATCTTCAACGCGCTGGTCATCGTGTTCCTGATTCCGCTGGCACTCAAGGGCGTGCGCTACCGGCCCGTGGGCGCCGCCGCGCTGCTGCGCCGCAACCTGGCCATCTACGGCCTGGGCGGCCTGCTGGTTCCCTTCATCGGCATCAAGCTGATCGACTGGCTGCTCGTTGCAGTCCACCTGGTCTGAGGAGTTCTTCGTCATGAACAACAACGGCAATATCGTTCGCCCCGCGCTCGTGCTCTTCGTGCTGATGAGCGCACTCACCGGCCTGATCTACCCGATGGCCGTCACCGGCGCCGCGAAAGCGGTGTTCCCCGCGCAGGCCGACGGCAGCCTGGTCGTGCTCGACGGCACCACCGTGGGCTCGAAGCTCATCGGGCAGAACTTCAGCGACCCGAAGCACTTCTGGGGCCGCCCGTCGGCCACCGCGCCGCAGCCCTACAACGCCAGCGCCTCGGGCGGCTCCAACCAGGGCCCGCTGAACCCGGCGCTGACCGATGCCGTGAAGGCGCGCGTCGAGGCGCTGCGCGCGGCCGACCCGGGCAACACCGCGCCGGTGCCGGTCGACCTGGTCACAGCCTCGGCCAGCGGCCTCGACCCCGACATCAGCCCTGCCGCCGCGAAGTACCAGGCGGCACGCGTGGCGCGGGTGCGCGGCGTGCCGCTGGACCGCATCAACACGCTGATCGCCGACAACACGGAAGGTCCCAAGTGGGGCTTCCTGGGCGAGCCGCGCGTCAACGTGCTCGCGCTGAACATCGCGCTCGACGCCTTTGCAGGTTCCTTCAGTCCTTCGACTCCCCGTTGAGGAGAAACACACCATGGCCTATGCCGCCTACCGAGAACACCCCGGCGTGCCGCGAACGCACGCGCTCATGAGCAAGCCGAACAGCAAACGGGACAACAACCCGTACTACGTGCTCGACGTCACCGTCTGCTGCGCAGACGCCCTGCGCGTGCGCCGCAGCGTGGCCGGCTGCCCCGACGCGGGTGTGGTGCGCTGCGAGCCGCTGCTGCACGCCTGCAGCACGCAGGAGAGCGATGCGCCCTGCGTGCGCCTGATGATCCGCCTGCCGATCGGCAGCTACGCGGACGTGCTGCATCGCCTGATCGAATGCGTGCCTTCGGGCGAGATCGGCCGGCTCGTGAGCTGGCGCGATCACCTGGCGCGCTGCGGCCTGCGCCATGGTCACTGACCTGCTTCTTGCGCTGCTGGCCCTGGCGGCGCTGTTCGTGCCGCTGGGCTTTGCCTGGTGGGTGCTCTCGCGCACCGCGCGGCGCCACGCCGGCCGCCGCAAGGACCGCCCGATGCGATAACCTGCGCGCCACCCATGCATGACGACCGCCCCGACCCCGATGCCCTGATTGCGCAACTGCGCAACAACGAGGCGCGCGCGCAGCGCGGCAAGCTGCGCATCTATTTCGGCGCCAGTGCCGGTGTGGGAAAAACCTGGGCCATGCTGAGCGCCGCGCAGCGCGAGCGCACCGCCGGGCGCGACGTGCTGATCGGCGTGATCGAGACCCACGGCCGCAGCGAAACCGCCGCGCTTCTCACGGGGCTCGACGCCCTGCCGCTGCGCGAACTGGCCTACCGCGGCCGCACCCTGGCCGAGTTCGACCTGGACGCCGCACTGGCCCGCAAGCCCGCCGTGCTGCTGGTCGACGAGCTGGCCCACACCAACGCGCCCGGCTCGCGCCATGCCAAGCGCTGGCAGGACGTGCAGGAGCTGCTGGCCGCCGGCATCGAGGTGTGGTCGGCCCTGAACGTGCAGCACCTGGAGAGCCTGAACGGCACGGTCGGCGCCATCACCGGCGTGCGCGTGCACGAGACCGTGCCCGACACCGTGCTCGACGAGGCCGACGAGGTGGTGCTGGTCGACGTCACGCCCGACGAACTCACGGCGCGGCTCGCGGCCGGCAAGGTGTACCTGCCGCAGCAGGCCGAGCGCGCCGCGCAGAACTTCTTCCGCAAGGGCAACCTCATCGCGCTGCGCGAGATCGCGCTGCGCCGCACGGCCGAGCATGTGGAAGACGATGTGCGCGGCTGGCGCGTGGAGCAGTCGGGCGCCGGAGGCAGCGGGAACGGCAAAGGCAGCAGCTTGCAGGCCTGGAACACATCGGGCGCGATCCTGGCCTGCGTCGGTCCGCACGAAGGGGCCGCGCAAACGGTGCGCACCGCGGCGCGGCTGGCGGGCCAGCTCAACGTGCGCTGGCATGCCGCGTATGTCGAGACGCCCCGGCTGCAGCGGCTGGCCGCGGCGGAGCGCGACCGCATCCTGGCCGTGCTCAAGCTGGCCGAAGAGCTGGGCGCGGCCACCGCCGTGCTCACCGGCGCCGACGTCGCGGAGCAGCTGGCCGAACAGGCGCGCCGGCTCAACTGCGCGACGCTGGTGCTGGGCCGCTCCGAGCCGGCCACGGGCTGGCGGCGCTGGTGGCCCGCGGCGGCGCAACCCTTGTCGGGCGCGCTCGCGAAGCACGCACCCACGCTCGACATCATGGAAGTCGCGCGGGCCGACAGCTCGCGCCGCCTGTCGCGCGCCCCCCTGGAAGGCGCGCGCATCGACAGCGACGACCACGAGAAGGCGCCGACCTACTGGCCCGCCTACGCATGGGCCGCCGCCACCAGCATCGCGCTCACGCTGGTCTGCACGCCGCTGGCCGGCGTGCTGGAGCTGTCGAACATCGTCATGCTGTTCCTGCTCGGCGTGGTGGGCGTGGCCATGCGCTTCGGGCGCGGGCCGGCGGCCCTGGCCGCGCTGCTCAACGTGGCGGCCTTCGACTATTTCTTCGTGCCGCCGCGCATGTCCTTCGCCGTCAGCGACGTGCAGTACGTGCTGACCTTCGCAATCATGCTGGGCGTGGGCCTGCTGGTGGGCCAGCTCACGGCGGGCCTGCGCTTCGCGGCGGGCGTGTCGACCAGCCGCGAGCGGCGCGCGCGCTCGCTGTTCGAGCTCACGCGCGAGCTCTCCGCCGCGCTCGAAAGCTCGCAGGTGGTCGCGCTCGGCGGCGCTGCGGTGCAAGGCCACTTCGGCGGCCATGCGCTGGTGCTGGTGACCGATGCGGCCGACCAGCTCCTGCTGCCCGCCGAGCCGCCCGAGGGCTTCGATCCGCAGGTGGCCGACTGGGCCTTCCGCCACGGCCAGCCCGCTGGCCTGGCGACCGCCACGCTGGCCGCGCAGCCCTGGCACTACGTGCCGCTGCAGGCGCCGATGCGCGTGCGCGGCGTGCTCGCGCTGTCGCCCGCGCAACCGCGCTGGCTGCTCATTCCCGAGCAGGCGCAGCAGCTCGACACGCTGGCACGGCAGATCGCCATCGCCCTGGAGCGCGTGCACTACGTCGAGGTGGCGCAGCAGGCGGTGGTCGAGATGGAGTCGGAGCGCCTGCGCAACGCGTTGCTCGGCGCCATCTCGCACGACGTGCGCACGCCGCTCACCGCGCTCATCGCCCTGGCCGAATCGCTGCAGACCCTGCCGCCCGAGGAGCACGGCAACGCCGCACGCGCCATCGTCGCGCAGGCGCACGAACTGCATGCGCTGGTGAACAACCTGCTCGACATGGCGCGGCTCGAAAGCGGCATTGCGGGCGGCGCGGTGAACCTGCGGCGCGACTGGCAATCGGTGGAAGAGGTGGTGGGCTCGGCCATTCGTGCGGCGCGCACCTCGCTCGGCAGCATCGTCGTGCAGACCGCGCTCGACCCTGAACTGCCGCTGGTCGAGTTCGATGCGGTGCTGATCGAGCGCGTGCTGGTCAACCTGCTGGAGAACGCCACCAAGTACGGCGCTGCGCCCATCGTGGTCGGTGCGCGGGCCGAGCCGGGCACGCTGGTGCTGACGGTGCGCGACCATGGGCCCGGATTGCCGGCCGCGCTGCTCGGTCATGAACAGAAGCTGTTCGACAAGTTCACGCGCGGCGAGGCCGAGTCCGCCACGCCCGGCGTGGGCCTGGGCCTGGCGATCTGCAAGGCGGTGGTGAGCGCACACGGCGGTGACATCGCCGCCGGCAACGCGCTCGGCGGCGGTGCAGAATTCACGGTCACCTTGCCCCGCCGCGAGCCGCCCGAGTCGGCCGAAGCGCAACTCTGAACCCAGCCCCATGCCATCGCCCACCGCCATCGTGATCGAAGACGAGCCGCAGATCCGCCGGTTCGTGCGCGGCGCGCTCGAAGCCGAAGGCTGGGTGGTGCACGAGGCCGGCACGCTGCGCGACGGCCTGGCCGCGGCCGGCACGCGCCAGCCCGACCTGCTGGTGCTGGACCTCGGCCTGCCGGACGGCGACGGCGTGTCGCTGATCCGCGATGTGCGCGGCTGGTCGGCCGTGCCGATCATCGTGCTCTCGGCCCGCACCGACGAGGCCGACAAGATCGCCGCGCTCGACGCGGGCGCCGACGACTACCTCACCAAGCCTTTCGGCACCGGCGAGCTGCTGGCGCGTGTGCGGGCCAACCTGCGGCGCCCGCGTGCCGCAGGCGGCGGCAGCGAAGAGCCTGCCGAAGCGGTGTTCCGTTTCGGCGAAATCGAGCTGGACCGGTCCGCGCGCATCGTGCGCCGCGCAGGCGTCGAGGTGCATCTCACGCCGACCGAATACCGCCTGCTGTCGGTGTTAGCCACCAACGCAGGCCGCGTGCTCACGCAGCGCCAGCTGCTGCGCGAGGTGTGGGGGCCGTCGCACACCGACCAGAGCCACTACCTGCGCATCTACATGGGGCACCTGCGGCAGAAGCTCGAAGCAGACCCGGCGCAGCCGCGGCATCTGTTGACGGAGACGGCTGTGGGGTATCGGCTGGTGGTGTAGTTTTTTGCTGTGGGGTGCGGCGAGCGCGGTTGTCGATCCCCCGCTTTGGAGTCCGCTTTCTTGTCTTGCTCCCTCTCCCGCTGGCGGGAGAGGGTTGGGGTGAGGGCAGACGGCCTACCGTGCCGTGCCGCCTGCCGGGAGCCCTCTTCAAAGACCGAAGAAGGAATTCAGCCAGCCAACCCCTTGTTCGGATTCAGCAAGAACTTCTCCCCCGTCGCCTGCTTGCCATACACCCCGATCGCGTCGAGCTGCAGCATCTCGACCAGCGACACCTCGCGCGTGTATTTGCTGGCGAACGTCGTCTTCAGTTCAGCCACGACGCGCGCCTTCAAGCGCTGCGTGCCTTCATCGCCGAGCTTGCCGAGGAACGGGAACAGCAACCACCCGCCCATGCCCCACGCCATGCCGAAGTTGCGCACGAACTCCGTCGGGCTGCGGTCGAGGCCGCCGTAGATGTACACCTGCTTGTGCGTGGTCGAGCCGTAGCGGCTGTATTCCTTGGCGGTGCGGTTGATGGCGGCTTCCATGCAGCCGAGGATCTGCCCCGCCAGCTTGCCGCCGCCGGTCGCGTCGAAGGCCAGGGTGGCGCCGGTCTCGACCAGCGCCTGCGTCAAGTCTTCAAGGAACGTGGGCGAGGTCGCGTTGCACACGTACTTCGCGCCCAGCCCGCGCAGCAGGTCTTCCTGCTCCTGCTTGCGCACGATGTTCACCAGCGCGATGCCGTCCTTCTGGCAGATCTTGTTGAGCATCTGCCCCAGGTTGGACGCAGCCGCCGTGTGCACCAGCGCCTTGTGGCCCTCCATGCGCATCGTCTCCACCATGCTCAGCGACGTGAGCGGGTTGACGAAGCACGAGGCGCCTTCGGCCGGCGTCGTGCCCTCGGGCAACGCCAGGCATTGCGCGGCGGCGAGGCAGCGGTACTGCGAGTACATCGCGCCGCCGATGGCCGCCACGGTCTTGCCCAGCAGCGCCTGCGCGGCCGGCGACGCACCGGCCTTGACCACCACGCCCGCGCCCTCGTTGCCCACGGGCATCGACTCGTCGAGCCGCGCGGCCATGGCGGGCCGGGCGCGTTCGGGCACGGTGGCGGTCACGACCGGGCGATCGGGCGTGCCCGAGGCCTTGGCGGTGCCCATGTCGGCCGCGCCGAACAGCAGGCCCAGGTCGGACGGATTCAACGGCGACGCCTCCACGCGGATCACCACTTCGTGGGCCTGCGGCTCGGGAATGGGGTCGTCGTGCAGCGAGAGTTCGAGTTCGCCGTTGGCGCGAACGAGGGAGCGGATTTGCAGTGCCATGGAGGAAGCCTTTGCAGGTGTTCGGAGATGGCCTGTGGCCACGGGGCGGCCAGTATAGGAGCGGGGTGCGAAAGCTGCAGGCGCCTTCAGGACACCACGGGAATCACCGGGGCATGGGCCAGCGCATGGCGCATCTTGACGGGGTCGAGCCGCTCGATGTAGCGCGGAATGTTGCGCCACAGCGTGTGGTAACCGTAGCCGCCGCGCAGCATTTCGTGGCGGGCGCTCTCCTTGTCCCAGTCCTGCACCGCCATGCGGTACACCGCCGCCACCACGCCGGTGCGGTCGGCGCCGTGCATGCAGTGGATGAGCACCGCGCCGTGCTTCTGCGCCTCGCGAATGGCCGTGAGCGCGCGCAGCACCTTGGCGTCGTCGATGGACCAGGTGTTGATCGGCACGCGCACCAGGCGGATGCCGGAACCGGCGAACACCTTCTTGTCGTCGTTGAACGAACGCAGGCTCACCACGGTGCGAATGCCGAGCTGCTGCAGCGCCGCCATGTCGGCACGCCGCGGCTGCGCGCTGCGGTACAGCGTGGGCGTGATGCGGTGCAGGTTCTCGACCTGCAGTTCGTCCAGCGCGTCGGCCCAGTGGCCGGGGCGCGGGGTGACGGCGTGCTTGTCGTCCGGCTTGCGTGTTTTGCTCATGGCTTGCGCCGCCAGTGCCGCACGGTCAATATCAGCAGCGCCACCGCGAGCCCGCCCCAGTAGTCGACCGGCGCGCCCCACAGCCAGTGCTTGTGCCAGAACGCATCGACCGGGTTGAAGCGCGCCCAGCCGAAGGCCGGGTTGATGAGGAACCACAGGAAGTCTTCGCAGACCCAGAACACGATGAGGCCCGCCACCGCCAGCCCCACGTTGCGCCACGTCCAGCGGCCGTTGAAGGCCAGCGGCGAGAAGAACACCAGCGCCATGAAGGTGAACACCCACGCGTGGTAGCCCGTCATGGCGCGGCCGCCCCAGAACAGGTCGAGCCAGATGCTGTTCTCGATGCGCCAGGTTGGCAGCGACGTGGCCCAGCCCGCGCCGCCTTCGATCTGGATCTCGGCGTTGGCGAAGAAGAAGGCCATGACGACCACCCAGGCGAGATAGCCGAGCGTGCGGCCGACGCCGGCCTTTTCGACGGTGCCGTTCATGCTGCGGTTCCCGTCGTTGCGCCCAGCACATGCTGCAGCACCGCGCGCGCGGCCTGCGGCTTGCCCAGCGCGCGGCTGCGCGCGGCCATGGTCGTGAGCTTGGCCGGGTCGGCCATCAGCCGCGCGACCTTGTAGTCGAGCCCTATGGCGTCGTACGCAAGCCAGGCCGCGCCTTCCTCCATCAGGAAGCCGGCGTTGTGTTCTTCCTGCCCGGGAATGGGCGAGATCAGCAGCATCGGCTTGCCCAGTGCCAGGCATTCGGACACCGTGAGCCCGCCGGGCTTGGTCACGACGAGGTCTGCCGCGGCCATCAGCTTGTGCATCTCGTTGGTGAAGCCGATGGCCACCATGCGGTCCGGGTAGCGCCTGGCCAGCGCTTCGAGCCTGCCGTGGGTTTCCACGTTGCGGCCCGCCACCGCGATCACCTGGAAGTTGCCGTCGCTGCCCAGGTCGAGCACACGTTCGACCATGCTGGCCAGGTCGCCCACGCCCGCGCCGCCCGACGCCATCAGCAGCACCGGCCGCGCGGGGTCGAGGCCGAGTTCCGCCACGCAGGCGTTGCGCGCCAGTGCCGGCACCTCGGGCTCGGAGAACGCGGGCATCACCGGAATGCCCGTCACATGGATGCGGTCCGCCGGAATGCCGCGCGCCCGCAGCCGAAACGCGACCTCTTCGGTTGCCGCGAGGTAGCCCGTCATGCCCGGCACCAGCCACATGTTGTGCAGGTCGTAGTCGGTGATCTGCAGCCACACCGGGTAGTCGATGCGCCCGCGGTTGCGTTCGCGCATCAGCAGTTCGGCCGGCAGGAAGTGCGTGCAGATGACGGCATCGGGTTGCTCGCGGCGAATTTCCTTCACCAGCGCCCCGGTGCTGAGGCGCTCGATGCCACGGCGCAGGCGCTGCGAGGGCGCGTGGTGCGGTGTGCTGTCGGTGCGCTGGTGCAGGTACGACCAGAGGTCGGGTGCGCGGTTCACGAGCTGGATGTACCAGTCCGTGTACACCTTGCGAAAGCCGCCGGCCACGTGGGCCATGGCGTCGATGTGGACCGCCGTGCAGGGCGGGGAAAGGGTCTGGGCGGTGGCGGCAAGCGCCTGTGCTGCACGCACGTGGCCGTTGCCGGCGCTCACGCTGAGGATCAGGAGTTTGGTCATGAATTCCGGGAGTTGCGGAGATTATGGCCATGGCATGTGGCACTCACGCCGTGCCGATCCGGGGTGCACTCACGCCGACGGGGTACYYYSCTCCGCGAATGTCCYCCGGSCTGCGSCCTCCYCCTTTATTTCGCTGCGGGGAGCACCCCATCGACGTGAGCGTTGTCAGCAGCGGTGGTTGATTGGCCGCAAACCGGCAGCGTGCCCAGGTGAACAGGGCGTCGGGTGCTCCCCGCAGCGAAATAAAGGAGGAGGGGCGCAGCCCCGGGGGACATTCGCGGAGGGGAGTACCCGGCGGCCTGTTCACACGCCCCGGACAGCTGCGTGCGCCTCAGAGCGGCGCGCGCGAGGTGACGAACTGATTCACCCCTTCCGCAGCCCTTGCCCGAATGGCCTCGAATGTGGTGTTCTCCACGATGCGCCCGTTCTCGAACACGGTCTGCAGCAAGTCGGACTGCCCGGGCGAAAGTGCCTCTTCACGCACCGTGGTCTCGACCCCGCCCGCACCGCGCACCAGCGCAAGCCGCCCCTTCTTCGAGGCCTTGCTCACATCGCCCACCGGTGACTTGTACACGTCGCGCCACTCGCCGTTCACCTGCATGGCCGAGCACTTCATTGCCCACTGCATGGTGTCCCGGTTTACCTGCTGCAGCAGCCCGCCGCCCATGCCGAAAGAGATGTTCTCCGTCGAGAACCCGTTGTGGAAAAAGTTCGACAGGCACAACCGCAGCGAATCCAGATTCACCCCGTCGCCCTGGATGATGCGCACGTTGTTCAGCACCCGGAAGCCCTTGGCGTTGGTCGTGGTACCGAAACGATCGGCCAGGATCTGCGCCACCTTCAGCGTCGTTTCCGCCGGGTCGCCCGAGTCGGGCCGCACCACCAGCGTCGAACCCGAGGCCACCACCTTCGCCTTCAGCTCGCCGCCCCAGATGCGCGCGCAGGCATTGAAGATGTCGTAGCTGTCGCTCACCACCGCAAACGTGGCGCCCGGCTTGCCGAACTGGTCGATCATGTTGCTGTAGGCATCGGCTTCATGGTCGCGGCCCCAGCCCGTGATGGTGCTGTGCTCGGCCGCGGGAATCGAGAAGCCCGCCACGTCGCAGTCGTAGTAACGGCGCGCCGCGACCAATGCGGCCAGCGTGTCGGTGCCCATGAAGTTGACCAGGTGGGCCATGCCGCCGAGCGCGGCCGATTCCAGGCTCGACACGCCGCGCGCGCCGAAGTCGTGCAGCCTGAACGCGATCTGCCCTTGCGGGTCGTCGCAGGTCGCTTCCAGGTAGCGCAGCAGCGTGGTGCGTGCCGCGGCCGACAGCGTGGCCACCGTGGTCGGGTACCAGATGGCGCGCAGCAGCTCGGTCTCCAGAAAGCTCGTGACCCAGAAGAACTCGGGGTCGGTGTTCTCGATGGTCGCGAGCACGTTGTGCACCGGCGTCACGCTGCCCTCGGGCACCGCGCGGATGCGCACCGGCATCAGCCCGCCGTGCTTCTCGATCAGCCGCAGCCAGCCTTCGCGGTTGAAGGGCTCGCCGTGCACCGCCATGAGCGCGGCGGCCTCTTCGACGTCTTCGAGCGTCACCGGCGTCTGCAGGTATTCGCGCAGGTAGGCCTGCAGTCCGAAGAACAGCGAGTGGCTGAAGATGCCGCCGCGCGACTCGATGTAGCTGTACACCGTCTGCGTGCCGGGGGGGTACTGCATCCAGTGCGACACCTTGTAGGAGTCGGTGCGAAGCAGCAGGTTGTTGCCCAGGGGTGAAGAGGTGAGATTGCGGTTCATGTGTGAAAGCTCCTTTCACTGTGGCGCCCGTCAACCGGGGCCGTGCTTGCTAAAAAGTCGGGGCCGTTCAGTTCTTGCCCAGACCACCCAGAAAATGGTTCGCAATGAAGAAGTGGTCTTCGTAGATGCGGTCCTGCATGTCGAGAAATTCGGTGATCGGCACCCAGCGCACCTCGGCCGCGTCGTCGTCGGCGCGCACGTCCGACAGCCCCGCCCACTGGTTGTGCGCCAGCTCGAAGAAAAAGCCGTGCGTGATGGTGCGTCCGCGCTGCGAGCGGTCGGGCGCGTCGAACACATGGCTGGCCTTCATGCTGCCGTTGAGTACGGGCACGGGCACCTTCAGGCGGGTTTCTTCCTTCAGCTCGCGAATGGCCGCGTCCTGCAGCCGCTCGTGCTGGCCGACGAAGCCGCCGGGCAGCGCCCAGGTGCCCTTGCCGGGATGGAACTTGCGCTGCACCAGCAGGATGTGGCCGGCCTCGACCACGATGGCGTCCACCGTGGTGTAGATGGGCGGAAAGCTGCTGCCCGCATAGCGGTACTTGTCGCGGTAGTCGGCCAGGAAGGCGCGCTCTTCGCAGAGCTCGGCGTAGTCGGCGGTGCGGGTGAACTGGTCGAGAAAGGCGGCCGTGCCGTCGGGCAGGTCGGCGCGCGCGAGCTGGCCGCGGCTCTCGGGGTCGAAGTAGAGGCTGCGCACGTCGGTGGCGTTGAGGCTTTCCACGTTCTGGTGGCCGACGAATTCCCAGTGCGGGAAGAGCTTGAGGTAGTAGCTCGATGCGTCCTTGAGGTGGCCCACCAGCGCCACCCTGGCCTTGGCCGGCACGTGGCCGTCCTGCACGATGAGCCGCTCGACGGCGGACTGGATCGACGCGATCCAGAGCTGGTCGTTGTAGGGCGAGTCGCCCACGCCGACCACGCTCACGCGCATCTGCTCGGTGCCGCGCAGGCAGGCGCGCACCATGCGTTCGCGTTCGTCGAAGGTGAAGGGGTTCTTGACGCTGCGGGGCTTGCGGTCGGAGCCGACCACCACGATGACCCGCTCGGCGGCGCGAAGGCCTTCTTCGATGAGTCGCTGGTGGCCGAAATGGACGGGCTGGAAACGCCCGATGACGATGGCGTACTGGAACTTGCGTGTGTTCTGTGTGTTCACTTGGGAATCCCCCAAAAAGGGCGCGATCAGCTCGCGCTTGAGGGCAGGATAGCATCGCCGCGGGGGCTTGATCAAGCCCCCGCATGGCCTTGCGGGCTTGTCTGCCTGTAGCATCTGTCCCCCGCACACCGACCACCCCGCCCCGATGACCGAGCCTTCTTCTTCCCCCACCGGTGCCGTGCGCCTCAACAAGCGCATGGCCGAGCTCGGCATGTGTTCGCGCCGCGAGGCCGACGAGTGGATCGCCAACGGCTGGGTGAAGGTGAACGGCAAGCCGGCCGAGATGGGCGTGAAGGTCACGCCGTCGGACCGCGTCGAAATCGACAAGGCGGCCAAGGGCCAGCAGGCCAACCAGGTCACCATCCTGATCAACAAGCCCATCGGCTACGTGAGCGCGCAGGCCGAGGACGGGCACGAGCCGGCGGTGTCGCTGTTCACGCCGCAGAACCGCTGGGCGGAAGACAACACGCGCTTCTTCTTCCACCCGCACCAGTTGCGCGGCCTGGCGCCGTGCGGCCGGCTCGACATCGATTCCATCGGCCTGCTGGTGATGACGCAGGACGGGCGCATCGCGCGCCAGCTCATCGGCGAAGACTCGGTGATGGACAAGGAATACCTGGTGCGCGTGGCCTACCACGGCCTGGACCAGCCCGCGCCCACCGGCCAGCTGGTGCGCATGGACGACGACGACCCCATCACCAGCAACGTGCAGGCGGTGTTTCCGCCAGCCATGCTGGCCCGGCTGCGCCACGGCCTGAGCCTGGACGGCCAGGCGCTCAAGCCGGCGCGGGTCGAATGGCAGAACCCCGAGCAGCTGCGCTTCGTGCTCACCGAAGGCAAGAAGCGCCAGATCCGCCGCATGTGCGAGCTGGTCGGTCTGAAGGTGGTGGGGCTGAAGCGCGTGCGCATCGGCAAGGTGATGCTGGGCAACCTGCCGGTGGGGCAATGGCGCTACCTCGGGCCGCACGAGAAGTTCTGAGCCTGCGCGCATTGAACCGCGCCACGCTGGCGCGGCAGATGCTGCTGGAAAGGCGAAAGCTCTTGGTGGTGCAGGCCGTCGAACGGCTCGCCGGGTTGCAGGCCCAGGCGCCCAACCCGCCGTATGTCGGCCTCTGGAGCCGGCTCGAGGGCTTCGAACGCGAGCAGCTGACGGAGGCCTTGCGCAAGCGCCGCATCGTGCGCCTGGCGACGATGCGCTCCACCCTGCACCTGATGACGGCACGCGACGCGCTCGCATGGCGTGCGCTGCTGGAGCCTGTGCACCGGCGCGGCCTGCTGGGCAACCACAAGCGCGCACTCGACGGCCTCGATCACGCGGCCGTGGTCTGCGCCGGCCGTGCGCTGCTCGACCAGCGCCCGCACACCGGCGCCGAGCTCGGACAGGCACTCGGCGTGCGATGGCCGGGGCGTGAAACCGCATCGCTCGCCGCGCTGATCCGCAACCACCTGCCGCTGGTGCACCTGCCGCCCGCCGGCAGCTGGAACTCGCACCAGAGCGCACTGCTGCAGCCGTTGTCGCAGTGGCTCGGCGAATCCGCCGCCGGTGTCGCCCCGGCCACGCAGGACGACCTGCTGCTGCGCTACCTCGCTGCCTTCGGCCCCGCCACGCTGGCCGATGCCGGCGCATGGTCGGGCCTCACGGGCTGGAAGGCCGTGGCCGAGCGCCTGCGGCCGCAACTGCGCGTGTTCACCGGCGAGCAGGGCCAGGAGCTGTTCGACCTGCCGCGCGCCCCCCGTCCCGACCCCGACACGCCCGCGCCGCCGCGCCTGGTGGCCGAGTGGGACAACCTGCTGCTCGCGCATGCCGAGCGCGGCCGCGTGCTGAGCGCGGCGCACCGCGCGCGCGTGTTCACCGTCAACGGCATCGTGCGTGGCACGGTGCTGCTCGATGGCTTCGTGGCGGGGGTGTGGAAGATCGAGCGGTCGAAGAGCGCCGCCACGGTGCTGCTGGAGCCGTTCACGCGCTGGTCGGGAGCCGACCGGCGGGGCGTGGAGGAGGAAGCCCATCGCCTGCTGGCCTTCGCCGCCGAGGGTGACGGCGTGGCCATGCGGTGCAAGGTGCTGTCAGGCACGCAGGGCCTTTAAGCCCCGCTTAACTCTGCCTGATTACGCTGCGCCCCGGCGCAGGCACTACCGATCATCCCGTTCGCGTGCTACCTTGCGGCCGAAGGAGTCGCCGCGATGCGCGTACTGTTGGTGGAAGACGATGAAATGATCGGGCGCAGCCTGAAGCAGGCGCTCGAAGGTGCGGGCTGGTCCGCCGACTGGGTGCGTGACGGCGAGCTGGCGCAAAGCGCGCTGGGCGACGGCGGCTACACCTGCGTGCTGCTCGACCTCGGCCTGCCCAGGCAGGACGGCACCGAGGTGCTGCGCCGGGCCCGCGAGCGCGGCGACGCCACCCCCGTGCTGGTGCTCACCGCGCGCGACGGCCTGGACGACCGCATCCACAGCCTCGACCTGGGTGCCGACGACTACCTGCTCAAGCCCTTCGAGTTCCGCGAACTGCTCGCGCGCATGCGCGCCGTGGTGCGCCGGCGCGACGGCGCGGCGCATTCGCTGGTCGGCGGCGGTGCGCTGCAGCTCGACCTGACCACGCGCGAGGTGCTGGTCAACGGCGCGCGCGAGGCGCTCACCGCGCGCGAGTTCGCGCTGCTGCATGCGCTGCTGGAGCGGCCCGGCGCCATCCTGTCGCGCGAGCAGCTCGAGAACCGCATCTACGGCTGGGGCGAGGAAGTGACCAGCAACGCCATCGACGTGCTCATCCACGGCATGCGCCGCAAGCTCGGCGCCGATGCCATCCGCAACGTACGCGGCCTCGGCTGGCGCGTGGCCGCATGACCCGTGCGGTGCGCGGCGGCGGCCGCTGGTGGCGGCCGGGTTCGCTGCGCACGCAACTGCTGCTGTGGCTCATCACGCTGCACCTGGGCGCAGCCGTGCTCACGGCGTGGTTCTCCTTCGTGGCCTACGGCAACCTGGTGCACAACGCGCTGGACGACCAGATGCGGCTGGTGGCCGAGTCGTATGCGGGCAGCGACCCGCAGAAGCTGCCGCATCCGATGGACGGCGAGGCCGCGTTCTCGCGTGGCACCTTCATCGTGCAGATCTGGAGCGCCGACGGCCGCACCTTGCGCGCCACGTCGTGGCCCGCGCTGTCGGTGCCGCTGCAGCCGGGGCTGGGCTTCAGCGACGTGACCACGGGATCGCGGGCCGGTGCCAGCTGGCGCGTGTTCACCGCCGAGCCGGGTCCGCGCGTCGACCAGCCGCGCGTGCAGGTGCTGCAGAACGAGGACTACCGGCGCCGCCGCGCACTGCGCCGCGCGCTGCTCGAAGGCCTGCCGATCACGCTGCTGCTGCCGCTGGCGTTGCTGATCCTGTGGGTCATCGTGTCGGCGGCCTCGCGCTCGCTGCGCGCGGTGGCGCGCGACGTCGCCTCGCAGGACGAGCGCAGCCCGACCGAGCTGTCGTTGGCGCGCGTGCCCGACGAGATCGCGCCGCTGGTGGGCGCCTTCAACAACCTGCTGTCGCGCGTGCGCAGCGCCTTCGCCACGCAGCGGCGTTTCGTGCAGGACGCCGCGCACGAGCTGCGCACGCCCATGGCCGCCATCGGCCTGCAGATCGAGAACCTGCGCGCGCACGTGCCGGCCGGCGAAGCGACAGAGCGTTTCAACCAGCTCGAGGCCGGCGTCACGCGCGCGCAGCATCTGATCGAGCAGCTGCTGCACCTGTCGCGCCAGGACGCGCCGCAAAGCGGCAATGCGCGCGAGCGCGTCGACATCGAGGTGCTGCTGCGCGAGAGCGTGAGCCAGTTGATGGTGCTGGCGGATGCGCGGCGCGTGGACATCGGCTTCGAAGGCGAAGGCCGCATCACCGCCGTGGTGTTCGCCCCTGCGGCCGAGTTGCGCAGCGTGTTCGACAACCTGATCGACAACGCGCTGCGCTATGCCCCCGAGGGCGGCGTGGTCGACGTGAAGCTGCACCAGGTCGACGGGCATGCGGTGGTCGACGTGCTCGACAACGGCCCCGGCATTCCGCAGGCCATCATCGGTCGCGTGTTCGACCGCTTCTTTCGCGTGCCGGGTTCGGTGGCGGGCGGCAGCGGTCTGGGCCTGGCGATTGCCCGCACCGCCGCCGAGCGGCACGGCTTGCGCATCGAGCTGCGCAACCGCGACGACGGGCCGGGGCTGATGGCGCGCGTGCACCTGCCGTCCTTGCCAACGTAGAGTGGGCAGGAGCGGGGTTGCGCCACTCATTCGCAGATAAGTCTTCGCTCACCATCCCATCAGTCTGCGTGCCTAGAGTGCGTTCAGGTCCTGCCGCGCGCAGTTCGCTCGATGGCACGCGACCCGAGACAACCTGAACCCAGGAGAACACACATCATGCGCACTTCCTTCAAGCTTCTTGCCGTCGGTTCCTTCGCTGCGCTGGCGGCCTTGGGCACGGTCCAGGCGTCGGCCGAAACCATGGACGGCTCCGACTTTCATCCGCTGCAGATGAATTCGCCCGAACGGCCCGAAGTGCAGGCCGGCGCCATGGCCGCAGCCCGCCCGACCGGTACCGAACCCATGGGCCAGTCGACCAGCGCGCCCGCGATGAACTCGACGCTGCCCGTGGCCGACATCCAGGCCGGCGCCTATGCGGCTTCGCACCCGACCGGCACCGAGCCGATCGGGCAGTCGACCTCGCTGCCGATGGTGAAGTCCGGCAGCGGCAGCTGACGCATCAGTCGTCGCTGCTGTTGCTGAGCACGGCGCGGTAGATGAACGCGCCGATCAGCGCGCCCGCGATGGGCGCCGCCCAGAACAGCCACAGTTCGGAGACGGCATAGGACGGCCCGAACAGGGCCGGGCCCGTGCTGCGCGCCGGGTTGACCGAGGTGTTGGTCACCGGGATCGAGATCAGATGGATCAGCGTGAGGCACAGGCCGATCGCGAGCCCGGCAAAGCCGCCGGCGGCGCGCTTGGCGGTAGACCCCAGGATCACGATCAGGAACACCGCCGTCATCACCACTTCGCACAGCAAGGCGGCCGTGAGGCCGTACTTGCCGGGCGAGTGTTCGCCATAGCCGTTGGTGGCAAAGCCGCCGATGTCCGCGCCTGGCTTGTCCGTGGCGATGAGGTAGAGCACGCCGGCCGCCGCGATGGCGCCGAGCACCTGCGCCACGATGTAGCCCGCGAGTTGCGTGGCCTTGAAGCGGCCCGCCGCTGCGAGGCCGATCGACACCGCCGGATTGAAGTGCCCGCCCGAGATCGGTCCCAGCGCGTAGGCCCCCGTCACGACCGTGAGGCCGAAGGCCAGGGCCACGCCGAGCAGGCCGATGCCCACGCCAGGAAAGGCCGCGGCCAGCACCGCGCTGCCGCAGCCTCCGAGCGTGAGCCAGAAGGTACCAGTGAACTCGGCCGACCACTTTTTGTAGGTACTGTGTTCCATGTCGCTTCATCCTGAAGTTGAGAAGGCACGCAAGGCCGGGCCGTGCGCGGGCGGATTCTAGGAACGGGGGGACGTGCCGCGATACATGTCTTTCGCACTACCGGAACCTGTTCACAGTTGTCGCGGCTTTGTGTATTTGCGCGGTGCGGGGGCGCTATCCTGCGGCTTCCAGCAACGAGGAGAACCGCACATGCACCCCTTCGCCATCCGGCACATCGCCACCGTCGCCTGCATGGCGGCGGCCGCTCTTGTCGCTGCGCCGAACGCAGCCGCGCAGGGCACCGTCAACGCGCTGTGCAGCACCGACGCGGGCTGGTGCGAAGCGGCGGCCGCGGCCTTCACGCGCGAGACCGGCATCCGGGTGCTGCAGGCTCACAAGGGCACCGGCGAAATCGGCGCCCAGCTGCGCGCCGAGGCCGCCAACCCCAAGACGGACATCTGGTGGGGCGGCACCGGCGATCCGTTTTTGCAGGCCGCCGAGCAGGGCCTGCTGGAGCCCTACCGGCCGGCCTACATCAACGACCTGCACGACTGGGCGGTGCGCCAGTACGCGCTGTCGCAGAACATGGTGGGCGGCTTCTACACGAGCGCGATGGGCTTCGGCTTCAACACCGATCTGCTGAAGAAAAAGAAGCTGCCCGAGCCGAAGTGCTGGGCCGATCTCATCAAACCCGAATACAAGGGCGAGATCGAGATCTCGCACCCGGCGTCCAGCGGCACGGCGTACACCATCATCGCGGGGCTGGTGCAGCAGATGGGCGAGGACGCGGCCTTCGACTACCTCAAGAAGCTGAACAGGAACGTCACCAGCTACACCCGCAGCGGCCAGGCGCAGGCGCCCAACGTGGCCAAGGGCGAGGTGGCCATCGGTGTGAGCTTCATCTTCGGCTTCGAGAAGTGGCGCTACGACAAATTCCCGGTGAAGACCGCCGCGCCCTGCGAGGGCACGGGCTACGAGGTCGGCGGCATCGCGCTGGTGAAGGGCGCGCGCAACAAGGAGAACGCGAAGCGCTATTACGACTGGCTCATGAGCCCCGCGGGCCAGTCCATCGGCGCCAAGGCCGGCAGCCTGCAGTCGCCGGCCAACAAGACCTTCAAGCCCGACCCGCGCATTCCGTCGATGGCCGAGGTGAAGCTCATCAAGTACGACTTCGAGAAGTACGGCAAGGCGGACGAGCGCAAGCGCCTCATCGACCGCTGGACGCGCGAAGTGGAATCCCAGCCGCGATAGGGCTCGCCCCCAGGCTACGCGCACTACGTGTCGCTACTCCTTCCCCCTACCGGGGGCAACACCGGCGGCCCGGCAAAGCCGGTTCCGCGGTGTTCCTGGAAGGAGCTTCAGGACGTGCAGGTTTTGTTGTGGGAGGCGTGCATGCCCTTGGACTTGGCGTCGGCCTCGCTTAGGTACTCGCCCTTCTTGGTCTTGCCGTAGTAGCGGTCGCCCATGCAGTGGTAGACCTTGGTC
>NNBU01000545.1_pt1 | contig 22758 bp, 19 predicted proteins | sample 1173781 | NCBI WGS metagenome assembly NNBU01 (sample SAMN07173937, study PRJNA388173) | plant metagenome | biome: Plant school; feature: Soil; material: Symbiotic tissue of Blasia pusilla L.; isolation source: symbiotic tissue sample KVJ2 | host: Blasia pusilla | place: Norway: Troms, Kvaloya...
GGCCGTATTGTCCGCGCACCAGCCTGGCACGCCGAGCACCGGCAGGGGAACGAAAGGCTTCGTTTCCAACGTTTTCGCATCGAGATTTCGCGCGATCGCGGCGTCGGCCTCGTCGGCCGCACCGCCGGGGGCGATGAACCCGCGCAGGTCGTGCGCCAGCAGCACGTGCGCGGTGATGGGCTTGCGCGGTGTCACGAGCTTCTCGAGCAGCGCGTGGCCGAACAGCAGCAGCCGCGCTTCGTTCCACAGCCCGCGCCGTGCGACGAACAGCGTGTGCCAGTCGCGTGCGACCAGGGCCTGCCACAGCGCGGGCGGCGCATCGAGCAGCGCACCGTTCTCGTCGAACAGCGTGAGCGCGTCGCGCAACGGCCCGCGCACGTCGCCGACGCCCGCGCGCGCGATCTCGCCCGCCTGCAGTTCGTTGAGGCGGCGCTTGGCCTGCGGAAAGGCGAGCCACACGAGGCCGTTGAACAGGTCGTGCAGGTTGTCGCGGGTGGGAACGGTGCGGGTCTGGAAGATGTGCGCTTCGTAGGCCCGGCCCGCGGGCAGCGCGTGCTGGGCCACGAAGTCGGGCGCCGAAGCCGGCCTGGCGCCTTGCAGCGCCGCGGCCACCGAGGTATGCCGCGCGGCCTGCGCCACCGCTTCGCCGTGGGCGCGAAAGGGCGCCAGCCAGGGCTGCGCCCAGTCGACGGCCGGCAGGCTCAAGGGGCGGAGGCGCCCGTCCAGCGGATGCGGTCGGGGTGCTGCATCACCACGAACTCCGCCGTGAGCTTGTCGAACAGCTTGAGCGAGCTGCCGTGCTTGCCGAGCAGGCCCGCGGCGCGCAGGGCCTGGGCCACGTCGTTGAGCTGCACGTCGGCGCCGCTGCGCAAGGCGGGCACGGCCTGCAGGATGAACTCGGCCGCCTCGGAGGTGGGCGGCTTCTGCGGCACCTGCGGCTTGGCGGCCTTGGCGGTCTTGCGGGCTGGCGACTTGGTCGCAGCCTTGCGGGCAGCCGGTGCAGGCGCGGACGCGGGGGCCGCCGGCGCTGCGGCCGCGCTGCTCGCGCGCGTCGTTCGTGTCTTCTTCGCGGGTGCCGACTTGGCCGCCGCCTTCTTCGCGGTCGCGGTGCGCACCGCGGGCTTCACGCCGTGGTGTTCCAGGTCGATGAACGCGTCGTAGATGCCGACCGTTTCCTCGCCCGTCTTGCCCTGCTGGCCGATGCCGCACACGCGGCAGCCCTTTTCGCGCAGCCGGATCACCAGCGGCGCGAAGTCGGAGTCGGACGACACCAGCACCACCACGTCGGGCCGCTCGTCGATCACGAGGTCGATGGCGTCGACCGCGAGCGCGATGTCGGTGCTGTTCTTGCCTGTCGACAGGTTCACCATCGGGCGCACCTGCAGCCGCTTGAACATCGCCTGCCGGTTCACCGCCATCTCGGCGTTGCAGTAGGCGCGGCGCACATGGATGGCGCCGTAGTCGTCCATCGTGCGCTGCACGGCCTGTTCGATCACGTCGGCCGACACGTTGTCGGCGTCGATCAGCAGCATCACGCGGGGCGTGGGGGTCATGCGAGCTTCCAGTTGATCGTTTCGCCGCCGCGCAAGGGCTTGAGCGTGGCCTCGCCGTAGGGCACGGTTTCGGGCACGGTCCAGCTTTCGCGCTTGAGCGTGACGGTGTCGGTGTGGCGCGGCAGCTCGTAGAAGTCGGGGCCGTGGAAGCTCGCGAAGCCTTCGAGCTTGTCGAGCGCGTTCACGCTGTCGAAGGCTTCCGCATAGAGCTCGATGGCGGTCAGCGCGGTGTAGCAGCCCGCGCAGCCGAGCGCGTGTTCCTTCAGGTGCGCCGGGTGCGGCGCGCTGTCGGTGCCCAGGAAGAAGCGGTCGCTGCCGCTGGTGGCCGCCTCGACCAACGCCACGCGGTGCGTCTCGCGCTTGAGCACGGGCAGGCAGTAGTAGTGCGGACGGATGCCGCCGGTGAAGATGGCGTTGCGGTTGTAAAGAAGGTGGTGCGCGGTGATGGTGGCGGCGGTGAAGCGGTCGGCGTCGCGCACGTAGTGGGCGCCTTCCTTCGTGGTCAGGTGCTCGAACACCACCTTCAGTTCGGGGAAGTCGCGGCGCAGCGGAATCATCACGCGGTCGACGAACACGGCCTCGCGGTCGAACAGGTCGATGGCGGGGTCGGTCACCTCGCCGTGCACCAGCAGCAGCAGGCCGTGCTTCTGCATGGCCTCGAGCGTCTTGTAGGTCTTGCGGATGTCGGTCACGCCGGCATCGCTGTTGGTGGTGGCGCCGGCCGGGTAGAGCTTGAGCGCACGCACACCGGCTTGCGCTGCAAGAGCGATTTCTTCGGGCGGCAGCTTGTCGGTGAGGTAGAGCGACATCACCGGCTCGAAGGCCACGCCTTCGGGCACGGCGGCGCGGATGCGGTCGCGGTAGGCCAGCGCCTGGGCGGTGGTGGTCACGGGCGGGCGCAGGTTGGGCATGATCAGCGCGCGGCCGAACTGGCGGGCGCTGTGGGGAACGACGGCTTCGAGGGCGGCGCCATCGCGCACGTGCAGGTGCCAGTCGTCGGGGCGGGTGATCGTGAGGGTGTCTGTCATGGCGGGGGCGATTGTCGCATCGGCCCCGCAGCGCGCGCGGCGTTGCACCCGGCCTTCGGCAGCCGCCGCTACCGCTGGAACACCCGGCAGGTGCGCGCCCCCGCGGCCTGCACCCACTTGAAGAAATTGACCGACCTGCGTGCACCCTTCTTCGGCGGCCAGGGGTCGAAGACGCGCAGCGTGGTGCCGCGCCCGCTCGGGTCGCAGTCGCCGCGGATGCCCGCGACCACCACCGTGTGGCCAGGCCGGCCCACGCCTTGCGCATAGCCCTTGGGGCCCCACAGCATGTCGAGCATGACCGGGCCCTCCTGCAGCGCGGCGCGCAGCGATGCGAGCGACCAGGGCGACGGCGCGCGCACCGTGAGGCCGTGCGCCTGCGCGAAGCGCCAGTCGCCTTCCGTCCCGCCTTCGGCGCCCTCGGCTTCCTCGGCGCCCTCTTCGCGGGTGCAGCCGAAGGGCTGCAACGCGCCGTCGGTGGCCAGCAGGTCGCCCGGCGTGCGTGCCAGCACCGCCGCCACGGTGGAGCGGGTCATCATCGCGATGCCGGCGGCCCAGCACAGCGCAGGCTCCAGCGGCGGAATCAGCGCCACGGGATGCAGGATGGGCGCCTCGCGCTCGCCGTCGAAGGCCACGTTCTGCGTGCAAGGGCCGGCCTCGCCGTCTTCCACCAGCCAGTGCGCGGCCTGCAGCCGCAGCACCGCGGCGCGGGTGCGCGGGCCGTAGTCGCCGTCGACGGCCAGCGCGGGGCTGGGCGACAGCTTGCGGTTCAGCGCCTCCTGCAAGCGGCGCACGTCGGCGCCGCGCCAACCCTGTTTCAGCGTGATCATTGGGATTCCCTCTCCTGACGCTTGAATCGCGGACTCTGGAATGAGCGTGTTTGCATTGTCAAAACGCAGCCCCAGCGCGTCTATTCGCCGGATGGCGTAGCCGTCAGGTCATGTACGCAGCGGAACCGCCAACGGTTTCAGCAGCTGGCACATGTCGTGCTTGAGAGCTTCTCTTGAACCTTTCAGTCACCCATCCACCGGAGTTCCATGTGAAGCGTGCCGCCCCTGCCCTGTTCCTGAACCCCCTGGCCGCCTGCGCGGCACTCGCTGCCCTGATGCTGGCCGCGCCCGGCGCCATGGCGCAGGAGAAAACGCTGCGCATCGCCATGACGGCCGCCGACATTCCGCGCACGCTGGGCCAGCCCGACCAGGGGTTCGAGGGCAACCGCTTCACCGGCATTCCCATCTACGACTCGCTCACGCAGTGGGACCTGTCCAAGGCCGACGCACCCAGCGTGCTCATTCCGGGCGTGGCCACCGCATGGGCGGTCGACGCCAAGGACAAGACCAAGTGGGTCTTCAAGCTGCGCCCCGGCGTCAAGTTCCACGACGGCTCGGCCTTCACCGCCGACGCCGTGGTGTGGAACGTGCAGAAGGTGCTCGACAAGGACGCCCCGCAGTTCGACCCCAGCCAGGTCGGCGTGACGGCCTCGCGCATGCCCACGCTCAAGTCGGCCCGCAAGATCGACGACCTGACGGTGGAGCTCACCACCAGCGAGCCCGACGCCTTTTTGCCGATCAACCTGTCGAACCTGTTCATGGCCTCGCCCGCGCACTGGCAGAAGAAGTTCGACGCCGCCGCCGGCGCCACGCCCGCCGACAAGGCCAAGGCCGCCTGGACCGCCTTCGCCGCCGACCCCTCGGGCTCGGGCCCGTTCAAGGTCACGCGCTTCGTGGCGCGCGAACGCCTGGAACTCGCCGCCAACAAGGCGTATTGGGACGCCAAGCGCGTGCCCAAGATCGACAAGGTCGTGCTGATCCCCATGCCCGAGGCCAACGCGCGCACCGCCGCGCTGCTCGGCGGGCAGGTCGACTGGATCGAGGCGCCCTCGCCCGACGCCATGGCGCAGATCACGCAGCGCGGCTTCAAGATCTATTCGAACGCGCAGCCGCATGTGTGGCCGTGGCAACTGTCGTTCGCCGAAGGCTCGCCCTGGCTCGACAAGCGCGTGCGCCAGGCCGCCAACCTGTGCATCGACCGCGGCGGCATGAAGCAGCTGCTGGGCGGCATGATGGCCGAGCCCAAGGGCACCGTGCCGCCGGGCCACCCGTGGTTCGGCAAGCCGACCTTCGACATTCGCTACGACGTGAAGGCCGCGCAGGCCCTCATGACGCAGGCCGGCTACTCGGCGGCCAAGCCGATCAAGGTGAAGGTGCAGATTTCTGCCTCGGGCTCGGGCCAGATGCAGCCGCTGCCCATGAACGAGTTCGCCCAGCAGTCGCTCAAGCAGTGCTACTTCGACGTGCAGTTCGACGTGATCGAATGGAACACGCTGTTCACCAACTGGCGCAAGGGCGCAAAGGACCCGTCGGCCAACGGCGCCAACGCGGTCAACATCAGCTTCGCGGCCATGGACCCGTTCTTCGCGATGGTGCGCTTCGTGAGCACCAAGGCCTTTCCGCCGGTGTCGAACAACTGGGGCTACTACGGCAACCCCGAAGTCGACAAGCTGGTGGCCGACGCACGCACCAGCTTCGACGACAAGGCGCGCGACGCCGCGCTCGCCAAGCTGCACACGCACATCGTGGACGACGCGCCCTTCGTGTGGATCGCGCACGACGTGGGTCCGCGCGCCATGTCGGCGAAGGTCAAGAACGTGGTGCAGCCCAAGAGCTGGTTCATCGACATCGCGACCATGACGATGGACTGAGCGCCTCTTCAGCCAGCCCACCCGCCAGCCAGCCAGCCAGCCATTCCAGACGATGTTCGCCTACCTCCTGCGCCGCGTGATCTACGCCGTGCCGATCATGATCGGCGTGGCCCTCGTGTGCTTCCTGCTCGTGCACATCGCGCCGGGCGACCCGCTGGTGTCGATCCTGCCGCCCGACGCCTCGGCCGAGCTGCAGGCGCAGCTGCGCGAGCTCTACGGCTTCAACCGCTCGCTGCCCGAGCAGTTCGCCATGTGGCTGTGGCGCGCGCTGCACGGCGACCTGGGCACCTCCATCGCCAGCAACCGGGCGGTGGCCGGCGAGGTGTTCACCGCCGTGGGCAACACGCTGCGGCTGGCGGTGGTGGCCACTTTCATCGGCTTCGTGCTGGGCTGCCTGTTCGGCTTCGTGGCGGGCTACTTCCGCGGCTCGTGGGTCGACCGCCTGGCCTCGATGTTCTCGGTGCTGGGCGTGAGCGTGCCGCACTACTGGCTGGGCATGGTGATGGTCATCGTGTTCTCGTCGCAGCTCATGTGGCTGCCGGCCACGGGCGCGGGGCCCGGCGGCTCGGGCGAGTGGGCCTGGAACTGGGAGCACCTGCAGTTCCTGGTGTTGCCGGCGCTCACCATGTCGGTCATTCCCATGGGGATCATCGCGCGCACGGTGCGTGCGCTGGTGGCCGACATCCTCGACCAGGAGTTCATCGTCGGGCTGCGCGCCAAGGGGCTCACGCACGTGGGCGTGTTCCGCCACATGGTGAAGAACGCGGCGCCCACGGCGCTGGCGGTGATGGGCCTGCAGCTGGGCTACCTGCTCGGCGGCTCCATCCTCATCGAGACCGTGTTCTCCTGGCCGGGCACCGGCTTCCTGCTGAACTCGGCCATCTTCCAGCGCGACCTGCCGCTGCTGCAGGGCACGATCCTGGTGCTGGCGCTGTTCTTCGTGCTGCTCAACCTGCTGGTCGACGTGCTGCAGACCTTGCTCGACCCGCGCATCGCGCGCGCCTGAAGAAGACAAAGACACACCCCCATGTCCACCGTGCTCGCTTCTTCTCCTTCCTCCCCTTCCACGCCCGAGCCGCTGCCGATGCAGCGCTCGCGCGGCTACTGGGCCTCGGTGTGGCTGCGCCTGCGGCGCGACCCGGTGGCCGTGGGCGCGGCCGTCGTGGTGCTGCTGCTGATCGCGCTGGCGCTGTTCGGCCCGTGGCTCGCGCCGTCCGACCCCTACCAGGCGTCGATGCTCAAGCGCCTGAAACCCATCGGCACCGAGGGCCTGCCCCTGGGCAGCGACGAACTGGGCCGCGACATGCTCTCGCGGTTGATCGTGGGCGCGCGGCTGTCGCTGTTCATCGGCATCACGCCGGTGCTGTGCGCCTTCGTGCTGGGCACGGTGATCGGCATCGTGGCGGGCTATGCGGGCGGCATCGTCAACACGCTCATCATGCGCACCATCGACGTGTTCTACGCCTTCCCGTCGGTGCTGCTGGCGATTGCGCTGTCGGGCACGCTGGGCGCGGGGGTGGTCAATTCGCTGATCTCGCTGACCATCGTGTTCATTCCGCAGATTGCGCGCGTGGCCGAGAGCGTGACCACGCAGGTGCGCACGCGCGACTACGTGGAGGCCGCGCGCGCCTCGGGTGCCAGCCCCTTCACCATCGTGCGGGTGCATGTGCTGGGCAATGTGCTGGGGCCGATCTTCGTGTACGCCACGAGCCTGATCGCGGTGTCGATGATCCTGGCCTCGGGCCTGTCGTTCCTGGGCCTGGGCGTGAAGCCGCCCGAACCCGAATGGGGCCTGATGCTCAACACGCTGCGCACCGCGATCTATGTGCAGCCGTGGGTGGCGGCGCTGCCGGGGGCAATGATCTTCATCACCTCGATCTCCTTCAACATCCTGTCCGATGGCCTGCGCTCGGCGATGGACAACAAGGGCTGACGCCATGGACACACTGAAAGACATCGGCGGCCCGGCCCAGCCGCTGCTCACGGTCACAGGCCTGGTCAAGCACTTCCCGCTGAAGAAAGATCCGCTGGGACGCGGCGGCGGCGTGGTGCGCGCCGTGGACGGCGTGGACTTCGAAGTGCTCAAGGGCGAAACGCTCGGCGTGGTCGGCGAATCGGGCTGCGGCAAGTCGACCACCGCGCGCCTGTTGATGCAGCTCATCGAGCCCACACGCGGCGAGGTGGTCTTCGACGGGCGCGAGGTCGGCAGCCGCGACCTGCCGCTCAAGGAGTTTCGCCGCCAGGTGCAGATGGTGTTCCAGGACAGCTACGCCTCGCTCAACCCGCGCCTCACCATCGAAGACTCCATCGCCTTCGGCCCGCAGGTGCACGGCGTGTCGCGGCGCGAATCGGTGGCGCGGGCGCGCGACCTGCTGGCGCGCGTGGGCCTGGCGCCCCAGCGCTTTGCCGAACGCTATCCGCACGAACTGTCCGGCGGCCAGCGACAGCGCGTGAACATTGCGCGCGCGCTGGCGCTGCAGCCGCGCATGGTCATCCTCGACGAAGCCGTGTCCGCGCTCGACAAGTCGGTGGAAGCGCAGGTCATCAACCTGCTGCTCGACCTGAAGGCCGAGTTCGGCCTGACCTACGTGTTCATCAGCCACGACCTCAACGTGGTGCGCTACGTGAGCGACCGCGTCATGGTGATGTACCTGGGCCAGGTGGCGGAGATCGGCCCGTCCGACGCGCTGTACGAAGCGCCCGCGCACCCCTACACGCGCGCGCTGCTGTCCTCCATGCCGTCGATGGACCCCGACCACCGCACCGAAGAGGCGGCGCTCGCGGGCGATCCGCCGAACCCCATCAACCCGCCCTCGGGCTGCCGCTTTCATCCGCGCTGCGCGCTCGCCGCGCCGGTGTGCAGCCGCGTGGTGCCCGAGCGCATCGCCACCGGTGCGCAGCATGCGGTGAGCTGCCTCATCCACGAGGCGGGCAGCGGCCATCCGATGGCCCCCACGCTCCAGAGGAAGGCCGCATGAGCACGACAGCAACAGCAACGAACGACGCCGCTGCCCGCACAGGGCCGATGGTGCGCCTGAGCGAGCTCAGCGTCACCTTCAGCGGCGCTCGCAAGCCCGTGCATGCCGTCAGCGGCGTGAGCCTCGAAGTGCAGCGCGGCGAAGTGGTCGCGCTGATCGGCGAATCGGGCTCGGGCAAGAGCGTGACCATGCGCACCCTGCTGCGCCTGCACCCCGAGCGCCGCACGCGCATGGGCGGCACGGTGCAGGTGGCCGGGCGCGACGTGCTCGCGATGTCGCAGCGCGAGCTGGCCGACTTTCGCGGCAGGGTCGCGTCGATGATCTTCCAGGAGCCGCTGCTGGCGCTCGACCCGGTGTACTCGGTGGGCGCGCAGATCGTCGAGTCGATCCGCCGCCATGAGTCCGTCAGCGCGGCCGAGGCGCAGCAACGCGCGCTGGCGCTGTTCGAACGCGTGCGCATTCCCAGCCCCGAGCGGCGGCTGCAGGCCTACCCGCACGAGATGTCGGGCGGCATGCGCCAGCGCGCCATGATCGCGCTCGCGCTGGCCTGCAAGCCCCAGCTGCTGCTGGCCGACGAGCCCACCACGGCGCTCGACGCCACCGTGCAGATCCAGATCCTGCTGCTGCTGCGCGAGCTGCAGCGCGACCTCGGGCTGTCGGTGATCTTCGTCACGCACGACATCGGCGCCGCCGTCGAGGTGGCCGACCGCATCGCCGTGATGTATGCGGGGCGCATCGTGGAGGAAGGCACGGCGCGCGAGCTGATCCGCTCGCCACGGCATCCGTACACCATTGCGCTGCTCAAGAGCCGCGCGCACGGCGCACTGGCGCGCGGCACGCGGCTGGAGACCATTGGCGGCGCGCCGCCCGACCTGTCCGCGCTGCCGCCGGGCTGCGCGTTCGCCGAGCGCTGCGCGCTCGCCAGCGACGCCTGCCGCGCCGCGCAGCCGCCCGTGGTGGAGCTCGCGCAGAATCACCGTGCACGCTGCATCCACACCGACGCGGCGGCGGCCATCGCGCCGGTGCTTGTCGCCTGACCCTTCATCGTCACCGTTTCACTGCGCTCAGTGCGCCCCACGCCATGCCCTTGCACGACCCCGCCCACGCCTTCGTTCCCTACCCCGACGCGCCGGTGCCGCGCGCCGCGACCGGCCCGCTGGCCGACCTGAGCTTTGCCGCGAAAGACCTGTTCGACGTGGCCGGCTACCCCACGGGCGGCGGCAACCCCATCGTGCTGGCGATGTCGGGCATCAAGACGCAGACCGCGCCCACCGTGCAAAAGCTGCTCGACGCCGGCGCGCGCTTCGCGGGCAAGACCGTGACCGACGAACTCGCGTTCTCGATGAACGGCAACAACGCGCACTTCGGCGCGCCCATCAACGGCGCCGCCAAGGACCGCATCACTGGCGGCAGCTCGTCGGGCTCGGCCTCGGCCGTGTCGTCGGGCCTGTGCGACTTCGCGCTGGGCACCGACACCGGCGGCTCGGTGCGCGCACCGGCCAACCACTGCGGCCTGTACGGCCTGCGCCCCACGCACGGCCGCGTGAGCCTGGAAGGCGCGCTCGACCTGGCGCCCAGCTTCGACACCTGCGGCTGGTTCACGCGCGACGTCGGCACCTTCGCGCGCGTGGCCGACGTGCTGCTGGGTGCCGATACGGCCCGCCTTCCCGCGCGGGTTCGCCTGCTGCGCCCCGACGACGTGTGGGCGCTGGCCGTGCCCGCGGCCGCCACCGCACTGCAGGGCGTGGCCGACCGCGCGCAGGCGCTGTTCGGCCCCGCGCAAGGCACCGCCGTGGCGCTCGATTCCTTCGACACGATGTACTGGAACTTTCGCTACCTGCAGTCGCGCGAGGCCTGGCTCACCGACGGCCCGCTGATCGAGCGCTACGCGCCGCCGCTGGGCCCCGGCGTGGCCGAGCGCTTCGCGTGGTCGCGCGAAGTGACCGACGCGCAGGTGGCCACGGCCCGCAGCTTCCGCGCCGCGTTCCGCGACCACCTGGCTGCGCTGCTCGGCGACGACGGCGTGCTGCTGATGCCGACCATGCCCGACATCGCACCGCTGCGCAGCGACAGCGAGGCCTCCCTGGAGGATTACCGCAACCGCGCGATCCGGATGCTGTGCATCGCGGGGCTGGCCGGTTTTCCGCAGCTGTCGATGCCGCTGGCGACGCGCGACGGCGCGCCGCTGGGCCTCTCGCTGCTGGGGCCGGCGGGGTCGGACCGGTCGCTGGTTGCGCTGGCCGAGCGCCTGGCGGCCTGAGCCTGAACTGAACCGGGGCCGCCAGTGCAGCCCCGAACACGCGCTTGCGGCAGCGTCATCCCTCGATGACAGCCGGCACTTCCAGGTGGCAGATGTCGCAGTCGACCTCGCCGCCCGCGCGCTCCACCACCACGAAGTCGCCCGCATCCACCGCCAGCAGCGCGTGATGCCAGGTGCCGGGCGCAAGCACCACGCCCTGACGCCCGTCGGTGACGAAGGCCGCGAGCTCGACCGCCGACACAGGCGCATCGCCGGCGCGCGCCACCACGATGACGAAGCGGCGCTCGCCCAGCGGCACGAAGGTCTGGCTGCCGTGGGCATGGCGCTCCATTTCCGTGACGGCATGCGGAAAGCGCCGGGCCTGCGCGCGGAACAGCGCGAGCATCGGGCGCCCGCCGTCGGCGCCGAGCTGCAGGTCGTCAAGCAGGTCGAAGCGCGTGGCGTTGCCGCCGTTGATCGGCCGGCCGGGGTCCGTGGCGGGCGCTGCGATGACGGTGCCGTACGGCGCGAAGGCTTGGGCGGTCAGCGGCTGCGCGGCGAGCGGCGCGGCGCCGATGGGAATGGCATCGTTCATGCCGCGATTGCAGCAGAAAGCGTGCCGCGCGCCAACGCAAGGTCGGCCAGCCAGCGCTCGAAGGCCTCGGCGCGCTCCCCGTCGGGCAGCCGCAGCAGCGCCGAGGGATGCAGCGTGACGAACACGGGCCGCCCGTCCGCGCGTTCATGCAACCATGCGCCGCGCTCGGCCTGCACCGCCACCGGCCGGCCGAGCAAGGCGCGCGCGGCCGTCGCGCCGAGTGCGACCAACGCGCGCGGACGCACGAGCGAGATTTCGCTGTCGAGCCAGTGCGCGCACGCCTCGGCCTCGCGCTGCGCCGCGGTCTTGTGGATGCGGCGCTTGCCGCGCAGCTCGTACTTGAAATGCTTCACCGCATTGGCCAGGTACACGCTGTCGCGCGCCCAGCCCAGCTGCGCCATCGCGCGGTCGAGCAGTTGGCCGGCCGGCCCGACGAAGGGACGGCCCGCCAGGTCTTCCTGGTCGCCGGGCTGCTCGCCGACGAGCATGTGCTGCGCGCCTTGCGGGCCTTCGCCGCACACGGCCTGCGTGGCGAGTGCGCCGATGGGGCAGTCGCGGCACGCATGCGCGGCGGCGCGCAACTCGTCGAGGCTGGCCGGCGCCACGCCGTCGGCCGGCCGCAGGTGCAGCGGCACGGGCGCGCGGATGCGCCGGGCCACCGTGGGCGGCGCATCGATCATCGACTGGCTGCGCGCCGCGGCCGCGTCCGTCAACGGCTGGATCAGCGCGGCCTCGGGCAGGTTGTGCCAGTAGCGGCGCGGCATCTCGCGCCGCATCATGGCGACCTTCAGGCGCGCGGGGTTGAAGATGTGCGCGTAGTACGTCAGCCAGAGCTGCTCGCCGGCATCGGGCGGCGGCTTCTCGCGGCGGTCGGCGCCGTCGCGGAACGACAGCGCCTCGCCGTTCCATTCGACGCAGCGATCTGGCGTGAGGATGGCCCAGCGCATCTGCGCGAAGCGGCGCGCGAAGAACGGCGCGTTGGCCGCCACGATGCGGTGGCCGGGCTCGAACCACGCGACGTGGCGCTCGCCCACTTGCGCGTCCGCCACGCGGGTGAAGCGCACGAAGGCGCGCATCTTGTGGATGTCGCGGTGCACGGCCTTGGCCATCTGCTGCGCCTGCATCATGTCGGCGTCCAGCGGGTCGTGCCGCAGGGCCGGCTCGCGGGTCAGGCGCCAGAGCAGCCGGTACAGCAGCGCCAGGCGCTGCGGGTCGCGGTGCAGGATCACGTCGGCACACAACGCGACGAAGGACGCGGGCACCGCCTGCCGCACGGCGCTGGCGGCAGGTGGCGACGGTGCCAGGTCGAACGCATCGCCTTCGTCGCCAGCCCCGCCGAACAGGTCATCGGCCGCGCCTTCGCTCACCGCACCGTCGCTCCATTCCACCTGGTCGGGCGGCACGCCGCCGGCCAGCAAGCGCCGCGCATGGCGGCGGAAGGCGTCGAGATCGACCGGGTCTTCGAGCCGTACGCGCATGGTCCTGGTCCTCGGCCTTTCTTCAGCCCTTGCTCAGAACAGCGAGGCCTGCGCAGCCGCTTGCGCCGGCCGGGCCGCAGGCGCGGCCGACGCCATGGCACCCGCAGCCGGCCGGTGCCCGTCGGCCACCACGAACGGCAGCACCTTGCGCGCCGGCACATGCAGGCGCCGCAGGTCGTCGGCGCGCACCCGGCGCACGCGCCGCGCCTGCAGCAGCCGCTCGACCGCCTTCACGCCCAGCCCGGGCACGCGCAGCAGCATCTCGCGCGGCGCATGGTTCAGGTCGACCGGAAAGCGCTCTGCGTGCGCCAGCGCCCAGGCCAGCTTGGGGTCGACGTCCAGCCGCAGCAGTCCGTCGGGCGCTGCCACGATCTCCTGGTGCTCGAAGCCGTAGAAGCGCATGAGCCAGTCGGCCTGGTAGAGCCGGTGTTCGCGCATGAGCGGCGGCGCCACCAGCGGCAGCGCGCGGGCCGCGTCGGGAATGGGGCTGAAGGCCGAGTAGTACACGCGCTTCAGCTTGTAGGCGCCGTACAGCGTGGCGCTGGACGCGAGGATGCGCCGGTCGTCGGTGGCGTCGGCGCCCACGATCATCTGCGTGCTCTGGCCTGCGGGCGCGAAAGGCGGCGGCTTGGCGGCGGTCGGCGTGGCGCCCGGCAGCGCGCGGATGGGCACCACGCGGCGCGCCTCCTCGCGCGTGTCGTCGATGCGCAGGCGCAGCCGTGCCATGGAGCGGCGAATGGCGCTTTCGTTCTTCTCGGGCGCCAGGGCCTGCAGCCCTTCGGCGGTGGGCATCTCGACGTTGATGCTGAGCCGGTCTGCATAGCGGCCGGCGCGCGCCAGCAGTTCGTCGCTGGCGTCGGGAATGGTCTTCAGGTGGATGTAGCCGCGAAAGTCGTGCTCCTCGCGCAGCACGCGCGCCACCTCGACCACCTGCTCCATGGTGTGGTCGGGCGACTTGATGATGCCGCTGGACAGGAACAGGCCCTCGATGCAGTTGCGGCGGTAGAAGTCCAGCGTGAGCTGCACCACTTCTTCGACGCGAAAGCGCGCACGCGGCACGTTGCTCGACGCGCGGTTCACGCAATAGAGGCAGTCGTACTGGCAGTGGTTGGTCAGCAGCACCTTCAGCAGCGAGATGCAGCGGCCGTCGGGCGCGTAGCTGTGGCAGATGCCTGCGCCTTCGGTGGAGCGGATGCCGCGCCCGCCCAGCGAGTCGCGCGGCTGCGAACCGCTCGACGCGCAGGAGGCGTCGTACTTGGCGGCGTCGGCCAGGATGGCGAGTTTGCGCTGGATGTCCACGGGGGCCTTGATGAAGGAAATACTGTATGAATATACAGTTTTAAACTGTGGCCGTCCCGCGGAGATGCCCGTCATCTGGCTGCGATTTGTAAGCAGGCCATCACGCATTGCGCAGCCCCCGAACCTTGGCTACCCTCGCTGGCAGATGACCGACGACCCCACAGCGCCCGCCCCTACGCCCGATGACGGCGCCGCGGCACCCGCCCCCGGCCCGATTTGCGCCAACCTCTCCGACGATGGCCTCGCAAGCAAGTTCACCACCGCCAACGGCGTGCCCGCCTTCGCGGTGCGCTGGCACGGCGGGGTGTACGCCTACCTCAACCAGTGCCCGCATGCGGGCGGCCCGCTCGACTTCGAGGGCCAGGTGCTCGAAAGCTCGGGGCGCTTCCTGATGTGCGCGCGTCACGGCGCCATCTTCGAGCCCGACACCGGCAAATGCGTCGGCGGCCCCTGCCGCGGCGCGCGGCTCACGCCGCTGGCGGTGCACGAGAACACGGACGGCAGCGTGTGGCTGGGCCACCCCGGATGAACACAACCTTTACAGGAGATTCCATGCGCAACAAGCTTCACTCCCTCGCCTCGCCAGTGGCGGCCCTCGCCCTCGCGGGCCTCATGGCCGGCTGCACCGGCATGTCGGGCGGCACCGGCGCCGGCGGCAAGGCCTTCACGGGCATGCGCGTCAGCTCCAGCGCCTTCGCCGACAACGGCGTGATTCCCGCCGAGCACGCCGGGGCCGGCGAGTGCGGCGGCAAGAACGTCTCGCCGCCCGTGGCTTGGAGCAACCTGCCGGCCAAGACCAAATCGGTCGCTGTGCTGATCTTCGACCCGGACGGCGCGGCCGGCCTGGGCGTGTCGCACTGGGTGGCCTACAACATCGCGGCCGAGCGCGGCGAACTCAAGGCCGGCGAAGGCCAGGCGGGCTCGAACTTCAACTTCACCATGGGCCCGAACGTGGCCGGCGCGCCCGCGTACCGCGGCATGTGCCCGCCGGTGGGCGACCGGCCGCACCACTACGTGATGACCGTGGTCGCTTCCGACCTCGCACCGGGCGCGCTGCCGGCAGGCCTGTCGCGCGACGCGCTGGTGGCCGCGCTCAAGGGCCATGCGCTGGGCGGACAGAGCGTGGTGGGCCTGTACAGCCGCTGATGCCGCCGGTGCCGTCGTTGCCGTCGTTGCGCAAGACCCGCTTGGAGCGCGGAAACACGGCGCCGCGTGTCAAGGACATAGGTATGCACGCGGGTAATAATTAAGGCTCCCGTTCGCCGGCGCCGGTCAGCCATGGCTGCTGCCGCTTTTCCGAAAGCTTCATCGATGGTCATGCCAGCAGCCGCGTCCGCCTCTTCAACGGTTTCAACGGCTTCAACGGCCTCAACCGCTCCACCCTCCGCCGGCGACCTCGACGCCATGTTCGACCTGGCGCCCGTCTCGCTCTGGGTCGAGGACTACAGCGACCTCAAGCGCAAGCTGGACGGCTGGCGCGCCGAAGGCGTGACCGACCTGGTCGCCTACCTGGCCGAAGACCCCCTGCGCGTGAGCGACTGCATGGCGCTGCTGAAGGTGCTGCGGGTCAACCAGCACACGCTGAAGCTCTTTGCGGCCGACAGCCAGGAAACCCTGCTCGGCGCGCTCGACCGCGTGTTCCGCGGCGACATGTCGGCCACCGTGGTGCACGAGCTCGACCGGCTGTGGCGCGGCGAACTCACCTTCGAGAGCGAGACCGTCAACTACGCTTTGGACGGCCGCCGGCTCGACGTGCGCGTGCGCGCCCGCGTGCTGCCCGGCCATGAAGACAGCTGGGACCGCGTGCTGGTCTCGCTCGACGACATCACCGAGCGCGTGGCCGCGCAGCGCCTGCGCGACGAAAGCGCCAGGTATGCGCGCAGCCTGTTCGACCGCTCGCCGGTGTCGTTGTGGGTGGAAGACTTCAGCGCGGTGCGCACGCTGATGGAAAACATCCGCGCGCGCGGCATCACCGACTTCGCCACCTTCATCAAGGTGCACCCCGAGTTCGTCACGCGCTGCATGCAGGAGATCCGCGTCATCGACGTGAACCAGGAAACCCTGCGCATGTTCGGCGCGCCCGACCTGGCCACGCTGCTGGGCAGCCTGTCGCGCGTCTTTCGCGACGAGATGCGCGAATCTTTCGCGGAGCAGTTGCACGACCTGTGGAACGGCAAGACGGTGCAGCACCGCGAGGTGCTCAACTACTCGCTGTCGGGCGAAGCGCTCAACATCCACATGCAGTTCGCGGTGCAGGACGACCGGCTCGACACCTGGGACCTGGTGCTGGTGTCGCTGGTGGACATCACCGCGCGCAAGAAGGCCGAGGCCTACCTCGAGTACCTCGGCAAGCACGACGTGCTCACGCAGCTGTGCAACCGCACCTACTACACCGAGGAGCTCAACCGGCTGTCGCGCAAGGGCCCGTGGCCGGTGTCGATCGTGGTCATCGACCTCAACGGCCTGAAGCAGCTCAACGACCAGGAAGGCCACGCCGCCGGCGACTCGATGCTGCGCCGCATGGGCGAGGTGCTCGACAAGGCCGTCGCGCCGCCGGCCTGGCCCGCGCGCGTGGGCGGCGACGAGTTCGCCGTGCTGCTGCCGATGACCGACGAGCGCGGCGCCGACGCGATGCGCGAGCGCATCCTCATGCTGCTGGAGCTGAACAACCAGTTCCATGCGGGCCAGAGCGGCCATCCGCTGAGCCTGGCCATCGGGCTGGCGACCTGCAACGCGGGGGAATCGCTGGAAGCCGCGCTGCAGCGCGCCGACCGGGCGATGTACGTGGACAAGGCGCGCTACTACGAGGCCACGGGCCTCGACCGGCGCACGTAGCCGAGCGGCCTAGGGCACCTCGCCCGGCCCATCCCCTGGCCCATCACCCGACCCGCGCACCCGCTCCAGCACGAAGTCGATGAAGGTCCGGATCGCCCGCGTGTGCTGGCGGTTCGGCATGTAGAGCATGAACATCTGCGTGCCGAAGATGGAGAGGCGCCAGTCGTCCAGCGTGGTCACCACGTCGCCGCGGCGCACGTCTTCCTGCACCACGTAGTCGGGCACCAGGCCGATGCCCAGGCCCGCGAGGATGGCCTGGCGCAGGAACAGGAAATTCTCCGAAATGAGCGTCGGCTCCAGGATCACCTCGCGCCGCGTCTCCCCTTGGTAGGCCGACACGCGCAGCTGGCGGCCGATGACGGCGGCCGTGACCACCGGCGCGCCCTGCAGGGCGTCGAGCTGGTCGGGCAGCGGGTGCTTCGCCGCGTAGGCGGCCGAGGCACACGCCACGTAGCGCACCGGCCCCATCTCGCGCGCCACCAGGTTCTGCGGCGGCTCGGGAATCACGCGGATGGCGATGTCGACCTCGTCGCGCAGCAAGTCTTCGATGCGGTTCTCGAACACCACGTCCAGCACGATGCCGGGGTACTGCCGCTTGAAGTCGATCAGCCAGTCGGCCATCACCAGCTGGCCGTAGCCGCTGGGCACGCTCAGCCGCACGCGGCCCTGCAGGCTCTGGCCCAGCTCGGTGACCGATTCGCGCGCGGCCAGCAGTTCCCCCTGGATGGCCACGCCGTGCTGGTACAGGCGCAGGCCGATTTCGGTCGGTTCGGCGCGCCGGGTGGTGCGGCGCACCAGCTGCGCGCCCACCGAGCGCTCCAGCTGGTTCAGGTGGTAGCTGACGTTGGCGCGGCTCATCTTGAGCCGGCGGGCCGCCGCGCTCAGGTTGCCCGCGTCGAGTATTTCCACCAAAAGGGTGAGCGATTGCAGGTCCATGCGGCCCATTGTCAAAAGTTCTTTGACAGTCTGTCAACCGTCTATGCAATTGTCAAAGCAGTGCTGCGGGCAAAGAATGCGGGGTTCACCCCCAGAGCCTCCGGGCCCCTCGTCTTGCATCCGCATGCACAGGGCCCGCCACGCAAGAGACACGCACATGGCCACCACCGCTTCCAGCACCCCCAGCCCCTCCACGTCTTCCGGTCCCGTCACCTTCGAGCGTCATGGCGACGTGTTCGTGGTGACCATCGACAACCCGCCCGTCAACGCCCTGGGAGTGGATGTGCGCCGCGGCCTCGTGGCCGCCATCGACGCGGCCGAGGCCGACGGCGCCGCCAAGGCGGTGTTGATCGTCGGGGCCGGCCGCAACTTCATCGCCGGCGCGGACATCCGCGAGTTCGGCAAGACGCCGCAGCCGCCCTCGCTGCCCGAGGCCTGCCTTGCGATCGAGAACTGCACCAAGCCGGTGGTCGCCGCCATCCATGGCGCCGCGCTCGGCGGCGGGCTCGAAGTGGCGCTGTCGGCCCACTACCGCCTGGCCTCGCCCACCGCCAAGCTGGGCCTGCCCGAAGTGGCGCTGGGCCTGCTGCCCGGCTCGGGCGGCACGCAGCGCGCGCCGCGCCTGATCGGCGTGAAGCCTGCACTGGAACTGATGTTGAGCGGCCGCCACGCGGGCGCGAAGGAAGCGCTGTCGCTCGGCCTCGTCGACCGCCTGGCCACCGAGGCCGACGCGCGCGCCGAAGGCCTGGCCTACGCGCAGGAACTGGTGGCGGCCCACGCACCCGTGCGCCGTACGCGCGAAGCCACCGGTCTGGCCGATGCCGAGGCCAGCCGCGCCGCCCTCGACGCCGCGCGCGCCGACACCGCCAAGAAGAGCCGGGGCCTGTTCTCGCCGATGAAGATCATCGAAGCCGTCGAAGGCGCGCTCACGCTGCCCTTTGCCGAAGGCATGGCGCTGGAACGCAAGCTGTTCCTGCAGTGCATCGACAGCCCGCAGCGCGCCGGCCTGATCCACGCCTTCTTCGCCGAGCGCGAAGTGCTGAAGGCGCCAGAGACCCGGTCGGCCAAGCCGCGCGCGCTGGCGTCCGCCGGCATCGTCGGCGGCGGCACCATGGGCGCGGGCATCGCCGTGGCCATGCTGGACGCCGGCATGCCCGTGACCATGATCGAGCGCGACGACACCCAGCTCGCGCGCGGCCGCGCCAACGTCGAGAAGGTGTACGACGGTCTCATCAAGAAGGAGCGCATGACGCCCGAGGCCAAGGCCGCGGTGATGGCGCGCTTCAACGGCTCCACCAGCTACGACGCCCTGGCCAACGTCGACATCGTGGTCGAAGCGGTGTTCGAGGACATGGCCGTGAAGAAGGCCGTGTTCGCCGAACTCGACCGCGTGTGCAAGCAAGGCGCAGTGCTGGCCACCAACACCTCGTACCTCGACATCGACGAGATCGCCGCCAGCGTCTCGCGCCCGCAGGACGTGGTGGGCCTGCACTTCTTCTCGCCGGCCAACATCATGAAGCTGCTGGAGATCGTGGTGCCCGCCAAGGTGAGCGCCGACGTGGTCGCCACCGGCTTCGAACTCGCGAAGAAGCTGAAGAAGGTGCCGGTGCGCGCCGGCGTGTGCGACGGCTTCATCGGCAACCGCATCCTGGCCGTGTACCGCCAGGCGGCCGACCACATGATGGAAGACGGCGCCTCGCCGTACGACATCGACGCGGCCGTGCGCAACTTCGGCTACCCGATGGGCCCGTTCCAGGTGTCCGACCTGGCCGGCGGCGACATCGGCTGGGCCACGCGCAAGCGCAAGGCCGCCACGCGCGACCCGCAGGCGCGCTACGTGCAGATTGCCGACCGCATCTGCGAGCGCGGCTGGTTCGGCCAGAAGACGCAGCGCGGCTACTACCTGTACCCCGAAGGCGCACGCACCGGCCAACCCGACCCCGAGGTGCTGGCCATCATCGACGCCGAACGCGAACGCGCGGGCATCAAGCCGCGCCAGTTCACCGAGGAAGAAATCATGCGCCGCTACATGGCCGCGATGGTCAACGAAGGCGCCAACGTGGTGCTCCAGCGCATCGCGCTGCGCCCGCTCGACGTGGACGTGACCTTCCTCTACGGCTACGGCTTCCCGCGCCACCGCGGCGGCCCCATGAAGTACGCCGACACCGTGGGCCTGCCGAAGGTGCTGGCCGACATCCGCGAGTTCGCCAAGGAAGACCCGATCTTCTGGAAGCCTTCGCCGCTGCTGGTGCAGCTGGTCGAACGCGGCGCAGATTTCGCCAGCCTCAATCAATCCGAGTAATCACAGAGACAGCCGTCCAGGAGACACCCCATGCGTGAAGCCGTCATCGTTTCCACCGCCCGCACCCCGCTCACCAAGGCGCACCGCGGCGAATTCAACATCACCCCCGGCGCCACGCTGGCGTCCTTCGCCGTGAAGGCGGCGGTCGAGCGCTCGGGCCTCGACCCCGCGCTCATCGAGGACGCGATCCTCGGCTGCGGCTACCCAGAAGGCACCACCGGCCGCAACATCGCGCGCCAGGCCATCATCCGTTCGGGCCTGCCGATCAGCATTGCCGGCACCACGGTGAACCGCTTCTGCGCCTCGGGCCTGCAGGCGATTGCCATGGCCGCAGGCCGCATCGTGGTGGACGGCGCGCCGGCCATGATCGCGGGCGGCGTGGAAAGCATCTCGCAGATCCGTGGCCGCAGCCCCGGCGACGGCGGCGACCTCAGCCTGGACCCGTGGATCGTCGAGCACAAGCCCGAGCTGTACATGGCGATGATCGACACCGCCGACATCGTCGCCAAGCGCTACAACATCAGCCGCGAGGCGCAGGACCGCTTCTCCGCCGAGAGCCAGCGCAAGACCGAAGAGGCGCAGATCGCCGGGCGCTACAAGGACGAGATCGTCGCCTGCACCACCACCATGGCCGTGACCGACAAGGAGACCAAGGAAGTCACCCACCGCGAAGTCACCGCCACCGAAGACAACTGCAACCGCCGCGGCACCACCTACGAGGCGCTCGCCAAGCTGAAGCCGGTGATGGGCGAGGACAAGTTCATCACCGCCGGCAACGCCTCGCAGCTCTCCGACGGCGCCTCGGCCTGCGTGCTGATGGAAGCCAAGGATGCAGAGCGCGCCAACATCAAGCCACTGGGCGCCTTCCGCGGCCTGGCGCTGGCCGGCTGCGAGCCCGACGAAATGGGCATCGGCCCCGTGTTCGCCGTGCCCAAGCTGCTCGCGCGCCACGGCCTCAAGGTGCAAGACATCGACCTGTGGGAGCTCAACGAAGCCTTCGCCTCGCAGTCGATCTATTGCCAGGACAAGCTGGGCATTCCGTCGGAACGCCTGAACGTGAACGGCGGCGCCATCTCCATCGGCCACCCCTTCGGCATGACCGGCGCACGCCTCACGGGCCACGTGCTCATCGAAGGCAAGCGCCGCGGTGCCAAGTACGCGGTGGTCACGATGTGCATTGCCGGCGGCATGGGCGCCGCAGGCCTGTTCGAAATCTACTGAGGAACGCGCGATGGACCTGAACTTCACCCCCGAAGAAGAAGCCTTCCGCAGCGAAGTTCGCGCCTTTCTGGCCGACAAGCTGCCCGTGCGGCTGTCCGAGAAAGTGCGCGGCGGCAAGATCCTGGAAAAGGCCGACATGCAGGAGTGGCACGCCACGCTGAACGCGCGCGGCTGGCTGGCCAACCACTGGCCCGAGCAGTACGGCGGCCCCGGCTGGACGGCGGTGGAGAAGTTCATCTTCGAACACGAGTGCGCGCTGGCCTTCGCGCCGCGCATCGTGCCCTTCGGCGTGAACATGCTCGGCCCGGTGCTCATCAAGTACGGCAACGAGGCGCAGAAGCAGCACTGGCTGCCGCGCATCCTCGACGGTTCGGACTGGTGGTGCCAGGGCTACTCGGAACCCGGCGCGGGCTCCGACCTGGCCGCGGTGAAAACATCTGCCGTGCGCGGCATCGACGCGCAGGGCGACCACTACATCGTGAACGGCCAGAAGACCTGGACCACGCTGGGCCAGCACGCCAACATGATCTTCTGCCTGGTGCGCACCAACCGCGAGGCGAAGAAGCAGGAGGGCATCAGCTTCCTGCTGATCGACATGACCTCGCCCGGCGTGGAAGTGCGCCCGATCATCACGCTCGACGGCGAGCATGAGGTGAACGAGGTGTTCTTCTCCGACGTGCGCGTGCCGGCCGAGAACCTGGTGGGCGAGGAGAACAAGGGCTGGACCTGCGCCAAGTACCTGCTGACCTACGAGCGCACCAACATCGCGGGCGTGGGCTTCTCGGTGGCCGCGCTCGAACAGTTGAAGGGCATTGCCGCGTCGCAGACCAAGAACGGCAAGCCGCTGGCGGACGACCCCGCCTTCGCGGCGCGCCTGGCGCGCGTGGAGATCGACCTGGAGAACATGAAGACCACCAACCTGCGCGTGATCGCGGCGGTGGCCGGCGGCGGCGTGCCGGGCGCGGAAAGCTCGATGCTGAAGATCCGAGGCACCGAGATCCGCCAGGAAATCTCGTCGCTCGCGCGCCGCGCGATGGGCGTGTACGGCCGCCCCTTCGTCGCCGAGGCGCTGAAGGATGGATACACCGGCGAGACCTTCGGCCCCGACTACGCATCGGCCGCCGCCTCGCGCTACTTCAACAACCGCAAGCTGTCGATCTTCGGCGGCTCCAATGAAATCCAGAAGAACATCATCAGCAAGATGATCCTGGGCCTGTAAGGAGACATGCAATGAACTTCGAACACACCGAAGACCGGCGCATGCTCGCCGACAGCCTGAACCGCTTCATCAGCGAGCAGTACGCCTTCGACGCGCGCGACCGCATCGCGAAGTCGAACCACGGGTTCAGCAAAGAGATCTTCCAGCAGTTCGCCGAACTGGGCGTGATCGGCGCGCTGTTCAGCGAGGCCGACGGCGGCTTCGGCGGCGGCGGCTTCGACATTGCCGTGGTCTTCGAGGCCCTGGGCCGCGGCCTCGTCGTCGAGCCGCTGCTGGGCGCGGTGATGGTCGGCGAGGCGCTCAGCGTGGCCGGCACCGAGGCGCAGAAAGAAAAGCTCGGCGACATCATCAACGGCGTTGCCGTCGTGGCCTTCGCG
>NNBU01000610.1_pt1 | contig 22629 bp, 21 predicted proteins | sample 1173781 | NCBI WGS metagenome assembly NNBU01 (sample SAMN07173937, study PRJNA388173) | plant metagenome | biome: Plant school; feature: Soil; material: Symbiotic tissue of Blasia pusilla L.; isolation source: symbiotic tissue sample KVJ2 | host: Blasia pusilla | place: Norway: Troms, Kvaloya...
GGCGCGGCAGCGGCCCTGTCAGGCGGCCACCGTCGCGGCTCCGTGCCGGATGTCCATGGCCTTCAGCGTCTGCGCGATCGCCTCCACGGCGCCGGGAATGCCTGCTTCGTCGAAGTGGCCCATGCAACCGACGCGGAAGGTCTCGACCTGGGTCAGCTTGCCCGGGTAGAGGATGTAGCCCCGCTTCTTGACCTCCTGGTAGAAAGTCTTGAAGTCGTAGTTCGCGTCGTCGGGGGCGTGGAAGGTGACGATGATCGGCGCCTGGATCGACGGGTCCAGGAAGCTGCGCAGGCCGAGGGCGGCCAGGCCGTCGACCAGCGCCTTGCAGTTGCGCGCATAGCGGCCGCCGCGCGCCGCGAGGCCGCCTTCCTCGACGTACTGCGCAATGGCTTCGTCGAGCGCGGCGACCACGTGGGTCGGCGGCGTGAAGCGCCATTGCGTGGTCTTCTCCATGTACACCCACTGGTCGTACAGGTCCATGCTGAGCGAGTGGCAGTTGCCTTCGCACTTCTCGAGCACGGCACGCCGGGCGACGACGAAGCCCATGCCCGGTACGCCTTCCAGGCACTTGCCGGAAGCCGCGATCACGGCATCGAACGGGGTCTTGCGCGCATCGATCTCGAGTGCGCCGAAAGAGCTCATGGCGTCCACGATCAGGCCGCGTCCGTGCCGAGCCACGACCTGCGCGATGTCGTGCAGCGGGTTCAGCACGCCGGCGCCGGTTTCGCAGTGCACCACCGCCACGTGCGTGATGCCCGGGTCGGCGGCGAGGGCGCGTTCCACGTCGGCGGGCTGCACCTGCTTGTCCTCGGTGTAGTCGATGGTGGTCACCTTGCGGCCCAGCACACGGCAGATTTTCGCAAGGCGCTGGCAGTAGGCACCGTTGCTCGGCACCAGCACATGTCCGTTGCGCGGCACGAGGGTGCCGATGGCGGCCTCCACCGAGAAGGTGCCGCTGCCCTGCATCGGCACGCATTCGTGCGTGCCCTTGCCGTGCACGATGTCGAGCACGCGCTCGCGGATGCGCGCAGTGATCTTGTTGAAGTCGCTGTCCCACGAGCCCCAGTCGCGCAGCATCGCCTGGCGCGTGCGGTCCGAGGTGGTGAGCGGGCCTGGGGTGAGCAGGATGGGGCTGGGGGTCGAACTCATCGTGATGTCTCCGTACAGGTGAGAGGCTGGGGAAAGACTGCGGGATCGAAATCAGGTGCGCCCGAGCAGGCGCCAGGCCTGCGTGCGCGACAGCAGCACGCGCGTGAGCAGCGAATAGACGATGCACACGAGCGTGGAGGTGACGACGATCAGGCTGGCCAGCGCGGCGGCCGGGCCGATGTCGCCGGCGTCGTCCATGTGCATGATCGCGACCGAGGCCAGGATGGTGTCGGGCGTATAGAGAAAGATGGCGCACGACAGGCTGGCCATCGACACCACGAAGAAGTAGCGGCCGATGTCCAGGATGGCAGGCAGGCACACAGGCACCGTCACGCGGAAGAAGGTCTTGATGAACGGCACCTTCAGCGAGGCGGAAACGGCCTCGAACTCGTTGTCGATCTGCTTGAGCGCCGTCACCGCGGTGAGGTGGCTGGAGGTGTAGTAGTGCACCACCATCGAGATGACCAGGATCGCCATCGTCTGGTACAGGAAGCCCAGCGGGTTGGCCGGATGGTTGAAGAACATCACGTAGCCCAGGCCGAGCACCAGGCCGGGCACGGCCATCGACAGCACCGCCATCATGTGCATCGTGCGGCGCATCATGCCGAGGTTGCGCGTCTTCTCGATCAGGTAGGCGCCCACGAAGACGATGAACGAGCCTGCCACGGCAGTGATGGCGGCCACCGTCAGGCTGTTGAAGTAGGCCGCTGCCATGTCGCTTTCGAGCAGCACGAAGTGGTAGTGCTTGAGAGTGAGCGACAGGTCGTAGGGCCACAGCGTGATCAGCGAGGTGTAGACCGCCATGCCGATGGTGGCCAGCAGCAGCCCGCACACGCCTGTGCAGAACAGCAGCAGCATGGTGTCGGCCACCTTGCGCGGCTTGGGGCTGTAGGGCACCGAGCGGGCCGTGAGCTGCGCCTTGAGCTTGCGGCGCACCACGTAGTCGATGGCGAAGGAAATGACCGAGGGCAGCAGCAGCAGCATGCCGACCACCGCGCCGATGGAGAAGTTGTGCTGCCCCACCACCTGCTTGAACACGTCGACCGACAGCACGTTGAAGTTGCCGCCGATCACCTTGGGCGCGCCGAAGTCGCTCACCACGTAAGTGAAGACCACGGTCGACGCACTGATGAGGCCGTACTTGCACGACGGCAGCGTGATGGTCATGAACTGGCGCAGGGGCCGGGTGCGCAGCGCGGTGGCCGCCTCGTACAGCCGGCCGTCGGCCAGCGACAGCGCGGTGACCAGGATCATCAGCGCGTGCGGAAAGGTGTTGTAGACCTCGGCCAGGATGATGCCGGGCGCGCCGTAGATCGACATGCCGCCCAGCAGGAACTTGAGCGAGCCCTGGTTGCCGAACCACTGCACGAAGGAAATGGCCGACAGCAGCGAGGGCGCCAGCAGCGGAATGAGCGCAATCAGGCGGAACGTGGCCTTGAGCCAGGTCGGCATGCAGCTGCGCGTGAGGGCGTAGGCGAACACGAAGGCCGTGGGCACCGCAATGGCGACGACGGCGGCGGAGACCCACACCGAATTCCAGGCCGCGCGCAGCAGGCTCGGTGTCTGGAAGTAGGTGATGAAGTGCGCCAGGCCGACGAAGCGGCCGTCCTTGTCCTGCACCGCATGCGCCAGGATGGTCACCAGCGGTGCGACCAGGAACACGAACAGCATGGCCATCACCGCGAGCAGCACGGCGCGCGCGATGATCTCGTCGCGGCTCCAGCGCATGCCCTGGCGGCGGAAGACGGCACGGGGCGCCATGGTGGTGGGAGTGTGCGCCAGCGTGTTCATGCGACCGCCCGCGCGGCGGGTGCCGCAAATGCGCGAATGCGGTTGGCTCGCAGCGCGATCTCGATGGTGTTGCCCTCGCGGATGTCGAGGTCGTGCAACTGGTTGAGCGAGAAGTGCAGGCCCAGCGTCTGGCCGTGCAGCGCCTGCGCCGTGACTTCGGCGATGCACAGCCCGCCCAGGAACTCGACCTTGCTCACGAGCACGTTCATGCGGTTGGCGGTGTCCTCGCGCAGGTTCTCGGCCATGCGGTCCTCAGGCCGCAGGTAGAGGTTGACCGCATCGCCCGGCGCGAAGGCGCCGTCGCAGGCGTCGCACTGCAGCTCCAGGTCGCCGACCTTGAAGCGCTGCTGGCCGAGCGCCACCGCGCGCAGCACGTTGACCTTGCCCACGAAGTCGGCCACGAACGGCGTGGCCGGCTGCTCGTAGATGTCCAGCGGGGTGCCGACCTGCTCGATCACGCCGTGGTTCATGACCACGATGCGGTCGGCCATCGACAGCGCCTCTTCCTGGTCGTGCGTGACCATGATGGTGGTGATGCCCACCTGCTTCTGCAGCCGGCGGATCTCGCCGCGCAGGCGCACGCGCTCGATGGCGTCGAGTGCCGACAGCGGCTCGTCGAGCAGCAGCAGGCCCGGCCGGGTGGCGAGCGCGCGGGCGAGGGCCACGCGCTGCTGCTGGCCGCCGGAGAGCTGGCTCGGGTACTTGTGGCCCGAGGTCGGCAGCCCCACCAGCTTGAGCAACTCGTCGACGCGCGCCTTGATCTCGGCCTTGCGGGCCCGCGAGTTCACCAGGCCGTAGCCCACGTTGTCGGCGATGCTGAGGTTGGGAAACAGCGCGTACGACTGGAACACGATGCCGTAGTCGCGCCGGTCCGGCGGCAGCCATGACACGTCCTTGCCGTTCTGCAGGATCTGCCCGGCGGTCTGCGTTTCCAGCCCCGCGATGATGCGCAGCAGCGTGGTCTTGCCGCAGCCCGAGGGGCCGAGAAAGCACAGCATTTCTCCGGCATTCACGCGCAGGTGAATGTCGCGCAGCGCGCTGAAGGTCTCGAAGTCCTTGCGGACGCCGACGATCTCCAGCGCGGCGGCGCGGGCCTGTTCGGCGATGTATTTGCCAGCGGTCATGTCCATGGTTCGCACTCGGTGAGACGAACGCCGCGAGAGCGGCGTCGCAGGTTGGAGAAGCTTCTTCGCAGCTGGGGCCGAGCTTTTTACTTGGGCTCAGCCTTGCCTTCGTAGCGCTTGCTCCACTCCGCGAGGATTCGCTCGCGGTTCTTGGCGGCCCAGTTCAGGTCGTTCTTGGCCAGCAGCTTTTCGTAGTTGTCGGGAATGCCCTCAAGCTTCGACGCCACGCCGGGGTACGCCACCACGGCCCACCAGTTCGCCGTGATCTGGTTGGCCTCCTTGCTGGCCATCCAGTCGGAGAAGCGCTTGGCTTGCTCCATCTTCTTGCTCGTCTTCATGATGCTGGTGGCCTCGATGTCCCAGCCCAGGCCTTCCTTCGGAAAGATCAGGTCGACGGGCGCGCCCGACTTCTTGACCTGGTGCGCACGGAACTCGAAGGAAATGCCGATCGGGAACTCGCCCGCGCCCGCCTGCTTGCAGGGCTTGGAGCCCGAATGCACGTACTGGGCCACGTTCTGGTGCAGTGCGTCCATGTACTTCCAGCCCTCGGTGTCGCCCATGTTCTGCAGCCAGGACGACACGTCCAGATAGCCCGTGCCGCTGGAAGCCGGGTGGGGCATGGTGATCGTGCCCTTGTAGACCGGCTTGGCCAGGTCCTGCCAGGTTTCCGGCTTGGGCAGGCCCAGCTTCTTGGCCTCGACGCGGTTGAAGCAGATGGTGGCGGCCCACACGTCCATGCCCACCCAGGCCGGCGGACGGGCGGCATCGGAGTAGGCCGGGTTCAGCTCCTTGAAGCCCTTGGGCTCGTAGGGCAGCAGCATGCCTTCCTGCTGCAGCAGCGCCAGGCTGCTGGCGGCCAGGCCGGCCACCACGTCGGCCTGCGGGTTGGCTTTTTCGGCCAGCAGCTTGGCGGTGACGATGCCGGTCGAGTCGCGCACCCACTTCACCTCGATGTCGGGATTGGCCTTCTCGAAGCTGTCCTTGTAGAGCTTCATGGCGTCGGTCTCGAGCGCCGTGTAGACCAGCAGCGGCGTGCGCTGCTGGGCGAGGGCGAGGCCGCTCGCGGCAAGGCCCACGGCTGCGGTGACTGCGATGGAGAGGGCTGTCGTGAGGCGGCGCGCGCTTCGGATCATCGTCATCTTCAACTCCTGTTCAGCTGGCTGTCGAACCCCGTGCAGGGGTGGGTTGGCGGGCTCCCGAACACGAAATTCCGGGGGTGCGGCCGTGTCGGGGTGAAGGCAATGTAGATTGTGAACTGAGGACTGTCAATAAAAAATTGTTGACAGTTTTCAATTCGAAGCCAGAATAGCGGACATGGCAACGCACAACTCCACCTCCGCCCTGGCCTTTCTTCAGTCGAGCTCGCTGCCGATGCTCATGCAGGAAGAAATCGAGCGACTCATCATGAACGGCGAGCTCGCCGTGGGCAGCCGCATCAACGAGAGCGAGCTGTCGCAGCGCTTCAACACCAGCCGCGGGCCGATCCGCGAGGCGCTGCGCGCGCTGGAGGAGGCGGGCCTCGTGCGCAACGAGAAGAACCGGGGCGTGTTCGTGCGAGAGATCTCGTTCGAGGAAGCCGACGAGATCTACGAGCTGCGCGAGGCGCTGGAAGAAATCATCGGCCGGCGCGTGGCCGCGAGCATGCAGCCCGACGCGCTCGAACGCCTGGGCGCCATGATCGAGCCGATGCGCGAGGCCGCGCTCGCGCAGAACGTGGAGCAGTACGCGCAGCTGAACCTGCAGTTCCACGACATCCTGCTGGACACCGCCGGCAGCCGCAAGCTCACCGAGACCTACAAGCGCCTCGTGAAGGAGCTGCACCTCTTTCGCATGCGCGCACTCGACACCGGCGGCGGCCTGCGCGTGTCGGCCGACGAACACCGCGAGATCGTCGACGCCATCGCCAGCCGCGACCCCGAGGCCGCCGGCCAGGTGCTGCGCCGGCACGTCGCCGGCAGCCGCGCCCGCATGCACAAGGCGATGGGCCGCCCCGACAGCACGCCCGCTCCCCACCTGCAGAACACCCCGCAGAACAACCTGACCCGCAAGGAGACCTGAGATGACTGTGAAGACGCTGGAAGTGAACGCCCGAAGCTACCGCTGGATGAGCCGACCCGTCGTGGTCGTGTGCGTCGACGGCTGCGAGCCCGCCTACCTGGACGCGGCCATCGCGGCCGGCGTGGCCCCGTACATCGAGCGCATGCGCAAGACCGGCGCCGACCTGCTGGCCGACTGCGTGGTGCCCTCGTTCACCAACCCGAACAACCTGTCGATCGTGACCGGCGCGCCGCCCGCGGTGCACGGCATCTGCGGCAACTACTTCTTCGACCGCGAGCTCGGGCAGGAAGTGATGATGAACGACCCGAAGTACCTGCGCGCCGGTACCGTGCTGGCGGCCTTCGCCGATGCGGGCGCCAAGCTCGCGGTGGTCACCGCGAAGGACAAGCTGCGCAAGCTGCTGGGTCACCGCATGAAGGGCATCTGCTTTTCTTCGGAGAAGGCCGACCAGGCGAACGTCGAAGAGAACGGCATCGACGGTGTCGTGGAGATGGTCGGCATGCCCGTTCCGTCGGTGTACAGCGCGGAGCTGTCGGAGTTCGTGTTCGCCGCGGGCGTGAAGCTGATGGAATCGCGCCGCCCCGACCTGATGTACCTGTCGACCACCGACTATGTGCAGCACAAGGCGGCCCCCGGCAGCCCGGCAGCCAATGCCTTCTACGCCATGATGGACGGCTACCTTGCGCAGCTCGACGCCCTCGGCGCCACCATCGTGCTCACCGCCGACCACGGCATGAACGACAAGCACAACGCCGACGGCTCGCCGCAGGTGATCTACCTGCAGGACGTGCTCGACGGCTGGTACGGCAAGGACGAGGCACGTGTCATCCTGCCGATCACCGACCCGTACGTGGTGCACCACGGCGCGCTCGGCTCCTTCGCCACCGTGTACGCGCCCGACGAAGCCCGCGTGCCCGGCTGGATCGACCGCATCAAGGGCGTGCCCGGCATGGAGCTGGTGCTCTCGCGCAAGGAAGCGGCCGAGCGCTTCGAGCTCCCGGCCGACCGCATCGGCGACATCGTGGTCGTGAGCGAGCAGAGCACCGTCATCGGCACCTCTGCCAGCCGGCACGACCTGTCGGCGCTCGAAGTGCCGCTGCGCTCGCACGGCGGCGTGTCGGAACAGCGCGTGCCGCTGATATGCAACCGCCCCGTCACCGGCATTGCCGCCAACCGCCGCCTGCGCAACTTCGACGCGCTCGACCTCGCCCTGAACCACGCCCAGTAATCCCGGAGCATCCCATGAGCCAAGCCACGTTGAAGCCAGGCACCGTCCACAAGGAAGCGCTGCGCATCGCCGGAGAAAAAATCTACCGCGACCGCACCATCGAGGTCACCTACCCCTACACCGGCGAAGTGATCGCCACCGTGCCCAAGGCCACGCTGGAAGACGTGCGGCTGGCCTACCGCATCGCGCGTGACTACAAGCCCACCCTCACGCGCTACGAGCGCTACAAGATCCTGATGCGCGCGGGCGAGATCATCGCCTCGCGGCTGGACGAGATCTCGCGCGTCATCACGCTCGAATCGGGTCTCTCGCGCAAGGACTCGCTCTACGAGGTGGGCCGCGCGTCCGACGTGCTGCTGTTCGCGGCCAACCAGGCATTGGTCGATGACGGACAGGTGTTCTCGTGCGACCTCACGCACCACGGCAAGAGCCGCAAGGTGTACACGCTGCGCGAGCCGCTGCAGGGTGTCATTACCGCCATCACGCCGTTCAACCACCCGTTGAACCAGGTGATCCACAAGGTGGCGCCGTCCATCGCCACCAACAACCGGCTGGTGCTCAAGCCGAGCGAGAAGACGCCGCTCACGGCCTTCATCCTGGCCGACATCCTGTACGAGGCGGGCCTGCCGCCGCCGATGCTGTCGGTCATTACCGGCGACCCGCGCGAGATTGCCGACGAAATGCTCACGCATGCCGACGTCGACCTCGTTACCTTCACGGGCGGCGTGCCCATCGGCAAGTACATCGCGGGCAAGGCGGTCTACAAGCGACAGATCCTGGAGCTGGGCGGCAACGACCCGATCATCGTGATGGACGACGCCGACATCGAGGAGGCGGCCACGCTCGCGGCCAGCGGCTCGTACAAGAACTCGGGCCAGCGCTGCACGGCCATCAAGCGCATGCTGGTGCAGGAGTCGGTGGCCGACCGCTTCGTGGAACTGCTGGTCGAGAAGACCCGGGCACTGAAGCACGGCGACCCGATGGACCCCGCCACCGATGTAGGCACCGTCATCGACGAAGCGGCGGCGAAGGAGTTCGAGGCGGTGGTCAACCAGGCCATTGCGGCCGGTGCCCGGCTGCTGCACGGCAACGTGCGCGACGGGGCGCTGTATTCGCCCACCGTGCTCGACCGCGTCGACCCCGAGATGACGGTGGTCAAGCACGAGACCTTCGGCCCGGTGTCGCCGGTGATCCGCTTCAAGACCATCGACGACGCGATCCGCATCTCCAATGGCACGGCCTACGGGCTCTCGTCGTCGATCTGCACCAACCGGCTCGACGACATCACGCGCTTCATCCGCGAGCTCAACGTGGGCAGCGTCAACGTGCGCGAGGTGCCGGGCTACCGGCTGGAGCTCACGCCCTTCGGCGGCATCAAGGACTCGGGCCTGGGCTACAAGGAAGGCGTGCTCGAGGCGATGAAGAGCTTCACCAACACCAAGACCTACTCGCTGCCGTGGTAGCCGCCGCACCGTTGGACGTGGCGGGCATCGTCGCCCTGTTCGAGGCCAAGGGCCACGCGCAGTACGACGGCGAGCCCGTCACGCAGCTCGAACACGCGCTGCAGTCCGCGCACCTGGCGGAGCAGGCCGGCGCGTCCAGCGAACTCATCGCGGCCAGCCTGCTGCACGACCTGGGGCACCTGCTGCACGACATGGCGGGCACGCCCACGCAGCAGGGCATGGACGACCTGCACCAGTACCGCAGCCGCGCCTTTCTGAAGCACCTGTTCGGCCCGGCCACGCTGGACCCGATCCGGCTGCACGTGGATGCCAAGCGCTACCTGTGCGCGCGCGAGCCGGGCTACCTGCAAGCCCTGTCGGCCGACTCGCAGCGCAGCCTGGTGCTGCAGGGCGGCGTGTTCGACAACGCGCAGGCGCTGCAGTTCGAGGCGTTGCCGCATGCGCTCGACGCCGTGCGCCTGCGCCGCTGGGACGACAGCGCCAAGTGCGCCGGTGCGAAGACGCCCGGCCTGGCGCACTACGCGCGGCACATGGTGCTCGCGTCCAGCCGGCCCGCGCGGCACATGACGCTCGCGTCCAGCCGGGCCGCCATGGTGCGGTCATGAGCGCGGTGCTGCCGCTCGCGCTGGCGCGCCGCCAGGCCACGCCGCAGGACATCGCATTCCTGCTCGCCCTTCGCCAGCAGACGATGAACGGCCACCTGGTCGCCTCAGGCGCCGAAGTCGACGATGCCCACCACATGGCGCGGCTGATGCACCGCTTCGAATGCGCCGAGGTGCTGCTGCACGAGGGCGCACCGGTCGGCCTGCTCAAGGTGTCGCGCGACGCGCGGGAGTGGGTGCTCATCCAGATCCAGCTGGTGCCCGCCTGGCAGGGCCGCGGCATCGGCGCGGCCCTGCTGGCCGAGGTCGCGGACCAGGCCACGCGGGCCGGCGCCGACCTCACGCTCAGCGTGCTGAAGGCCAACCCGGCGAGGGCGCTCTACGAGCGCCTGGGGTTCGTCACCGAGCGCGAGAGCGGCTTTTCGTACGAGATGCGGCGCAAGCCCTGACAACCTGAGAGAGCACGCAACATGCGCCCCTTCTGGATCGAACAGGCTCTCTTCAACGACGGTGACCTCGCGCCCGCACTGCAAGGCGCGCAGCGCGCCGATGTGTGCATCGTGGGCGGTGGCTTCACCGGTCTGTGGACCGCCATCCAGGCGAAGCAGCGCAACCCGGCGCTCGACATCGCCATCCTGGAGAGCGACCTCTGCGGCAGCGGGGCCAGCGGGCGCAACGGCGGCTGCCTGCTGACCTGGTCGGCCAAGTTCTTCACGCTGCGCCGCTTGTTCGGCGAGGCCGAGGCCATCCGCCTCGTCAAGGCCTCGGAAGCGGCCGTGCAGCACATTGCGGACTTCTGCAGCGCGAATGGCATCGATGCCGAGCTGCGGCAAGACGGCACGCTCTACACCGCCACCTCGCAGGCCCAGGTCGGCACGCTCGACCCGGTGATGAAGGGGCTGGAAGACTGCGGCATCCGTTCGTACAGCACGCTGCCGCCCGCAGAAGTGGCGCGCCGCTCGGGTTCTTCGCGCAACCTGGCGGGCGTGTACTCGCCCATTGCCGCAACGGTGCATCCGGGCAAGCTGGTGCGCGGGCTGCGGCGCGTGGCGCTGCGCATGGGCATCCGCATCTACGAGCGCAGCCCAATGATCGATTTCACCGCAGGACACCCGGCCTCGGTTCGCACCCCGGGCGGCACGCTCGAGGCGCCCAAGCTGGTGCTGGCGATGAATGCCTGGATGGCCAGCGCCTTGCCGCAGTTCGAGCGCAGCATCGCCATCGTGTCCAGCGACATGGTCATCACCGAGAAGTGCCCCGAGCTGCTGCGCGCCACGGGCCTGACCGACGGCGTGTCGGTGCTCGACTCGCGCACCTTCGTCTACTACTACCGCACCACCGTGGACGGCCGCCTGATGCTGGGCAAGGGCGGCAACACCTTCGCCTGGGGCGGGCGCATCGCGCCGGTGTTCGACCAGCGCTCGCCGTACGAAGCCGACCTGAAGCGCGCGCTGGACGATTTCTTTCCATCGCTGCGCGAGGTGCCGGTGACCGCGAGCTGGAACGGCCCCTCGGACCGCTCGGTGACAGGCTTCCCGTTCTTCGGGAGGCTGAACGGCGCGCCGCACATCTACTACGGCTTCGGCTATTCGGGCAACGGTGTAGGTCCCACCTACATGGGCGGCCAGATCCTCTCGTCGCTGGTGCTCGACGAGGACAACGCGTGGACGCGCAGCCCGCTGCTGCAGGGACCGCTGGGGCTGTTTCCGCCCGAGCCGATCCGCTACATCGGCTCCATCGTCGTGCGCGACGCCATCCGCCGCAAGGAGGCGGCGGAAGACCGCGACACGCGCCCCTGGATGGTCGATCGCCTGCTGAGCAAGTTTGCCAACGCGGCGGGCAAGGCCGACAAGGCCTGACCCGCAACTCAGCGCGCGCAGGCCGGCGGCGCCGGACGTCCCGATTCGATGGCGTCGAAGAAGGACGAGATCAGCCGACTCTCGCGCCGCTCGCGCAGGCAGCACACGTGGATGTGCGTGGAGACCACGTCGCCCTCGATGCGCACGGGCCGCAGACGCGGATCGGGCACGTACTCGGACTGCGAGACCGTGCCGATGCCAAGTCCCCGGGCCACGGCCTCGCGCAGTGCTTCGCGGCTGCCGATTTCCATCGCGACCTGCACGCTCACGCCCTGCGCGAGCAGCGCGTCTTCCAGTGCCTTGCGCGTCGTGGAGCCGGGCTCGCGCATCAGCAGCGGTTGCCCGGACAGCTCCTTCAGCGCGATGGATTCGCGCTTCGCAAACGGATGGGAGACGTGCACGAACGCGATCACCGGGTACCGTGCATACAGCTGCATGTGGTAGCGCGCGTCGGGAAAGCGGCTTGCCACCACGCCAACGTCGCTCACGTACTTGTCGAGCGCGTCGAGCACCACTTCGGAATTGCCCAGCGTGACGGAGATCCTGATGCGCGGATGCACCGCGTGGTAGGCCTCGATCATCTCTGTGACGTGAAAGGGACCGACCGCGCCGACCTTGAGCGATCCGCGGCGCAACTGGCCGCTGTCGTCCAGCAGCGAGCTCATGTCGCCTTCGAGCGCGATCATGCGCCGGGCCAGCGGAAGCATCTCCAGCCCCAGCGCGGACAGCTCCACGCGCCGGCCGCGGCGGTGGAACAGCTCGGCGCCGTACTCGCGCTCCATCATCTGGATCTGCGAGTTGAGCGTGCTGTGGCTCATGCCCAGCGTGCGGGCGGCGGCCGTGAAGCCGCCGTCGTGCGCGACCGCGATGAAGGCGCGAATCTGGTTGAGCGTCACTGCGGGGGTCTCCTGGGCTCTGGGGGTTCTGAAAGGCCGACATGATGCCGGCCGATCGTGATGCCCGTGTGTAAGCTGCCCGATCCGCCGACCGATCTGCCGACTATGTGCCTGCGACGCCCATGGCAGGGTCGCTCACGCCGTCCTGCCCCGTCTCCAGCCGGCCCGCGAAGCGCCGCTCGAAGCCGTCGGCCGTGGTCAGCGTGAAGTCGTACCAGCTGCGGGTTGCCGCCAGGTTCCACGTCGGCTCGACCTGCATGCCGGGCGCCACCGTGTAGGTCCACGGACCGTCGTTGCGGTAGGCGTTGGACGTGACCGTCACCGTCGCCGGGGCGTTGCCCATGTTCATGACCGTGAGGTACACCGCGTTGCCGGCCGGGTCGTAGCACACGCGCACCTCGGGGTTCGGCCCGGTGGCAAGTGCGGCGAGGTCCCCCTTGAAGCGCCGGTGATAGCCGTTGGGGCCCAGCACCCACAGGCTGTACTTGCCCGCGTTGTCCGCGACGGCCTTCCATGCGTCGGAAATCATCTTGCCGGCTTCCACGGTGAAGCGGCGCGGGTAGCGCGACAGGTTGAGTTCGTCGTACACATGGAACACCGCGCCCTGCGTGCCGGTGTTGCTGAAGGTGAGCCACACCTGGCCGTTGGCCAGGTCGACGTTGGCGCTGGTGTGCAGCCGATAGGGCAGGGCGCGCGAAGGCCGCAGGACCAGCGCCTGCGAAGGCAGCGGCACGGAGCCCGCCGCCGGCACGGGCACGCTGGGCGCGGCCACCTGCTGCGTCAACGTGGCGTCGGCCTGCGCCTTGGTCGGCGCGCTCGCCAGTGCGGGTTTGGCGCTGTTGGGGTTGCGAAAGTCGAAGCACGACATCAGGTCGCCGAACACGGTGCGCCGCCACGGGCTGATGTTGCTTTCGCGCACGCCGAAGCGCTGCTCCAGGAAGCGCAGCGTCGAGGTGTGGTCGAACACCTGCGAGTTCACCCAGCCGCCCACGCTCCAGGGCGAGATCACCAGCATCGGCAGGCGCACGCCGGCGCCGAAGGGCTTGCCGTCGGGCGTGCGCTGGCTCGAGTCGCCGCGCGGCGGCGGCATCGTGTAGTACTCGTTGGCGATGTCGGCCGTCGACTTGCCTTCGTAGCTTCCGTCGGCGTTGCGCCACGGCGGCGCCGGCGGCGGCATGTGGTCGAAGAAGCAGTCGTTCTCGTCGAAGTTGACGATCAGCACCGTCTTGCTCCAGACCTCCGGGTTGGCCGTGAGCATGTCGAGCAGCGTCTGCATGTACCAGGCGCCCTGGCCTGGCACCGACATGCTCGGGTGCTCGCTGTAGGGGCCCGGCGCGACGATCCAGCTCACCTGCGGCAGCGTGCCCGCCGCGATGTCGTCCGCCACGGCCTGCAGGTAGCCGCCGTCGGGCATGGTGTTGCCGAAACCCTTGTACAGCGGCGACTGCGCTTCCATCGCGGGGGTGTAGGCCGCGTTCGGCGAGCCCTGCGCGCGCAGCTGCTCATCGGCCGCGCGGTACGAGGCGAAGGCGACGAGCTGGTTGTTGTTGCTGTTGTTGCCCGGCCGGTTGTAGACCTTCCAGCGCACGCCCGCGGCCTGCAGGCGCTCGGGGTAGGTGGTCCATGGGAGGCCGTCGGCGGAGGGGCCGAGGCCGCCCCAGTTGGCGTTGGTCACGCAGGCCTGGCCTGCCACGTTCGCGCCGTTGGTGCCGCTCCACATGAACATGCGGTTGGTGAAGGTGCCGGTGTGGATGGACGTGTGGTACGCGTCGCAGATCGTGAAAGCGTTGGCCAGCGCCCAGTGGAACGGCAGGTCTGGCTGCTGCAGGTAGCCCATCGAGATCTTGGTGTTCTTGGCCTTCGGCCACGCCGCCATGCGCCCGCCGTCCCAGGCGGATTGCTGGTCGCCCCAGTCGTGCGCGCCGCCCACGCGCAGGGCGTTGCCCTTGGTCGCATCGAGATGGAACGGCTGCACGGCGTCGGTGGTGCCCTGCTGCAGCCACACCGGGTTGCCCGAGGCCATCGGAATGGTGAAGCGGTCGCTGAAGCCCCGCACACCGGGCAGGGTGCCGTAGTAGTGGTCGAAGGAGCGGTTCTCCTGCATCAGGATGATGACGTGCTCGACGTCGTTGATCGTGCCCGTGGCGTTGTTGGCCGGGATGGCCAGCGCGCGCTGGATCGCGGGCGGGAAGGGGCCGAGCGCGGCGCTGGCAGCGGCGGCGCGCAGGAAGGTCCGGCGGTTGAAGGGGGTCATGGTTCGTTGAGGTCGACGATGTGAGGTGTGTGCCCGCGCGCGGTCAGGGCGCGCAGTTGAGCTTCGAGTTCGGCAGCGCCGGAGGTACGTCGGTGCCGTTGGCCGCGCAGCTGGCGCAGGGCGCGGCCCCGACCGGAACCTGTGCGGTCGCTGTGCCGTCGCCGGTGGCGGCAGCCGCTGCAGCGGTGGGAAGCATCGCGGGCAGTTGCGCGCCACCCCCTCCACCACCGCCGCACGCGGCGACGAGCAGGCATGCGATGCCGGCCGCGCCCGCGGCCCTCACGGCGCGCGGCAATCCGGGAAAGAAGCTGGATGTCATTGTGCTTCTCCCTCAGTTCGCCGACAACGTCGACAACGGCTTGTTCGACAGGAAGATCGACTGCAGCTCGGCGTCGCTCAGCACGCGGTTCCACATCGCCAGGTCGCCAAAATGGTGCTGGTATGTGGGCGCCGTCGCGCACTTGCCGGCGAAGTAGGGCGGCGTGACCGTGCCGTTGCACTTGTTCATCAGGAAGGTGCCGGTGCCGTCGTCGCCGATGCCCCATTGCGGGAGCGGCGAGAGCTTCGAGAGGTCCACCGCACCCGTCGACTTGCCCACGGCGACGCGGTTGGTGATGCTCGTGACCGGATCGAACACAAACATGTTCATGGTCTTGGCCACGCCGTCGACCGAGAAGGCAATGTAGACCCAGCGGTTGACGGTGATCTGCGTGTACGGGCTGGTCGGTCCGTCCGCACGCACGCCACCGCCCGAGCCGATGTTGAATGCCACGCCGCACTGGTCGCCCGAACTGGCGAACAGGCCGACGGCGACGCCTGCGTTGCCGCCACTGACATAGTTCTTGTTGGAGATGATCGTCACGTTGTTCGTGGCGATGCACGAGGGGGTCTTGAACCAGAAGCCGAGCGTGAACTGCGGCGCCGCGCCCTTGGCGATGTCGAAGCCGTTGGCCGGCGTGAGCCTGTAGCCCTCGAAGCCGTTGGTGTTGACGAAGTTCGTGTCCACCAGCAAGCCCTGGGTACCGGTGAACGGCCCCGGCACGACCAGGCCGGCGGCGGCCGGAAGGTCGTTCGCGGCCGGCCCCATCGTGCTGTGCGCTAGGGCATCGACCGGCGGCAGCGTGGCGCTGAACGGGTAATAGGAGACCAGTCCGTTCGTCAGCGTCGCTGCCAGCGGCACCGGCGGCACGTAGGAAACGGGTGGCGAAAGAACGGCCCGCGATGCGGCATCCGCACCGTCCCCGGCCTGGACTGTGTAGCTCAGTTGGTAGGTGCCCTTGGCGCTCAGCACCTGGGAGAGCTGGTTGTCGGTGTAGGTGCTGGTGCCGGCCGGCAGCTTCGATGCGACGACCAGGCCGTCGCGCAGCACCGTGACGGCGCCTGCAGCGGGCGCCGTCCATTTCAGCACCACGCTCACGGCGGCGGAGTTGTTGTCGGCCACGGTGGCGGTCAACTGCGACACCGGTTGCATGCCGACCAGCCGGGCGCCGTCCATCGCGTAGGCACTGGCATCCGGCAGCGCGCCCAGGTGCCCGAGCACGGTCGGCGCCACGTCGGCGATGCTGGCATAGGCATACAGGTCGCCCAGCTTCGCCGGCACCGTGGCGCCGACGCCTTGCATGGCAATGTTGGCCGGCTGGTTGAGACCGATGAAGGTGCTCGACTCGGGCACCAGCGGCAGGCCGTCGTCCTGGCTGTTGGCACTGAGCCCGTGGTTGCCGGTCACCACGATCAGCCAGCGGTGGTCCGGGCGCCTGGCCGTGGCGTCGACGAGGGTGCCGACCGCCTTGTCCAGCTGGGTCAGAGTGCCCGCGTACTGCGCGGCGCCAAGACCGAAGTCGAGCGCGGCGTCCTTGGCCGCGCGGTACTGCGCGAGCACCGTGGCGTAGTCGCCGCCGATCAGCTGCGCGGCCTGCATGGTCACGCAGTCGGTGGCGTTCGCGCCGCCGGAGCAATCGGTGAGCGCGTCGAGAGAGCCGCTGTCGCGGTCCGATGACAGCAACTGCGCCAGTCCGGCGGAGGCCACGGCCGCGCCGCTGAGCCCCGTCTTCTTCGCCTTGCCCATCTGGAACACCGTGGCAGTGCGCAGCGCCTGCTTCGGTGCATCGGACATCACCTGGTGGCGGCTTGCCCAGGTGCCGGTCAGCAGCGTGGCCCAGCCGGGCGTGTCCAGCGTGGGTTGCTGGCTGGGCGTGCCGGCCATGCCGCCGGCGTAGGCCAACCGGATCTCCAGCTTCGCGAGGTTCGGCAACGTGCCGGCGGCGATGCCGGCTTGCACCGCGCCGTAGGTCGCGCCGTCGAGGTCGACGACCAGCGTGCGCGGGGTGCCCGCGGCCACGGGCGTTTCCGGCGCAGTGCCTGCGGGCGGGGTGGTCGCCGCGGGGAGCGGCAAGGCCCCGACCGTGCCGCCGGAGCTGCCACCGCCGCAGGCGCTCAACGTGGCCACGGCGGCAGCGAGCACGGCGGTGATGGCCAGGCCACGCGCTTGCGAGGCCGCGCCTCGAAGGAATGTGAAGGGGGGTCGCTCGACTGACATGTTTCGACTGCCTCTGATGTGGGGGTGGTCGAATTACAGAAGAGCCGGGTGACGTGCCAGAGACGAAAGCCCATGGGTATTTCGTTGCTCCTGTCGGCTTTTTCGTCAGGAGGGCGCGCCGCTGCGGGGCTGCGCCGCCAGGAGGCGGTGGCAGACCGCGGACCGGTGCAAGCGCAGGGCCGTGGAAGCGCGAATCGGGTGAGTCAGGGCGCGGAACTCACGCCGCGATGCGCATCGACACTTCGACGTCCTGACCGAACGGCGTGGAGATGTAGCCGCCCTGCGGCGAGCGCACGCGCGCGAGGTACTCGGGGCTGTGGTCGGCGTTGTCGGCGACGACCAGCGCGCCCGGCCGCAGGCGGTTTTCCACCAGCGCCAGGATGTCGGGGTAGAGCGCCTTGGCGCCGTCCAGCAGCAACAGGTCGATGGTGTCGGGCAGGCCGGTGGCGAGCGTCTTCAGCGCATCGCCCTCGCGAATTTCCACCAGGTCGTCGAGGCCGCCGGCCTTCAGGTGGGCGCGGGCGCGCGCCACCTTGGAGGGCTCGAACTCGGTCGTGACGAGTCGGCCGCCGCCGTTGTCGCGCAGGGCCGCGGCTAGGTGCAGCGTGGAGATGCCGAACGACGTACCGAACTCGACGACGCTGCGCGCGCCGCCGCTGCGCGCCAGCATGTAGAGCAGCGTGCCGGTCTCGCGCGAGACCGGCAGGGGCACATCCTTCAGGCGGGCGTAGAAGTCGAGGTACTCGGTCTTGCTGTGCATGAGGCGGGTGCGCTCGGAGGAAGAGAGCGCGGACAGGGCGGCGCTCGTCGCGGGCGATGCCTCGGCAGCTTCCTGGAACAGGCGCTCGAGCAGGGGCGCGAGCGGTGCGGTGGTCAGTGTGGTCACGGGTGAATTTCCTTCCGGAGATGAAGGCGGAAATAATATGAAGGAACCTTCACATTTCCTATTCGCGTTGAAAGCCGCACCCATGACCGACCGCCGAAGCGCCCCGATCTCCTCGAGAAGAAAGCCCAAGCAGGCCCGCTCCACCGACCTTGTGGCGGCGATTCTTGAAGCAGCCCTTCAGGTTTTGGCGAAGGAAGGCGCGCACCGATTCACCACCACGCGCGTGGCCGAGCGGGCGGGCGTTAGCGTGGGCTCGGTCTACCAGTACTTCCCGAACAAGGCCTCGATCCTGTTCCGGCTGCAGAGCGACGAATGGCGCCAGACCAGCGACATGCTCGGCGGCATCCTCGAGGACGCGAGCAGCCCGCCGCTCGCGCGCCTGCGCACGCTGGTGCACGCCTTCATCCGCTCGGAGTGCGACGAGGCCTCGATGCGCCTTGCGCTCAGCGACGCGGCGCCGCTGTACCGCGACGCGCCCGAGGCGCTGGAGGTCCGGGCGTCCGGCGAGCGCACGGTGCAGGCTTTCATGCGCGAGGCGCTGCCGCAGGCCTCTGAGGCCACGCGGGCGATGGCCGGCGAGCTGGTCACGGCGACGCTCGGCGCGGTGGGCAAGCAGTTCTCGGAGAACCCGCGCACGGACGCGCAGATCGAGGCGTACGCCGACGCCATGGCCGACATGTTCTGCGCTTACCTGCAGAGCCTTGCGCCACCCGGGCGCCGGCGCCGCGCCTAGGGTGTGCCCCTGTTGAACGCCTTCCAGGCGGGCAGGTGCTCTGCCTGCCTGTCCTTCGCGTAGGCCAGCAGCTGCTCCATGGAGCGCCAGTACTGCAACATCAAGGTCGTGCGGCCGAGGCACATCTCGCCGTGCAGGAAACCGCGCTCGGGCTGGCGTTCGAGTTCCTTGAGCATGCGCGGCGCGAAATGCCGGTGTCGAACCGGCATCGCGTCAAGGCGCTGTGTCGAATACGCCCTTGCGCAGCTTCAGCGCCACGTCGAAGAAAGAGGCGAGCACGCGACTCTCGCGCCGTATCTGCAGGCAATACAGGTAGGTCTGCGTCACGGCAGGGTCGCCCTCGATGCGCACGGTGCGCAGGCGCTCGTCGGGAATGAACTCCGCCTCCGACACGGCACCAATGCCGATGCCACGCGCGGCCGCCTCGCGGATCGCCTCGCGGCTGCCGATTTCCATTGCCACCTTCGGCCGCACGCCCGCGCGCTCGAAGGCCTCGTCGAGTGCGCGCCGGGTGCTCGATCCGCTTTCGCGCTGCAGCATCGGTTGGCCGTGCAGTTCCTCCAGACGGATCTCGCCGCGGTTCGCAAACGGGTGGTCCCGGTGCACGAACAGGATCAGCGCGTGCCGCGCATAGGGCGTGGCGCTGAAGCCCGGCGCCTCGTGAAAGCGCGCCAGCACGCCGATGTCAACCGCGTAGGTCTCCAGGTCCTGGAACACCGAGGACGAATTGCCCATGCGGATGGACACGTCCAGCCGCGGGTAGCGCTGGCGGTAGGCGTCGACCATTTCGATGACGTGGAAGGGACCGACGGCACCCAGCCGGAGCTCACCGGACTGCAGGTCGCCGCTGTCGTGCAGCAGGTTGTACGAATCGACCTCCAGCGCCGCGATCTGCCGGGCGATGGGCAGCAGCCGCTCGCCGACGCCGGTGAGTTCGATGCGGTGCCCCTGGCGATGGAACAGCACGACGTTGTGCAGGCGCTCCAGCGCCTGGACCTGGGTGGTGAGCGTGGGCTGGCTCAAGCCCACGGCGCGCGCCGCGGCGCTGAAGCTTCCGTGCTGGGCGACGGCGAGGAAGGCGCGGAGTTTGGCTGCTGACATCCATAGATTTTGTGAATGGAACTGTGACAAATCCGTGATCGATCTGATATGCGGGTGTCACATGGCGTTCTTAGCCTTGCGGTAGTTCTCCGAAGCCCACTCACCCATCACCCCACGGAAACCGCCATGACTTCCTTCTTTCGCCTGCGCCGCAGCCTGCTTGCCCTCACCCTTTCCGCTGCCGCCGCGATGCCCGCGCTGGCCGCGCAACCCCTCACCATCGGCCTGATCCCCGCCGAGGACTCGCAGGCCATGATCGAAAGCAGCCGCCTGGTGCTCGACAGCCTGCAGCAGCAGCTGGGCATGCCGGTCAAGCCCTTCGTTGCCACGGACTACAACGGCGTCATCGAGGCCCTGCGCTCCAAGAAGCTCGACGTGGCCTACCTCGGCCCGTTCTCCTATGTGCTGGCCAGCCAGGTCGCGGACGTGGAGGCCTTCGCGGTCGCCGTCACCAAGAAGACCGGCCAGAGCGCGTACAAGAGCGTGATCATTGCGCGCAAGGACAGCGGCCTGGCCAAGACCGCCGACCTGAAGGGCCACACCTTCGCCTTCGTCGACCCGACCTCGGCCTCGGGCCACCTGTTCCCCAAGGCGGGCCTGCTGCAGGCCGGCTACGACCCCGAGACCTTCTTCAGCCGCGTGATCTTCTCGGGCTCGCACGACGCCAGCATCCTGGCCGTGGCCAACAAGAAGGTCGATGCCGCCGCCGTGGCCGACCGCATTCTCGCGAGCGCCATCGCCAAGGGCCAGGTCAAGCCGGACGAGCTCGAAATCGTGTGGTCGTCGAACCCGATTCCCGAGTCGCCCATGGTCTGGCGCAAGGACCTCGACCCGGCGCTGAAAGCGAAGATCGCCAAGGCCCTGGCCAACGTCAAGGACCTGCCATGGGGCGACCAGGGCGTGCTGAACGGCTTTGCGCCGACCAACGACGCCGCCTACAACGTGGTGCGCGACACCGCCAAGGCGCTCAAGCTCGACCTGCGGAGCATGAAGTGATCCGCATCCGGCAACTCACCAAGCGGTACGGCGACAACGCCGTGCTGCGCGGCGTGGACATGGACGCGGCGGCGGGCGAGTTCGTGGTGGTGCTCGGCGAGTCGGGTGCCGGCAAGTCGACCCTGCTGCGCTGCGTGAACCGCCTGGCCGTGGCCGACGGCGGCGAGCTGAACGTCGGCGACATGGACGCAGTGCGGTGCGCCGACACGCGCGCGCTGCGCCAGCGCGTGGCCATGATCTTCCAGCACCACAACGTGGTGCCGCGCCTGAGCGCGTTGAAGAACGTGCTGACCGGCCGCCTGGGCGCGGTGTCGACGCTGGCGTCGGTCATGCACTTCTTCAGCCGCGAAGACATCGCGCTGGCGCACGAATGCCTGGGCCGCGTGGGCCTGGCGCACAAGGCGCACGAGCGCACCGATTCGCTGTCGGGCGGGCAGATGCAGCGCGTGGGCATTGCGCGCGCGCTGGCGCAGCGGCCCCAGGTGATCCTTGCGGACGAGCCGGTGGCGAGCCTGGACCCGCAGACCTCGCGCAAGGTGCTGCAGTACCTGCACGATGCCTCGCGCGAGCTGGGCATCACCGTGCTGTGCAACCTGCACCAGGTTGACTACGCACGCGAGTTCGCCGACCGCATCGTCGGGCTGGCGCAAGGCCGCGTGGTCTTCGACGGTGCGCCGCAGGCCATGGGCCCGGACGACATCGACCGCATCTACATGCCGCAGCCCGCGCCCGACAGGAGGGACGCGGCCGCCCCCGCTGCACGGCCGATGCCGCTGGTGGCGGGCACACAAGGTTGACCATGAAGAATCCGTCCAATCCTTCCATTCCTTCCAGCTCCTACGCCTGGACCGGTCCGCTGCCCGAGGGCCGCCGCAGCTGGTTCAACCTGCTGGTCGGGCTTTGCATCGTGGCCTGGGCGCTGCAATGGAGCGCCGAAGGCGCGCAACTCAGCTGGTCTGAGCTTGCTGGCGGCCTGCCGCAGATCCTCGACTTTCTCGGCCGCACGCTGCCGCCCGACACGCACATCCTGGGGCGGCTGGTCGCTCCGGCGCTAGAGACGGTGCAGATCGCCGTGTGGGGCACGCTGCTGGCCGTGCTGCCGGCCATTCCGCTGTCGTTCCTGGCCGCGCGCAATCTGCAGAGCAACCGCTGGGTGTACCAGAGCACGCGGCAGGCATTGAACGTGGTGCGCAGCATCAACGAACTGATCCTGGCGCTGGTGTTCGTGTCGGCCGTCGGCCTGGGGCCGTTCCCCGGCGTGCTGGCGCTGGCACTGCACGGCGCGGGCATGCTGGGCAAGTTCTTCGCCGATGCCATCGAGGAAATCGACCAGGGCCCGCTCGAAGCCCTGCGCGCGACCGGTGCGCGGCCGCTTCAGGTGATCGTCTTCGGCGTGCTTCCGCAGGTCGTGACGGCGTGGATCGCGGTGGTGCTCTACCGCTTCGAGGTGAACCTGCGCTCCGCAACCGTGCTGGGCATGGTGGGCGCGGGCGGGCTCGGCTTCGAGCTGGTGAGCAGCCTGAAGCTGTTCCGTTATCCCGAGACGGCCACCTGCATCATCGTCATCACCGTGATGGTGATCGTGGCGGACACGCTGTCGAGCCAGCTGCGCCATCGCATCCAGCGCAACGGGCGGCATTGAACGAACGACCATGTGGACTTACTACAACCCCGTCGACGTGCACGCCGGCTGCGGCTCGCTGGAGGCACTGCCCCGGCTGCTGGGCCAGCGCCGCGCGATCCTCGTTGCGTTTCCCGAGGCGATGGCGCTCGGGCTCGTCGACCGTATCCGCGGCTTGCTGGGCGAGCGGCTCGCCGCCGTCGAGACCGACGTGCTCCCCAACCCCGATGTCGCATGGCTGGGCCCGATGTACGAGCGCCTGTGGCGCGACCACGCGGACGTCGACTGCGTGATCGCGCTCGGCGGCGGCAGCGSGATCGACTGCGCGAAGG
>NNBU01000804.1_pt1 | contig 22612 bp, 18 predicted proteins | sample 1173781 | NCBI WGS metagenome assembly NNBU01 (sample SAMN07173937, study PRJNA388173) | plant metagenome | biome: Plant school; feature: Soil; material: Symbiotic tissue of Blasia pusilla L.; isolation source: symbiotic tissue sample KVJ2 | host: Blasia pusilla | place: Norway: Troms, Kvaloya...
GCTGATATCTCGTGACCSATAACGCGMGGATATTCGAGGAAAGGATGCTTGCCCTCGAAGAKATGGTAGKCAGTACCGCAGATGCCGACATGGCTGACTTTCAGCCGCGCCTCACCCGGTCCGGGCTTTCCGGGCCTCACGCGCTCGACGATATCAAGCTGACCGGGTTGAACGCAGAGCGCGGCTTTCATCACGTGGTCCTTTCGGCAAACAGGCACTGTTTTGGAGTGGATTGCGGGAGTGGGTCTCTTACCCTCTCCCGCCTCGGTCCTATCGACTGCCGCGACGGCGCAGCTGGTCGAAGTAGACGATCAGGATGATCAGTGCGCCGGTGATGATGCGTTGCCAGAAGGAATTGACGTTCAACAGGTTGGCGCCGTTGTTGATGGTGGCGAGAATGAAGGCGCCGAGCAAGGGGCCTTGAACCGATCCGACCGCGCCGAAGAGGCTGGTGCCACCGATGACCGATGAGGCGATGGCTTGCAGTTCCCAACCCTCCGCCTGGGTGGCGTTGCCGATGCCGATACGCGAGGCGAGCAGGATGCCGACAAAGGCCGCGCAGGTCGATGACAGGATGTAGGCCATATAGATGGTTCGGTTGACGTTGACGCCGGACAGGCGCGCGGCTTCGCTGTTGGAGCCAACGGCAAACAGATAGCGGCCCCAACGGCTCAGGTGCAGGAAGATATAAGCCGGGATCGCCACCACGATGACCATCCAGAAGAGGCTGGGTACGCCGAGGAAATCGGCACGGGCGAAGTTGGTGAAGGCTTCGTCGGAAATCGAAATGGTGGAGCCATTGGTGATCAGAAGGCCGATGCCGCGCAGCGACGTCAGCGTGGCGAGCGTGATGATGAAAGGCGGCAGGCCCATGCGCACGATGCCAAACGCATGGAACATGCCGATTGCAACGCCCATCAGTAGTGTCAGGATGATTGCCAGCCAGACGGGAAGGCCTGCGGCCAGAAGCCAGGCGATGATGACGCTGGCAAAACCGACAACCGCGCCGACCGACAGGTCGATGCCGGAGGTGATGATGACGAAGGTCTGGCCAACGGCAAGGATCGCCGTCATCGCGCCCTGACGCAGCAGGTTGCTGATATTGTTGGGCGTCCAGAAGCTGTTGGTGGCAAAGCCGAGGATGAGCCAGAGGAAGAGCAGGAGGCCCAGAAGCGTCAGGCTGAACAGGATGCTCATGCCTCGCTTCGGCGCTACTTTCGTCTCGGTGGTGTCCAGGCTCATGGTCGTTCTCCCTGTCGTCTTTTTTCGTATGGTCCGTCTGTCGGTGCGTGGCTTACACGCCAATGGCTTCCGTCAGCACGTCTTCATGTGATGCACCGCGATAGTCGTGGCTTGCGACCAGTCTGCCCTGGCGGAAGACATGCAGCCGGTCAGACAGTTCATAGACTTCCGGCAGATAGGACGAGATCAGGATGATGCCTGCGCCCTGCTTCAGAAGCTCCGCGAACAGCCGGTAGATCTCCGCCTTGGTGCCGACATCCACACCGACCGTCGGCTCGTCGAAGATGAAGAGGCGGGCGCCGTGGCTCAGCCACTTGCCGATGACGATCTTCTGCTGGTTGCCACCCGACATGGCCGAGGCCAGCACAGCGCGGGTCGGGGTCTTGATCTTCAGGTCATTGATCTGCTTGTCGGCATTTGCCCGTTCCCGACCGCGGCTGATCGTCAGACCCCGGCTCAGGCGATCGAAGATCGGCAGGTTGATGTTAAGGCCGATTGGGAGATTGAGGCAGAGGCCCTGGTCGCGGCGGCTTTCGGGTGCCAGCGCAATGCCGAGATCCATGGCCTTGCGTTCGTTGTCGATAACGACCTTCTTGCCGTCCCAGAAAACCTCGCCGCCCGTCACTTTCTGACGACCGTAAAGGCCGAGCGCAAATTCGCTGCGACCGGCGCCGATCAGGCCATAGAGGCCGACGATTTCGCCGGCGCGCACGGACAATGAGATATCTTTGAAGCCCGGACCCGAAAGCCCCTTGGCCTCCAGGATGGTCGCGCCGATCGGCAGCCTTTCCTTGTGATAGATCTGCTCGATCGAGCGGTTGATCATCAGCGAGATCAGCTCGGCGTCATTCGTCTCACCGATCAGGCGCGTGCCGACATGGGTGCCGTCGCGCAGGACCGAAACACGGTCGGCCAGCTCGAAGACTTCTTCCATACGGTGGCTGATGTAGACGATCGTCACGCCTTCGGATTGCAGCCGGCGGATCAAGCGGAACAACTGGGCCGATTCCTGGCGCGTCAGATAGGCGGTCGGTTCATCGAAGATGAGAAAGCGAATGCCGCGCATGGCGGCGCGGGCGGTTGCGACCAGCTGTTGCTGGCCGATGGTGAGATTGGCCAGTGTTTCACCGGCGGGGAGATTGAAGCCAAGATCGTCGAGGACGTTCTGGGCGGCCGTGGTCATCGCTGCTTTGCGCATGATGCCGCCTGATGATATCTCGTCGCCGAGGAACATGTTGGCCGCCACCGAGAGGTGCGGGCAAAGCACGACCTCCTGGTGCACAGCGTTGATGCCGCGGTTGATCGCCTCGTTGGGCGTTGCCAACGCGACATTCTTGCCGCACCAGCGGATTTCGCCCGAGGTGCGCGGAATGACACCGGTCAGTAGCTTGATGAGCGTGGACTTGCCGGCGCCGTTTTCGCCGACGATCGCATGGATCTCACCGGCCAGGAAGCTGATGGTTGCGGGCTTCAGCGCCTCGACTGCCCCGTATTTCTTCTGCAGGCCGACGAGTTCGAGAATCGGCGTGCCCGGCGGAATGCGATCCGTTTCGAGGTATTCCGGCTCGCCATCGTGCCGGTGGCTCAGGTCGTGCAGTCCAGTCATGTTCATCCTCCCGCGACAGCGGACATCCCGGATCGGCCAGGCCGATCCGGGCGCCGTTCCCTGGTCCGTCGCGCGCAACGTTTGGCCGCGCGCGACAGCGTCAGATCAGTTGACCTTCGGGTTCAGAAGGGCATCGATCTTCGGTTCGGCCATGTTGGCCTTGGTCACGAGGTTTGCGCCGGTGTCGACAAATGTCTCGACCTTTTCGCCCTTGGAAACGGCAAGTGCCGTCTTCACGCCATCATAGCCCATGCGGTAGGGATCCTGGACGACGAGGCCGGCGAGCACGCCTTCCTTGAGGAAGCCGACGGTCTTTTCGTCCGAGTCAAAGCCGATGACCTTGATCTTGTCGCCGAGCTTGTTTTCGGCAATCGCCTGGCCGACGCCCTGCGCCATGATCAGGTTGGAGGCAAAGACGCCAACGAGGTTCGGGTTGGCGGTGATCAGGTCGGTCATCATGTTGAGGCCGGTGGTGGCCTGGCCGTCAGCATATTTGTCGGCGACGACCTTCAGGCCCGGATACTTGGCCTTGATCTGCTCCATGAAGCCTTCATGGCGCTGATCGAGCGAGCCGACGCCGGGCAGGCTGGTGATGATGGCGATTTCGCCTTCTTCCTTACCGGTCGCTTCCTTGATGGCCGCCGCAAGACCGTCAGCGGCGATGCGGCCGCCCTGGACGTTGTCTGTGGTCAAGAAGGAGGTAAAGGCCTTGGAATCGGCGCTGGAGTCGATGCCGATAATCGGAACGGACTTTGCAGCTTCGTCAATCGGCTTGCCGAGTGCCTTGAATTCGGTCGGCGAGATGACGACGGCGGCCGGCTTACCAGCGACGGCGTTTTCGAGAATACTGATCTGGCCGTTGATGTCGGATTCTGACTGAGCGCCGAGTTCCGGTACGCTGACGCCGAGATCCTTGCCAGCGGCGCGGGCGCCGGCGAGCACGATCTGCCAGTAGAAGGACGTGGTGTCCTTGACAATGATCGGGATGGTGACGTCCTGGGCGAAACCGGCAGCCGGCATCATCGAGGTCATCATTGCGGCACCAGCGATCCCCATCAGGGCGCGGCGCGTCATGCTCTTCAGAATGGTCATGTGGGTTCTCCTCTCAATGCGTCCTGTTCCTCCGGTGAGACCAACCCGCAGAACGCACCCGGGATGATCTTTATCGATAAAAAACATTTTATCGAGGCAAGCTACTCCAGCGATATGGAGAATGCAAGTGAGCAAAAATGGACTCCCATCCAGCCTTGCCCTTGGGCTTTCTTCGGCGTTTCCACCGGTCCTCCTCAGACCCGATGGACCTCCTCCGGATAGACGACGCCTTTCTTCAGAATGACGTTTCCATAGATGCGAAGCTCCGTCGTCGCGACGATATAGGCCGCGTCTGCGGCCCGTTCGTAGAAGGCGAAGCGCTCCAGCGAGGCAAGCTCGAAGTCGCCGGCGAGCCGTTTGATGGTTGCCTGGAATTCCTGGCAGATCTCGGGCTTCGCAGTCGGGTCACCGACGACCTGCATGTGCCAGGCGGACTCTTCCGTGAATTGGTCGAGCGGCATATGGGCGAGGATCGCTTCCAGGATCTCGACGGCGCCGACGCCATCGGCACGCACGACCGGAGGGCCGATCGTACTGGCCGGAAAATTGCCGTCGGCAATGACGATCTCATCGCCATGGCCCATGGTGGCGATCGCATGCAGCAGTTCGGGTCCGAGCAGGGGGTGAATGCCTTTTAGCATGATGTGCTCCTATTCCCGGACCGGTGCATCGCCAAGCGGCGGTGCGACCAGCGTGTGCGGCTCGAACGGGGCGAAGGCTGAGGCCGGCAGCTCTTCATGGGTGAGCGCCATGTTCCGGTTTAGGCTTTCGGGGCGGGCTGTGCCGATGATGACGGAGGCGACTGCCGGGTGGTGCAGCGGAAACTGCAGGGCGAACTGGGCCAGCGGTTTGCCGGCTTGAGAAGCCACCGCTTCCATCGCCCGCACCTTGCCGAGGATCTCTTCGGTTGCCGGGGTATAGTCAAAATGGGAGCCGGGCACGGCACCTGTCGCGAGGATGCCGGAATTGAACACGCCGCCTGCGGTGATTGAGGTGCCGCGCTTTTCGCAAAGCGGCAGTAGTTCCTCCACAGCGGAACGGTCGAGCAGTGAATAGCGACCTGCCATCAGAATGACGTCGATGTCGATGTCGGCCATCATGTCGAGGCAGGCGGGCACTTCGTTGACGCCAAGGCCGAAGGCTTTGATAGCGCCGGAGGATTTCAGCTCTTGCAGGGCGCGGTAACCGCCGTCGCGCAGCTGTTTGACATAACGGTCGTTGACCTCGCGGCCGTGCGTGTAAACGCCGATGTCATGCACATACAGGATGTCGATGCGGTTGAGACCGAGCCGCGCATAGCTGAAATCGACCGAGCGCATGATGCCGTCATAGCTGTAGTCGTAGACCAGCTTGAAGGGCAGCGGATCGACAAAGCCGACATTCGGGATCTGGTCCTTCGGCACGGGCTTCAGCAAGCGCCCGACCTTGGTCGACAGGACATAACTGTCCTCCGGCTTGTCACGCAAGAAATCACCGACGTAACGCTCCGCCTGGCCAAACCCGTAGTGGGGGGCCGTGTCGAAATAGCGAATGCCGTTGTCCCAAGCAGCCTGCAGGGTCGCCATAGCGGCGTCGCGCGGGCAGGGACGGTAGAGGCCGCCGAGCGGCGCCGTGCCGAAGCTGTATTCGGTGACCTGAAGGTCCGTCTTGCCGATACGTCTGGTCTTCATCGTGTCAAATTCCGTGTCGTTTCGTCGATCAGAGCGTGGCACCGAGGTGCCAGGGCACGAATTCATTGTCGCCGTAGCCGAAGAGTTCGCTCTTGGTCTTCTGGCCCGAGGCCGTCTCGATGATCAGGTCGAAGATCTCGCGGCCGAGCCCGGAGACGGTGGCATCACCACTGGCGATGACGCCGCAGTCAATGTCCATGTCCTCTTCCATCGAGCGGTAGAGGGCCGTGTTGCTGGTCAGCTTGATCGAGGGGACTGGACGTGAGCCGAAGCAGCTGCCGCGGCCGGTGGTGAAGGCAATCACGTTGGCGCCGCCCGCGACCTGGCCGGTGGCCGAGACAGGGTCGTAGCCGGGGGTGTCCATGAAGACGAGGCCGTGTTCGGTGACGCGTTCGGCATAATTGTAGACGGCGGTCAGAGGCGAGCGACCACCCTTGGCGACGGCCCCAAGCGATTTTTCGAGGATGGTTGTGAGACCCCCCTTCTTGTTGCCGGGAGACGGGTTGTTGTCGAGGGATGCGCCATGCTGGGCGACATAGGCCTCCCACCAGGAGATCAGGCCGTCGAGCTTGACGGCCACGTCTTCATTGACCGAGCGGCTGCGCAAAAGGTGTTCGGCGCCGTAGATCTCGGAGGTTTCCGACAGGATGGCCGTGCCTCCCGCGCCCGCGAGAAGGTCGACGGCGACGCCGAGCGCCGGGTTGGCGGTGATGCCGGAAAGACCGTCCGAGCCGCCGCATTGCAGGCCGACGATAATCTCGCTGACCGAGATCGGCTCTCGACGCGCGGTGCCAACTTCTGCTGCGATTTCCTTAAGGATCGAGAGTGCGTTCTCGACGGCGCGGCGTGAGCCGCCGGCATCCTGGATGTTGAAATGGCGCTTGGAGGCGCCGGCGCCGCTCTGGCCGTAAAGGGTGAGCTGGTTCACCTCGCAGCCGAGACCGACCATCAGCACGCCGCCGAAATTCACATGCCTTGTGTAGCCGGCTATTGTTCTGTGCAACGTGCGCATGCCGTCGCCAGTCGAGCTCATGCCGCAGCCCTGATCATGGACGATCGGAACGAAGCCGTCGATGCCCTCGTAGTGCGGCAGGATGGTCCTGTTTGCCGCTTCGGCAATGGCCCGACAGACTGTGGTGGAACAGTTCACGCTGGCGATGATGCCGATATAGTTGCGGGTCGCAGCACGGCCATCGGCGCGGCGGTAGCCCATAAAGGTGCGCTGCTTGTCACTGTCCGTTGCCCCTTCCGGCTGGGCAAGGCCGGATACGGATAGGCGGTCCTCATCGAAAGCGAGATTGTGGGAGTGAACATGCTCGCCGGCTGCGATATCCGTCGTCGCGCGGCCAATGGCCTGGGCATACTTCACCACGGGTTCACCCTGGCGGATCGCACGGACGGCAACCTTGTGACCCTGGTCAATGCGGCTGCCGGATGCGGCGCCACCCGGCAGAGCGTGACCTGCCTCGATGGCGACAGTGGTGACGGCGACATTGTCTTCCGGCGACAACAGAATGCAGGCTGGCTTGCTCACCCGGTCTCTCTCCCTTGCGACCGGATCAATGCCCGGTACGTCTGCTTTTGTCTTTTATCGGCAATAGACAGATGCTCGTCAATGGGTATGATGATGACAAATGGCGAAACCGTCGAAACGGGCGTCCGGAGGGAGTGGCTAAACAAGCAAATCACGATCTATCCCGTTCTTTTCGCAGCGTGTTCTCTTTCTCCATGATCGAGGATACAGCGACAGGAGCCCCTTGCGCAGGGACAACATTGGTAACCGCGGCAGACCCATGGCCAAACAGAACACCGTCTTCAAGGACGCCTATAACCGAACGCTGAAGCTGATCGAGGACACTGACACGCTGCCATCCGAGCCGGAGCTGGGTGGTCTTCTCGGCGTCAGTCGAACCACGGTGCGTGCCGTCCTGACGCGACTGGGGGAGGCCGGACTGATCACCTGGGACAAGCGGTCGAAGACGGTTCTGCGGCGGCCGAAGAAGGGCGATTACTTTCCCGCAGAAGAGACGGATTCCCTGTCCGAGATCATTGAGCGCAGCTTTATGCGGCGGATCCTGGCGGGCGGAGCGCAGCCCGGCATGCAGATCAACGAGCTGGAGTTGGCACGCGAGATTGGAATCGGTACGACGAGCGTGCGCGAATTTCTGATCCGCTTCAGCCGGTTCGGTTTGATCGAGAAGCGTCCGAACAGCCATTGGGTGTTGAAAGGCTTTACCCGGGAGTTTGCGCTGGAGCTGACGGAAGTGCGCGAGATGTTCGAACTGCGCTCTGCGGTCAGCTTTGCCAGTCTTGCGGAGGATCATCCGGCCTGGGCGGAACTGCGCGAAGTCGAGGCGCAGCATCACGAACTTCTTGCCGACATCGACACGCGCTACACGGAGTTTTCCGAGCTCGACGAGCGCTTCCATCTTCTGGTGCAGCGGGCCTCGAGCAACCGCTTCATCATCGATTTCTACGACATCATCGCGATCGTCTTCCACTACCACTACCAGTGGAACAAGACGAATGCGCGCGAACGAAACGCGCGCGCCCTTGAAGAACATCTCGATTACATCCACGCCCTTTTTTCCCGGGATCCGATGGAGATCGAGAAGGCATGCCGGAAGCATTTGAAGTCGGCGCGCGAGACCCTGTTGCAATCCATTCAAGAGGCTGCTTGACCTATGAAGACGCCCATCCTGCAATTCGGCACCAGCCGATTTCTGCAAGCCCATGCGGATCTGTTTGTCAGTGAAGCGCTCGACCAGGGGCAGGCGATAGGGCCTGTCACCATTGTCCAGACCAGTGGCGATGCGGGCCGTGCGACACGGGTGGGGGCTCTCGCTGCGCCGGATGGGTTCCCTGTGATGATCAGGGGCATTGAGGACAATGCACCTGTCGAGCGTGAGGTTCGGGTGCGCAGTGTCCGCCGTGCGCTTTCGACTGCGACTGACTGGGACGAGGTTCGCCGCGTTTTCGTTGAGGAGGCGGAGGTCGTTCTCTCCAACACGGGTGACAAGGGATACGCGCTCGCCGAACAGGATAGCCTGCAGGATGTGCCCAAGTCTTTCCCGATGAAGCTTTTGGCGCTCCTTCTGGCACGGTATCAGAGTGGTCGTCGCCCGCTCACGATCCTGCCTTGCGAGCTCATTTCCCGTAACGGCGAGGTCCTGAACGGACTCATTCTGCAGCTTGCAGCCGAACATGCAGCAGACGCAGGGTTTGAAGCCTGGCTTTCAACGGACGTGATCTGGGCCAATTCGCTCGTTGACCGGATTGTTTCGGAGCCGATCGAGCCGGCCGGCGCGATTGCAGAGCCTTATGCGCTCTGGGCGATCGAGCAGCAGCCGGGGCTGGTCGTGCCTTGCAAGCATCCGGCGATCCTGCTCGTGCCGGATCTGACGCCCTATGAGAAGCTGAAGCTGCATATCCTCAATCTCGGCCATACCCTGCTTGCCGAGCGCTGGTTGAAGGACGGTCGCCCCGCCGGTGAAACGGTGCGGGAAATCCTGCAGGACGATGCCATCGCGGACTATCTCAACGGGCTCTACGAGAACGAGGTGATCCCAGGCTTCGAGAGCCATGGCCTCGGCGCCGAGGCGCGCGCCTATGTCGAAACAACGCTTGCGCGGTTCCGCAATCCCTATCTTCAGCACCGGCTGAGCGACATCGCCGGGAACCACGCGGAGAAAATTCAGCGACGGTTTGTTGGCTTCATGGATTGGTGCCCCGGTATCGCTCTGCGAGAGCTGAAGCGTATTGCCGAAGGCTGACGCACAGGCCACGCAGGCGCGGCCCGGAGATCATGCCGCGGCCGGGGTTCCCTTGGATCGCATGCGGCGCCGGAACGCCGTCGGTTTCTCCCGGAACCGATCGCCGAAGGCTTCGTAGAAGCGCGAGGCGGACCCGAAGCCGCTCTCGAAGGCGACGTCGGTGATCGACAGATCGGTTGAGATCAACAGGGACTGGGCCGTGTCGAGGCGGTGGCGAACGATCGCCTGGTTGATCGTGTGGCCGACGGCCCGCTTGAAGATCGCCATGGCATAATTCGGATGGAGCCCAACATCGCGGCCGACATCTTCGGCCGAAATCTCTTCCAGCGCATGTTCGGCGATGAAGCGCAGCATACGCTCGATATGCTCGACCCGCTCGCTTTCATTGGCGCTGAAATTGGCGATGGCCGAGCCTTCTTCGCGCAGGTCCCGCCACCCTTCACGCTCAACCCGCAGAATGCGTGCTGTCAGTTCGTTGCGGACGATCTCCATGAGGTCCGGATCGCCGGCAAGCAGTTCCTGCCGCCAGCGTTCGAAGATGTCCTTGTCATAGGGGCGGATATGCAGTGCCTCGATCATCGCGCCCCGGAAGACGGCGTCACGGAAACGGTTGAGATTGGCAAGACCGAGAAACACCGACATTGGTACATAAAGGCAGATGAAGTGCGTGCCCTCGCGTCGATCGATGACCTGGTGTGGAATCATGCCCCAGAAGAGACAAAGACGGCCCTCATCCACCGTCAGTTCGCGCCCGTCGAACCAGTAGGTCATGGCGCCTGACAGCACGAAATTCAGCTCGATCTGACTGTGCATATGCGGCCCGGCCATCTTGTGCACGGTGAGGCTTTCGCCAGCGCAGAAGCGATGGTCGCCAAAGATCACCAGCGGATGGCGTGGATCGTGCTCGGGATGAACGGGAACCGATTCATCGCGAAGCAGTGGTTCTGGTGATTCCAAGCTTAGGATCCCGGAGAAGTTTGCCCAAATGTCGGTAGATTATTACGGGTTTGAATCGGATGATCAAGGAGAGCTTATCTGTTCATGCCCGGTGGGATCCGGGACGGTGAGCTGCGCATACTCGATGCATGCCGGTCATAGGGAGGAAAACATGACCCTTTTCAATAGCCTGAGCGGGCTCGTCCTGAGCGCTGCGCTTTTTTCGTCCACCGCATTTGCCGGTGAGATCATTCTCAATTCCGACCATTCCGACCCGGCGCCGAAGAAGGCCATGGAAGAGCTGATCGCAAACTTCCAGGCGGCCAATCCCGGCATCACGGTCAAGTGGAACAATTTCGACCACGAAGGCTACAAGTCTGCCATCCGCAACTTCTTGACTGCCGACGCACCTGACGTCGCAGCCTGGTATGCCGGCAACCGCATGGAGCCGTTCGTCAAGGCCGGCCTGTTCGAAGACGTCACGGACGTCTGGGAGGCCAATGGCCTCAACGACCAGCTGAAGTCGGCTTCCGCCTCGATGACCATTGACGGCAAGAAGTGGGGCGTGCCCTACACTTACTACCAGTGGGGCATCTACTATCGTAAGGACATCTTCGCCGAGCAGGGCATCACGCCGCCGAAGACCTGGGCCGAATTTCTTGCTGCCTGTGAAAAGCTGAAGGCTGCCGGCATCGCGCCGATCACCATCGGCACCAAGGCGCTGTGGCCGACGGGCGGCTGGTTCGACTATCTCGACCTGCGCGTCAACGGCTACGAATTCCACATGGAGCTGACCTCCGGCAAGGTTCCGTACACCGATCCGCGCGTGAAGGCCGTGTTCGAAAAGTGGGGTGAACTGGTCAAGGCCGGCTACTTCATCGAGAACCATGCCGCCATCGACTGGCAGGACGCTATTCCGCAGATGGTGCAGGGCAAGGCCGCCATGTATCTGATGGGCAACTTCGCTGTTGCCACGATGAAGGATGGCGGCCTGAAGGAAGAGCAGATCGGCTTCCTGCAGTTCCCGGAAATCACCCCCGGGATCCCGGTCTCTGAAGAAGCGCCAACCGACACCTTCCACATACCGTCGGGCGCGAAGAACAAGGAAGACGCGAAGAAGTTCCTCGCCTATCTCGCTTCGCCAGCGGCCCAGACCAAGATGAACGCCACGCTCGGCCAGCTGCCTGTGAACAACAAGGCGGAACAGCCGGCGGACCCGTTCCTCAAGGCCGGCTTCGAGATGCTGTCGAATGCTCATGCGCTCGCGCAGTTCTACGACCGTGATGCCAATGCCGAAATGGCAAAGGCCGGCATGGAAGGCTTCCAGGAATTCATGGTCAAGCCTGACAACCTGGACAAGATCCTGGAGCGGCTGGAGAAGGTTCGCGCCCGCGTCTACAAGTAAGCTTTAGAGCTCCCTGCGCCGGGTGCTGTGGTCTCCCTGGGCCATGGCACCCGGTTGCGTTCCCTATTTTTCAGAGGTGCCGCCATGAGCAACACCGTTCCGTCGACTTCCGGCTTCTGGAAGCGCAATCAGCAGACACTGGCGCCGTTCCTGTTCCTTGCGCCCGGCATGCTGATGTTCCTGATCTATGTGCTCGTCCCGATCTTCGAATCGATCTGGATCAGCTTCCATGACTGGGATGGTCTCGGTGCGATGACCTGGATCGGTTTCGGCAATTATGTCGAGCTCATCGACGACGACACCTTCTACACGTCGCTCTACAACAACCTGATCTGGCTGGTGCTTTATCTGCTGTCGATCCCGGCGGGTCTGGCGGTGGCGCTGTTCCTCAATCAGACCGTCACGGGCATCCGGCTCTACAAGTCGCTGTTCTTCTTTCCCTTTGTGATCAGCCAGGTCGTTGTCGGCCTGATGTTCACCTGGTTCTACGCCCCGGATTTCGGCCTGTTCTCGAAGCTCACGGAAGTGCTGTTTGGCGAGCAGATCGCCGTGCTGGCCGACGAGCGCTACGTCACCTATGGCATCATCATCGCCGGCCTTTGGCCGCAGACGGCCTATTGCATGATCCTTTACCTGACGGGTCTCAACAACATCAATCCGGAGCAGGTGGAAGCCGCCCGCATGGACGGTGCCAAAGGGCTCAAGCTGCTTTGGTACGTCATCCTGCCGCAGCTGGCACCGGCAACCTTCATCGCCATGGTCGTGACCGTGATCGGCTCGCTGCGCTCCTTCGACCTCGTGTCGATCATGACAGCCGGCGGCCCCTACGGTTCGAGCTCCGTCCTCTCCTACTTCATGTATGAGCAGGCACTCTCCGAATATGGCTTCCGCATGGGTTATGGAGCATCGATCGCGGTCGTGCTGTTCCTTATCATGATGGTCTTCATCTCGCTCTTCATCGTCCGCATGCTCGCCCAGGAAAGGAACGCCTGATGTTCCCCACTCCGATCCAGAAGGCCTCGCCCTTTGCGCAGATGGCCTACAAGATCCTGCTGCCGGTCGCGCTCTTTCTCTGGCTGTTGCCGCTGATCGGCGTTGCGATCACATCGGTGCGCCCGGCGGGTGACCTCGCCGCCGGCAACTATTTCGGCATTCCCTCGGGTTTTGCCGGTTTCGAGAACTATTCGGCCGTCTTCAACAACTCGCCGATTGGCTACTACATCCTGAACTCGTTCAAGGTGACAATCCCGACGGTGATCGGCGCCGTGGCACTTTCCTGCCTCACCGGCTTTGCGCTGGCGGTTTACAAGTTCAAGGGCAATCTCGTCCTGTTCTTCATGTTCGTCGCCGGCAATTTCATTCCCTTCCAGATCCTGATGGTTCCGGTTCGCGACATGACGCTGCGCGCGGGTCTCTACGACACGACGATGGGCCTCGTGCTCTTCCATGTCGCGTTCCAGACCGGCTTCTGCACGCTGTTCATGCGTAATTTCATCAAGGGCCTGCCGTTTGCGCTGATCGAATCGGCACGCGTCGAAGGCGTGTCCGAATGGCGGATCTTCCGCTACATCGTGCTGCCGCTGATGCGTCCGGCAATCGCTGCCTTGTCCGTGCTGATCTTCACCTTTGTCTGGAATGACTACTTCTGGGCGACGGTCTTGGTGCAGGGCCAGCATGCCATGCCGGTGACGGCGGGGCTTTATTCGCTGAACGGTCAATGGGTTGCCGCCTGGCACCTGGTTTCCGCCGGTTCGATCGTCGCGGCGCTGCCGCCGGTCGCAATGTTTTTCCTGATGCAACGGCATTTCATTGCCGGCCTGACGCTTGGAGCGACCAAGGGATGAGCGGGATTATCACCATCGATTCAGGCCAACTGGCGCTCAGCCTGCGCCTGCCGGAACTCGGCATGCCGGAGATCCTGTCCTTCGGCGCCGAACCTTTAGAAGCCGATCCGTTGTTCGACATCGAGCGCTCCAGCCGGGTTAACGGCATGGATATCGCTGTGCCGTCGGCTGTTCTGCTGCCCACGGGCGGCATGGGCTTCTTCGGCTGGCCGGCGATCGCCGGGCATCGCGGGGGGCGGGATTTTGTTGTGCAGTTCGGCAGCTGGACTGTCGACCGGGATGGCAATCGCACGGTTCTGACCGGTGTCGATGCAGTCGCTGGTCTGTTGCTCGCGATCACGCTGACGGCGCATGCCTCCGGTCTCATCTCTATGGCCACGGTGCTTACCAATACCGGTGACAGTGACTACCAGCTCGATCGCTGCGTGGCCGGCACCTTCCTGGCGCCATCTGGCGACCTGCAATTGATGAGCTTCACCGGCATCTGGGGCCGTGAATTCCAGACGCGTCGAGAGCTTCTCGGCAATGGCACCTGGCTTCAGGAAAACCGCCGAGGTCGCACCTCGCATGATCGCTTCCCGATGCTGTTCATCGAGAGCGAGACGCAGATCTTTGGCGTTACGCTCGGCTTCAGCGGCAACCACCAGATGGTCATCGACCGGACGGATGATGGACGTCGGCTGGTCCACCTCGGCGAGCTGTTCGAACCGGGCGAAATCATCCTTGCTCCCGGTCAAAGCTATGAAAGTCCCGTGGCTTATGCCGGCGCCGATACCGAAGACTTCCATACCTTCGTGCGGGAAGAGCTGACCACCTGGCCGGGAGGCGCCATGAGCCCGCGCCCGGTCACGCTCAACACCTGGGAAGGCAATTACTTCGACCACCGGATGGACTCGCTGAAGGCCCAGGCGACGGCGGCTGCCGAGCTTGGCATCGAGCGCTTCGTGCTCGATGACGGCTGGTTCGGCAAGCGCGACAACGACACCACGAGCCTTGGCGACTGGGACATCGATCCGCGGAAATATCCCGATGGTTTGAAGCCGCTTGTCGACCATGTCACCGGTCTGGGCATGCAGTTCGGTATCTGGTTCGAACCTGAAATGGTCAACCCGGTCTCCGAACTCTACAAGGCTCACCCCGATTGGGCGTTGACCATCGAAGGTCGCCCGATCCTCGAATCGCGCACGCAGCTGGTGCTGGACCTGACGCGAGCTGACGTGTTCGACTATCTCTTCGGGAAGATGGATGCTGTCCTGAAACATCACGCCATTTCCTACATCAAGTGGGACATGAACCGGGACCTTACCCATGCGGCCGGGCGCGATGGCAAGGCCAAGATCGCAGCACAGACGCGCGCGGTTTATGCCCTGATGGATCGGATCCGTGCTGCCCATCCCAATGTGGAGATCGAAAGTTGCGCCTCCGGGGGCGGGCGTATCGACTACGGCGCGCTCGCCCGGACCCACCGCGTGTGGACCTCGGATTGCACCGACGCCCTGGAACGGCTGGAAATCCAGCGTGGCGCCTCCGTCTTCGTGCCGCCGGAGATCCTTGGATCCCATATCTCGGCATCGCCGAACCACCAGACGGGCCGGCTCCACAGTCTGTCCTTCCGGGCGATCGTTGCGCTTGCCTATCATCTGGGCGTCGAGCTCAACCCGCTGGAACTGACCGATGAGGAACGCGATGAGCTGAAGGTCTATATCGAGACCTACAAGCGCCTGCGCAGTCTTTTCCATGCACCGGGCGCGAGCTTCCTGTTGGAACCGCTCGACGGGCGTTACGTCTGGGGTGCGGCCAGCGACGAGCGCATTGTGGTGATCGTTGCGCAAGGGCCGCAGATGGTTGGCGAACAGCCGGCGCCCTTGAAGCTGCCGGACAGCGTCACACAGATCGGCGGCCAGTGGACGATTGCGAAGATCCTCCCGGTCGAACCGAATTTCATCCGTATTTCCCAGGGGCAGAAAAAGCTTTTGTCGGGCGCGATCAGTTTCGACCTCGCCCATGCCGGACTGTCCGGTCTGCCGCTGCCGATGTTGCAGCCTGAAAGCGCCCTGCTCCTCGAACTCATTCCTTCAAAGGGAGGCAAGACCCATGGCTGACGTGAGCCTTCGCGGCGTCAAGAAACAGTTCGGCGCCTTGAGCGTCATCAAGGGCGTCGATCTCGACGTCAAAGACGGCGAGTTCTGCGTCTTCGTCGGCCCGTCCGGCTGTGGCAAGTCCACGCTGCTGCGCATGATCGCCGGTCTTGAGGAGATCACCGAGGGATCGCTTTCCATCGGCAGCAAGGACATGACCAGCATCGGGCCGTCCGAACGCGGCGTCGCCATGGTCTTTCAGTCCTACGCGCTCTATCCGCACATGACAGTGTCGGAGAACATCGGCTTTGGCCTGAAGATGACCGGTCATTCCAAGGCGATGATTGTGGAGCGCACGGCGGTTGCTGCGAAGCTGCTGCAGCTGGAGCCGCTGTTGCAGCGCAAGCCGGGGCAACTGTCCGGTGGCCAGCGCCAGCGCGTCGCCATCGGTCGCGCCATCGTGCGCAACCCCGAAGTCTTCCTGTTCGACGAGCCGCTGTCGAACCTCGATGCGGCACTCCGCGTGCAGATGCGCACGGAGCTTTCGAAACTGCATCAGGATCTCAAGGCGACGATGATCTATGTCACGCATGATCAGGTCGAAGCCATGACCATGGCGGACAAGATCGTCGTATTGTCTGCCGGCAAGATCGAGCAGGTCGGCTCGCCCCTGGAACTTTACCATCGCCCCAACAACCTCTTTGTTGCCGGCTTCATCGGTTCGCCGAAGATGAACTTCCTGAAGGTGAAGGTCACGTCCGTTGATGGCGGGGCTGCTATCGTTTCTCTTCCGGGTGCGTCGATCTCCCTGCCGACGGATGGTCGCGCTGTGACCGGTGGCGACATGACATTCGGCCTGCGCCCGGAGCATGTCGATGCGACCGGCAAGGGTGACATCGTGGTCGAGTCGACGGTGAAGCTCGCCGAATATCTCGGCTCGGAAACGCTGTTCTTCGTCACCTTGGCGGATGGATCGGAGCTGGCCGTCAAGGCGGATGGCCTGGCGACGGAGCGTCCCGGCGACACCCTCAAGCTCGGCATCAATGCCAAGGCCTGCCATCTGTTCGACAAGGACGGCATGGCCGTCATCAACGGGGATCTCACACGATAATGCTGGGCGTCTGCTACTATCCGGAACACTGGGATGAAAGCCGGTGGGAAACCGATGCGCGCCGCATGCGCGAACTGGGCATTTCCTTCGTGCGGATCGGCGAATTCGCCTGGTCCCGGCTTGAGCCGCGCCGCGATGAATTCGACTTTGCCTGGCTCGACCGCGCGATGGATATCCTTCACGCTGCCGGCCTGAAGATCGTGCTGGGGACCCCGACCGCCACACCACCGAAGTGGCTGGTGGACGAGCATCCTGACATCATCCCTTATGACGAGCAGGGCCGTCCGCGCGGCTTCGGTTCGCGTCGTCACTACACCTTCTCCTCCGAGACATGGTGGAAGGAAAGCGCTCGGATCGTTGAAATCGTTGCCGAGCGCTATGGCCACCATCCGGGTCTCGTCGGCTGGCAGACGGACAACGAATATGGCTGCCATGACACGACCGTCTCCTGGGGGTCGGAGGACCTGAAGGGTTTCAAGCGCTGGCTGCGGCTGCGCTACCAGTCGGCAGACCAGCTGAACGAAGCCTGGGGGTCGGTGTTTTGGTCGATGGAACTCAAGAGCTTCGACGAGGTGGCGCTGCCGAACCTGACGGTGACGGAGCCGAACCCTGCGACGCGGCTCGATTTCTGGCGTTTCCATTCGGACCAGGTTGCGGCATACGACAAGATGCAATGCGAGATTATTCGCAAGCATTCCCCCGATCGCTGGATCACCCATAACTTCATGGGTTTCGTCTCCGATTTCGACCACTTCAAAGTCGGCGACAATCTCGATCTTGCCTCTTGGGACAGCTATCCGATCGGCTTCGTCGAGAAGTTTCCTTTCTCGGAAGCCGAGCGCAATCGCTGGGCGGAGACCTCGCATCCGGATATCGCGCCCTATCACCACGATCTATACCGCGCCGTCGGCAAGGGTCGTTTCTGGGTGATGGAGCAGCAGCCGGGGCCGGTGAACTGGGCGCCTTGGAACCCGGTGCCGAAGCCCGGTATGGTGCGGCTGTGGACCTGGGAAGCCTTGGCACATGGTGCGGATGTCGTCAGCTATTTCCGTTGGCGCCAGGCGACCTTTGCCCAGGAGCAAATGCATGCCGGCCTCAACATGGCTGGTCTGGATGAGCTTTCGCCGGGTGGCATCGAGGCGCAGCAGGTGGCTCTGGAACTGGAAAAACTTGGCCCTCTGCCGGAAACCCAAAAGGCGTCGGTTGCCCTCGTTTTCGACTACCAGAGCTACTGGACGACGATGATCCAGCCGCAGGGCAAGGATTTCCGCTACGAGGAACTCTGCTTCCGCTGGTATGAAGGTCTTCGACGCCTCGGCCTCGACGTGGATTTTGTCCGCCCGGGCGCCTCGCTCGACGGCTATCCGCTGGTGGTCGTGCCGTGCATGACGGAGGTGACCGAAGAGGCGCGTGCGGCGATCGAGGCTGCGACCGGGACTGTGCTGATCGGCGCTCGCACGGGATCGCGAGACCGCAATTTTGTGATCCCGTCTAATCTGCCGCCAGGTCCGCTCGGTGAGGCCACGGGCAACCGGGTCATCCAGGTGTCGACGTTGCGGCCGGGACTATCGGACAAGGTGGCCGGTGCGGTCTCCGGCGCTGGCATCCGCTGGCGTGAAACGGTCGAGGCTTCCGCGGAGGTTGTCGCCCATTTTGAGAACGGCGATCCAGCCCTGACCCAGAGCGGCAAGATCCTCTATCTCGCCTGCTGGGCCGACGAGGACCTGCTCGCAAGCGTGCTGTCGCTGGTTGCCGTCAAGGCTAAGCTTGATACCTTGCAGGTTCCGGATTCCATCCGCATCCGGCGACGGGGCGACATCACCTTCGCGTTCAACTACGGCACCGAGGACTGGCCTTTGCCGCAGGGCGTCAACCCTGCGCTGGGTGAGGTCGTGCTCAAACCGCAGGCCGTCGCGGCCTGGCGCAGTTGAGTAGAAATTGACCTTGGAGGCCGGCGTTCAGCCGGCCTTTGTTTTAGAATCCAAATCACTCGACACTCCCCACAGGCGGGCACACATTCCTGTCGTTGGATTTGGCCACGAGGGCTTGTCTTTCTGCTGTCGCATGGCAAGTTGCGCGCCATGACAAAGGTTATCCTCATCGTTCTCGACGGGCTACGCTACGATGCGGCCCGCACCTGTCTTGGCTATCTCGAAGGTCTCGTCGATGCGGGACGGGCGGAGGTTCGAAAGGTAACCTGCGAACTGCCGGCCATGTCGCGACCGCTCTACGAGACGCTTCTGACCGGGCGAAGACCTGTCGATCATGGCGTCGTCAGCAATGGAGTCGTGCGGCGGTCGGAAGGGGACAATCTCTTTGCCCGATGCCGGCTGGCGGAGAAGGTGACGGCCGCTGCAGCTTATCACTGGGTGTCCGAGCTCTATGTCTCCTGCCCGTTTGATCGCCATCTCGACCGCATCCTGATGGATGGGGCAGGCGACATCACCCATGGGCTGTTTTATTGGGACGATCACTATCCCGACAGCCATCTGTTCGCTGATGCTGAATGGCTGATCCGCGCGAAGGCGCCGGATTTCCTGCTTCTGCATCCGATGAATGTCGATGATGCCGGCCATAAACATGGCGGTGACAGCATTGGTTATCGCAATGCTGCCCGAGCCCAAGGGGACCTGCTGGCGCGCCATCTCCCAGGATGGATCGATGCCGGATACCGTATCATCGTCACAGCGGACCACGGCATGGGCGATGATGGCAATCATGCGGGACCGACGCCCGCCGAGACCGATGTTCCTTTCTATGCTCTCGGTTTTCACCTCGGGCCGGACGTGGTCTTCCAGCAAACGCTGATCGCGGGTCTGATCTGCCGACTGCTGGATGTCGATCCGGGCACGATGCCGACTTATGACGGTGCGCTTTTCACCGGCTGAGACAATTTGCGCCTGATCCGGTGACCGCCTTGCTGACGTAGTCGAGGCATAACTGCCGTTCAGGAGCCTCCGATGCCAGACATTGCCGGAATGACCTCTCTTGGTCCAAGCTATCGCGCTCTCGTTCTCGGATCGAGTGGTGGAATCGGGGGTGCCTTCGTGGACTTCCTGCGGTCCGACCCTGCCTGCGCAGAGGTTGTCGGCCTATCGCGCAGCGGCGATGGCTTTGATGTCACCGACGAGGACAGCGTGACAGCAGCGGCTGCGCGGTTTGCTGAAGCCGAGCGGCGCTTCGATCTCGTACTCGTTGCGACCGGAGCCCTGGTCATTGAGGGCAATGGGCCGGAGAAGACTATCAAGGCGATCAAAGCGGATGTGATGGCAGCCCAGTTTGCGCTGAATGCCATTGGACCGGCGCTGGTCATGAAGCATTTTGCGCCGCTGTTGTCGAACGAGGGCAAGAGCGTGCTTGCTGTCCTCTCGGCACGCGTCGGTTCGATCGGCGACAACAAGCTTGGTGGCTGGATATCCTATCGATCTGCGAAGGCGGCACTCAACCAGATCACCCGAACTTCGGCGATCGAAATTGCCCGCCTTCGGCCGAAGTCGGTCGTAGTCAGCCTGCATCCCGGCTCTGTCGATACCGGTTTTTCCGGTGGTTTTTCCAAAGGCCATGATCGCGTTTCGCCGCGCGAAAGCGTTGCCAATATGGTGTCGGTGCTGGACCGGCTTGAGCCGGCGCAAACGGGCGGCTTTTTTGCCTATGATGGGCAGCCGATCGAATGGTGAGTTTTGACATGCGGCTGCATCTCGTCCTTGGCGACCAGCTCAGCCATTCGCTTTCTGCCCTGCGTGATGTCGATCCGGTCCGCTCTCTGATCCTGATTGCCGAGGTGATGCAGGAGGCGACCTATGTGCGCCACCACAAGAAGAAGATCGCCTTCCTGTTTTCCGCCATGCGGCATTTCGCTGAAGAGCTGAAAGATCGTGGATACCAGGTTCGCTATGTGACGCTCGACGATCCGGACAACAGCCAAGATCTCCTTGGCGAAGTGCGCCGAGCGATCGCCGATGCCGGTGTCTCTCGCGTGATCACCACCGAATGCGGCGAGTGGCGGCTGGCATCCGAGATCGTCACTTGGTCCGACGTGCTCGATCTTCCGGTAGAGGTGCGGTGCGATGATCGCTTCCTCTGTTCGATTGATGACTTCCGTGACTGGCGACGAGATCGCAAGCAGTTGCGGATGGAATATTTCTACCGCGAGATGCGCAGGCGCCACCGGGTGCTGCTTGAGGAGGGAGATCTGCCGGTCGGCGGCCAGTGGAACTTCGATGCGGAGAACCGCAAGCCACCGGTCGCGGGCCTCAAGGGTCCCAAGCGCCTCAGCCACCCGAAGAATGCCATTACAAATGCGGTGCTGGCCTTGGTCGAGGACCGCTTCGCCGATCACATCGGCACCTTAGTGCCTTTTCATTTCGCTGTAACGGCTGAACAGGCAGAAGCGGAGCTTCAGCAGTTTATCGACGATATCCTGCCCGACTTTGGCGATTACCAGGACGCGATGGTGAAGGGCGAGCCTTACCTCTACCACTCGATGATCGCGGCCTATCTGAATGCGGGGCTTCTCCTGCCGCTGGACGTCATCCGCCGTGCCGAAGCTGCGTGGTACGAAGCCCGCGCGCCGCTCAATGCTGTTGAAGGCTTCATCCGCCAGATCCTTGGCTGGCGAGAATATGTGCGGGGCGTTTATTGGACGGAAATGCCTGACTACGTCGCGCGCAATCATCTCTCAGCTCCGCGGCCGCTGCCGCAGATGTACTGGACCGGCAAGACCGCGATGCAGTGCATGGCGGCGGCGATCGGCGATACGATCGAGCATGCCTATTCCCACCATATCCAGCGGCTGATGGTGACAGGCAATTTTGCACTCCTGGCCGGTATCGCTCCGGCAGAGGTCTGCGAATGGTATCTGGCGGTCTATGCAGACGCCTATGAATGGGTGGAGTTGCCCAACACGCTCGGGATGGCGCTTTATGGCGATGGCGGGATCATGGCCAGCAAACCCTATGCGGCGAGCGGCAAATATATCGACCGGATGAGCAATTTCTGCGGCGGATGTCGGTACGACCCGAAGATCACCACTGGGCCGTCCGCCTGTCCATTCAACGCGCTCTACTGGGACTTCATCGACCGCAACAGCGAGAAACTTGGCCGCAATCCGAGAATGGCGAACATGTATGCGACGTGGCGGCGGATGGATCCGTTCAAACAGGAGGCCATCCGCAAGCATGCGGATGGCCTCCTGAAATCCCTCGATATGTTATAGGTTGCTCACCCTTGTCAGATGGCCGGGCTCGGTTCTTCCTTCAGCAGACCACTGGTCCGCAGCAGGGAACTGAAGCGACCGCCAAGTGCGCTCAATTGGTCGTAATTGCCCATTTCGATCACTTGGCCGTGGTCGAGGAAGACGACCAGATCGGCTTCGCGGATCGTCGAGAGCCTGTGCGCAATGATGAAGGTCGTGCGGTTCTTGCGAAGCCGGTCGATCGCCTCCTTCACGCGCGCTTCCGTTTCGACATCCAGCGCGCTGGTCGCTTCGTCGAGCACGAGGATCGGCGCGTTTTTCAGGATGGCGCGCGCAATCGCGATACGCTGACGCTCGCCGCCCGACAGGCGGTTGCCGCGTTCGCCGACATGCGTGTCGTAGCCGATCATGCGGCTTTCGATGAAATCGGTTGCCGCTGCTGCTTCCGCTGCCTGGATGATTTCGTCTTCTGTCGCATCCTCGCGGCCGAGGCGAATATTGTCCTTGATTGAGCGGTTGAGGAGACCGGCGTCCTGGAAGACGGTGGCAATGGCGTGGCGGAGCGACTTGCGTGTGACCTTGGAAATGTCCTGCCCATCCACCAGTATCTCCCCCGACTGGGGGTCATGGACGCGTTGAAGAAGGTTGATCAGCGTCGTCT
>NNBU01000397.1_pt1 | contig 22572 bp, 18 predicted proteins | sample 1173781 | NCBI WGS metagenome assembly NNBU01 (sample SAMN07173937, study PRJNA388173) | plant metagenome | biome: Plant school; feature: Soil; material: Symbiotic tissue of Blasia pusilla L.; isolation source: symbiotic tissue sample KVJ2 | host: Blasia pusilla | place: Norway: Troms, Kvaloya...
CTTGAAGAGACCGCCGCTGCCGTTGACGAAATCACGGTTGCCGTCCGCTCCTCTTCGGAGCGTGCCGAACAGGTGAATGGTGTCGTGCGCGAAGCCAAGAAGAATGCCGATGAATCCGCCGTCGTGGTCGGCAGCGCGATTTCGGCGATGGGCCGGATTGAGGACGCCTCGCGCCAGATCTCCAACATCATCGGCGTCATCGACGAGATCGCCTTCCAGACCAATCTCTTGGCGCTCAACGCCGGCGTCGAAGCCGCCCGCGCGGGCGAAGCCGGCAAGGGCTTTGCGGTGGTTGCCCAGGAAGTCCGAGAACTCGCCCAGCGCTCGGCCAATGCGGCCAAGGAAATCAAGGGTCTGATCAACCGTTCGGCGACGGAAGTGGCAAGCGGCGCGACTCATGTCCAGCAGACCGGCGAAGTGCTCTCCCGCATCGGCGCGCAGATCTCGGCGATCAGCGAACACGTCGAAAAGATCGCCGCTACGAGCCGCGAACAGTCCGGCGCCCTGCAGGAAGTCAACGGCGCCGTCAATCGCATGGACCAGATGACCCAGCAGAACGCCGCCATGGTGGAAGAAGCGACGGCCGCCACCCAGGATCTGTCGCTCCAGACCGATGCCCTGCGTGATCTCCTTCAGCAGTTCCGCATCGAGGCGGATCGCGGGCAGCGAGTGGGTAGGGCGGCCTGAACGACCCATTCGAGGCCAGTATTTAAAGAGCCCGGCGACGTCGCCGGGCTCTTTGGCATTCAGCGGCAAGCCTCAAGGTCAGGGGCGAGTGATCGGGCAACCTGTACATCCTTGGAAGAACGTCGGCCTCGAAACGTTGAGTAGAGCCGAAGCCAACCCCGATACAGGCGCTGGTGAAGCGGCTCGCCATATTGCTGGTAGAAGGCATCTTCATCCTTCGGGTCGGGACGGCGTTCGCACGCCTCTTGCAGCGACAGGATGGCGAGGATCATGTGCGGTTCGACCATGAGAGATCTCCTTATCAGTCGGGAACTGGAGAGAAGCTACTCATCAATTTTAGCTGTATAAACACGACAGAATGCGCTATGTATTTCATCTATGAAAGACATAGCTTGGGACGCCTATCAGCTTTTCATTGTGGTCGCCCGCCAGGGTGGGCTTACGGCAGCTGCTGAACTCACCGGTTTGAGCCCCGCCACGCTGGGGCGGCGCATGGTTGAGCTGGAGCAACGGTTGGGTCGCGAACTTTTCCTGCGCAGCCAGACGGGCTATCGGTTGACCTCGGAAGGTGGCCAACTGCTTGAGCAGTTATCGGAGCTGGAGGCGGCTAGCCGCAAGGTCGAGGAATGGCGGCGTGGCACGGGCGGCCAGGCGCTGGTCCGCATCAGCCTCGGCACCTGGATTGCCTGGCTCTTGGCGGAGAACATGCACGCCATCCGCACCGAGCGCGATCCTTTCCGCATCGATATGCATGTGGCCGAGCAGCGGGCACGCCTCGCGCACCGGGAAAGCGATATCGGCATCCGCGCCTTCGAGCCGGAAGAGCCGAACCTCGCCTCGGTGGCGGCAGGGGAGGTTGCTTACGCCGCCTATCGCGCCCGCAACCGCGACTGGATCGGCGCCGAGCCCTGGCTGGCCGTCGACACGGAAAACGCCGTTTCGAATTACCTGCGCTGGCCGCATGAAAACAAGCCGGACCGTATCGTCGTCACCGTCAACCGCCCGCGCTCGCTGCTCGATCTGGTGCGGGCCGGGGCAGGCATGGTGATCTTGCCCTGCTTCGTCGGTGATCTCGATCCGACTCTGGAACGGATCGGCGAAGAAATCGCGCCGCTCCGTCATCGACAGTGGATCGTGATGAACAACGACGACCGGCATCGCCGCGAGATCCGCACGGTGGTCGACCGGATGGCCAAACTGCTCGGCGCGCACAAGGATGTCTTTGCCGGACGTCGTCCGAGCAAGACCGGATAAGGATGCGTTGCCGCGCCTTGGGTGTGGATATCGGGGAAAAGGAAGAAATGGTACGGTTGGGGGGTCTCGAACCTCCGACCTCAGGTGCCACAAACCTGCGCTCTAACCAACTGAGCTACAACCGCACATGACTGCGTCGCTGACGCCGTCGAGGGGTCACATACGAGCAGTGAGATTTTTTTTCAAGCCCTTTCTGCGGATGATGCAAAATGCGCTTGAATGAATAAGGGCCGGGCTCGAAAGCCCGGCCCCTTTGATCTGGGAGGATCTGGTCTGCGAAATCAAGATCAGGCGACCTTGAAGGACGATGCGACCTTTTCGGCGGCTTCCTTGCCGGGCTTCGAGACGGATTCGGCAACCTTCTTGGCGGTTTCCTGAATGGACTTGGCCTGTTCGATCGTCACTTCAGCCTGCTTGCGGATGAAGGAGGTCTGCAGTTCGAAGAGTTCGGCAACCGACTTCACGCCGAGCAGGGCTTCGAGGTGGGCGAGCGAATGCTCGGTGTTGGTACGCAGCGCGTCGATGGCCTTGAGGCCGATCTCGACGGTGCCGGCCTGGGCCGTCTGCACGGTGGCTTCGACGGTCTTGGTGGCTTCCTCGGTCGCGGTCTTCATCTTGGCATAGGCTTCCTTCGACTGGGCAGCGCCCTTTTCGGCGAAGTCACGGAAGCTTTCCTGCATCTTGGAAGGGTCGAAGGTCGAGAAGGAGAACATGTCCTTGGTATTCATGGCGTATTTCCTCTTTCTGGCGGACCTTTGCGGACCGCTTGTTTGTCTGATGAGGATTACATAGCACTTGAAATGGTGCATTGCAACATCATTGTGCACTGCACAATTAGAAATCTTGCATGTGGGTAAACCGGCCGGGTTAACCTTATCGACCGAAACAAGGGACACTTTCTGGACCCCAAGCCCCTCCCTAGCTATTAAAAATCTGTTAATTTGCCTTTGAGGCCATGACGTGACAGGTTCAGCAATGCCCGCCCAATATCCCTTCATCGATGTCGCCGTGCATGATGTGATCCGCCCGAGGCTCGCCCGGGGCGAGGCGCTCGTGCTGTTTGCGCCGATGCTGGAGCGGGTCCTGTGGTGCAATGGGGCAGGGGCGCGCTTCTTCGGTCAGGCCTCGATCTACGATTTCCTGGAAGAAGGCCCCGATCGCAGCGACGTGACCTTCCGCCAGATCGACGCCGCCGCCCGGCAATTGCTGGCGACCGGCGACAGCCGCAACCTGATGCTGCGCATCACTGCAGGCTTCCAGAAGCTGCCGGTCACGGCAACCGCCGAACGTATCGAAATCCGCGTCGGCGAACCCGTCGTGCTGCTTGCGGTGCCCGCATTGTCCAAGGTCCGGCCCGGCATCGCCGAGCGTGCGCGCGACCTTCTGAGCGGCTTCGATGATCCCGACACCCATATGGCCGTGCTCGATGGCGAGGGCACGGTTGTCGCAAGTTCGTCCGATTTCGCCCGCCTTGGCGTGACGCCGGCCACGGCCCGCATGCTGATCAACATCGTCGAGGCCGATGCCGACCGTCTGGTCAAGCGCCCGATCCCGACCGGCCGGGGTTATCTCCCCGCCGCGATCGGCAAGATTTCCGATGATCCCGCCCTGCATCTGCTGTTTGCCGTCGAAACCATTCTCGGCCAGATGGACCCGAGCGACGACTTTGAAGACGAGGCGGCAGCCGAGCACATCAGAGAGACCGGCGAAGGTGCCGATCTCGCGACCAGTGACGAGCAGGACCTTTCCGTCGTTCCTGCCGAGCCCGTGCGTGATGATGATGACATCGAGCCTGCTGCCATGGCCGAGGACGTTTCGCCGAATGTGGCGCAGGTTGAAACGAAGGCCGTAGTCGAGGCCGAGACCGTCCTGCCGCCGGAGCCCTTTGACGCTGTGATTGATGCGATCGGCGCGATCGAGGAGATCGAACCGTTGGCCGAGGACGAAACCGATCTGGATCTCGGGCCCGCGCGGCAGGATCCCGCGGCAGACGGCGCTCTGGCCGAGATCGAGATCGAGAGTGAGAGCGGCGATGACGTCGTCTCCGAAGCCGATACAGCCGAAGACATTCCGGCAGCAGCCGAGACGGTCGCCGACAGGGACATGCATTCTCCGGTCGAATCGGAAGAATGGACGGCCGAAGAGATAAGCGACGCCCTCCCTCCGGTTGAGGTGGACATCGGTGAAGCATCGTCCGAAACCGAGGTCGACGCATTCGAACACTATGTGCCTACCGCGACCCAGGCGCCGACCTCAGAGCCCGCAACCTCTGCCCGCATGTTCGATACGCCCCCCGTCTCCGGTGCCGCTGCTTTCGTCTTCGATCGCAGCCGTCGGGCGACCCGTTTTGTCTGGAAGATTGATGCGGAAGGCCGGTTCAGCGACGTGTCGCCGGAATTCGCCCAGGCCGTCGGTCCCCGCGCAGCCGACATCAATGGCGTCGCCTTTTCCGATCTCGCCGCCCTGTTCAATCTCGATCCCGAGGGCAAGATCGGCGAACTCCTGAAAAAGCGCGACACCTGGTCGGGCAAGACGATCCTCTGGCCGGCCGAGGGCACGTCCTTGGTGGTGCCGGTCGATCTGGCAGCGCTCCCGACCTATACCCGCAACCGCGATTTTGACGGCTTCCGCGGTTTCGGGATCGTCCGTGTCGCCGATGCCCAGGAAGATCCGAACGCCACTGGCCTGACCTTTGTCCCCTCGACCGCGACCGTCGCCATGGCGCAGGCCGACGCGCCGGAAATCGCCGAGACCACCCGCGATGAGGATCTCGAAGAATTCCTGTCCGAACTGCGCGAAGGCGAAGAACATCCGCCGGAAGATTTCGAGGAAGACCAGTTGCATCATCCGGATCTGGATGATGTCGATCACTGGGCGATCGGGGGTGACGAGGAAGAGACAGTGTTCGACGCAGACAGATCTGCCGTCGAAGACGCCACCGACGATGCCGAGGACTCTGCAGAAAGCGAACCATCAGAGGCTGCTGCCGAAGAAGCACCGGCCCAGCCTGCCGCTCAAGCCCCGACTTACGAGCCGCCGGTGTTGCGCATCATGCAGCCGCCAAAGCCGAGCCAGCCGGACAAGATCGTGCAGTTGGAGGAACATCGCAGTCGCAGCCGCGAAAACCTGACGCCCGGCGAACAGGCGGCCTTCCGCGAGATTGCCCGCAAGCTCGATCCGCTCGGCCTCAGGGCCCGCGTCGAGGAATCGCTGAACCCGGCCGCCTCCGCACCGCCGGCCCTGCGGACGTCTGCGCCAACGGACCTGTCGACGACACCCTTCAACACTCCCGTCAACATCGAAGCTGCCACGCCATCGGATCAGTCGGCACAGGTCGAGCTATCCGAACCTGCACATTCGGGCGAACCCCAGCAGCCGACAACGCCTTCGGTCGACCTGCCGTCGGCGCCCGTCCTAGAGGGGCTGCCGTCGCGCCGGGAGCGCAGCCTCAGCGCCGAAATCGTCGATCTGATGCCCGTCGCCCTGCTGGTCCATGTCGGCGACAGGCTGATCCATGCCAATCCGGAATTCTTTGCGCTCACCGGCTATGCCTCGCTGGACGAACTGGACGCCGTCGGCGGCCTTGACGCGCTGATCCAGCGGCAGGACGTGGAGCAAAACGGCGAACACAGTGGCCGCATGGTTGCCGTCTGTGCGGACGACCGACTGGTCCCCGTGACGGCGCGCCTGCAATCGGTCCGCTTTGATGATTCCAGTGCTCTGATGCTGGCCCTGATCGCCCAGCCGGGTGACAACGCCAAGCACCCGGAAAAGGCGGAAGCACAGCCGAACCAGGCTCCGGCCAATGAAGGCGAAAACGCGCGCCTGAAGGTCGAAGTCGATGAACTGCGCTCGATCCTCGAAACGGCGACCGATGGCGTGGTCATCCTCGATTCCGACGGCGACATCCGCTCGATGAACCGGGCCGCGAGCGCGCTGTTCAACTTCGACGACATGGAAACGCGCGGCAAGCCATTCGTCATGCTGTTTGCTCATGAGAGCCAGAAGTCGATCCTCGACTATCTGAGCGGGCTTGCCGGCCATGGGGTGGCAAGCGTGTTGAACGATGGGCGCGAAGTGATCGGCCGCGAGGCCTCCGGCGGCTTCCTGCCGCTGTTCATGACCATCGGCAAACTCGCCTCGTCGAACGGCTACTGCGCCGTCATCCGCGACATCACCCAGTGGAAGCGCACCGAGGAAGAACTGCGCAACGCCAAGCGTGCGGCCGAAACGGCGAACGCCCACAAGACCGATTTCCTCGCCCGCGTCAGCCACGAGATCCGCACGCCGCTCAATGCCATCATTGGCTTTGCAGACATGATGGCGAACGAGCATTTCGGTCCCGTCGGCCATCCGCGCTACGGAGAATACGCCCACGACATCGTCCGCTCGGGCCGCCATGTGCTCGATATCGTCAACGACCTGCTCGATATCTCGAAGATCGAAGCGGGCGAGATGGAGCTCGATTTCGCCTCTGTGGGCCTGAACGATATGGTTCAAGCAGCGGTCTCGATCGTCCAGCCGCAGGCCAACAGCCAGCGCGTTATCATCCGCACCGCTTTGTCGCAGGCGGTCCCGAACGTTGTCGCCGATGGCCGGTCGATCAAGCAGATAGCCCTCAACATTCTGGCCAACGCCATCCGTTACACCCCGTCCGGCGGGCAGATCATCGTCTCGACATCCTATGAAGCGAATGGAAGTGTCACCCTGCGGATCCGCGATACCGGCATCGGCATGTCGCGCAGCGAACTGGAGCAGGCGATGAAGCCTTTCCGCCAGGTCTCGACCGGCACGCCGCGCAGTCGCGGCGACGGCACGGGGCTTGGCTTGCCGCTGACCAAGGCCATGGTTGACGCCAACCGCGCGCAATTCGCCATCTCGTCCACGCCGAACGAGGGAACGCTCGTGGAAGTCACCTTCCCATCCCCGAGGGTGCTGGCGGATTGACGCCCACGTGCCGGGAGAATTGCCCCCCAATGCCCGGGGCTTGAGGCGCGCGTGCCGTGTCGCTAGCCTCTGGGTGATGCCAGGGGGTGCCGAGATTGGCCCCTTGAGGTGACACGAACGAAAAGGCGGCTTCGACCATGACCAGCATCGGCACTCTCGCGCCCATTCTCCTGGCGATCGCAATCGGGGCCATGAGCCCGGGACCAAGTTTCGTGCTTGTGTCGCGCATCTCCATTTCGCATTCGCGCCTGCATGGTCTGGCCTCCGCCATCGGCATGGGCCTGGGCGGCGCCTTCTTCGCATCCTTGGCCCTGGTCGGCTTGGTGACGTTGCTGCAGCAGGTCGAATGGCTGTATCTGGCCCTGAAATTCGCCGGTGGTCTCTACCTGGTCTGTCTCGGCATCCGGATCTGGCAGGGCGCAAAACGGCCTCTGACAGCCATGGAAGGGGGCGACGCGGCCCGTGGAACCTCGGTCTGGCGCAGCCTCGGTCTCGCCTTTGCCACCCAGGTGAGCAATCCGAAGACGGCCGTCGTTTATGCCAGCATCTTTGCCGCACTGATGCCGGCCGCGCCGCCATTTGCCCTGCTGCTCGTCCTGCCACCGGCGATCTTCGTGGTCGAGACGAGCTGGTATGCCATCGTTGCACTCGCCTTTTCGGCCGAGCGTTCGCAGCGTGTCTACCTGCGTTGGAAAATGGGAGTCGATCGCCTGGCGGCCCTGGTGATCGGCGGGCTGGGCTTGCGTCTCGTCGGCGAGACGGTCTCCTCGGCCTCGCGCCTGACCCTGCGATGATACGGCCGGTTTCTTTCCGTCGGCCTTTGCGCTAGAGGAGAGCCACTCCCGCATCCGCAAGGGCCGACAGCTTGTATTCAGACACGCGCTCGGGCATAGCCCCATCGATCCAGCCTCTGCGCAGCAGAATAGGCCCCGCCACGCGTGCGGCCTTGGCCGTGGCGCTCGTGGTCGTCATGCCGATCATTGCCATCTTCGTCATCGGTCTCTCCTCCGATCCGGGCAATTGGGATCATATGCTGACGAACGTGATCCCGCGGGCGGGATCGCGCACCCTGGGGCTGCTTGTCTGGACCGGCCTCGTCACCGCAATTTATGGCATCGGCACCGCATGGCTGGTGGCCTCCTGCGACTTCCCTTTCCGCCGGTTCCTCTCGTCGGCGCTTGTGCTGCCGCTGGCCATCCCGTCCTATCTTGCAGCCTATGCATTCGGCGAGTTTCTCGATTTCACCGGTCCGGTGCAGACCCTCTATCGGGTGATCTTCGGCTATACCTCGGCGCGGGACTACAGTTTCTTCGACGTGCGTTCGCTGAGCGGCGCCGTCCTGGTCATGTCGTCGGTTCTCTACCCTTATGTGTATCTGGCCTGCCGTTCGATGTTCCTGATGCAGGGCCGTGCGGCGGCCGACGTGGCCCGGACATTGGGCGCCAGTCCCTTACGCGTCTTCGCCCGTATCCAGGTGCCCATGGCCAAGCCCGCCATCATGATCGGCTTGACGCTGGTGATGATGGAAACGCTGAACGATATCGGCGCCGTCGAATATCTCGGCGTCCAGACGCTGACCTTCTCGATCTACGACACCTGGCTCAACCGCGGCAGCCTTGCAGGAGCGGCCCAAATCGCCTGCGTCATGCTGGCCATAGTTGCCGTGCTGCTCTTCATCGAGCGTCAGGCCCGCAAGCGCCAGCGCTTCACCAGCCACAAGACGACGGCGGTCGTTGCCGATGCGGTGCGACTGAAGCTCTCCGGCATCAAGGGAGTGGCAGCGATCCTCTTCTGCCTGCTGCCGATCCTGCTTGGTTTTGTCGTGCCCTTCACGGTGCTGGGTGGTTTTGCACTCAGGCGACTTGGCGATTTTCTCCAGCCGCGATTGCTGGATGCCCTGTGGCATTCGACCCTCGTCTCTGCGACGGCGGCCCTGATGACAGTCCTTCTCGCGTTCGTACTGGCCTATGCCGCGCGCACGGAACGCTCCCGGCTTGCACGCGGCGCAAGCCGCTTCGCGGCACTCGGCTACGGGATTCCCGGTACCGTCCTCGGGATCGGTGTGCTGATCCCGCTCGCTGCCTTCGATAATGCCTTCGACGGGTTCCTGCGGCAGACTTTCGGTGTGTCGAGCGGTCTGCTGCTCTCCGGAACCGGCTTTGCCATCGTCTACGCGTATACCGTACGTTTCCTGACCATGGCGGAAGGGACGATCGATGCCGGCTTCCAGAAGCTGTCGCCCCATCTCGACATGGCGGCCCGCACGCTCGGTCGCTCCGGTCTGCAAACGCTGCGCCAGGTTCTGCTGCCGAACCTCAGGCCAGCCGTGCTGACGGCCGGTCTGCTCGTTTTCATTGAAACGCTGAAGGAACTCTCTGCCACCATCATGCTGCGGCCGTTCAACTTCAACACCTTGGCGACGCTCGTCTACGAGGATGCGTCGCGCGGCATGGCGCAAGATGCGGCCGTCGCCGCCATCATCATCATTCTCGCGGGTCTTATCCCGGTTCTTCTGGTGTCCCGCTCGCTCGACGACAAGCGTTGAGCGGACAAAAAAGAAGGGCGGCCGAAGCCGCCCTGAGTGGATGCTGTCGAACCGGAGTACGTGGCGATCAACATCATGTCTTCGGAGCCGAAGTCGGCTCTGACCCGCACTGCATCGTGCGTCTCCAAGTTGCCGACAGTCTTGCCAAACGCCCGTTAACAGATCCTTACCGGTCATGCCCGAACGCTACCCCAGAATTGAGGTATTGGCTTTGGCAGCGACCTGTTTCGAAACACAATCGCGTAACTCTGGAGTTCGGGCAGAGTGGCTAGACGTCGAGCCTATTGCTGTGCGATCGGCCGCCCGGTTCCCGGTGCATTCGCAGCAGGTGATTTGCAGCTTTCGAGCAAATCCTGTATCGCGCAGGAAGCCTGACCACCCGGTCCCCACATCCGGCAAAAGGAACATGGATGTCAGCAGCCGATCGCCCATCGCGACAGGATGAGAAAGCAGCCCTCAGGATGAAATGGCGCCGCTTGCTGCGGCTCGTCCTGATGTCGGCAGCACTTGTGGCTGTCGGATCGATAGGCTTGAGACTGGCAGCTCCCCATCTGATCTCCAGTTCTCTCATGCGCTCAGCACTGGCTTCGGCCGTGTCTGGCTGGACGGGCCATGACGTGTCGATTGCCGATGTCCCGGAAATCACCTTTTGGCCCGAACCGCAGGTCACCTTGACTGGTGTAACGGTCAGCCGGGGGCAGGGCGCAGCGCGGCAGGTCCTGGGCGAGATCGACGCCCTCTCAGCCCGCTTCAGTTTTCTCTCTGCACTGCGCGGTCAACCGAAATTCAATAACTTCGAATTCACTCGCCCCAGAATCCGGATCGAGCGCGACGCTAAGGGTCGGCTCGACTGGAGCAATGAAGGGTTGCTCAGCGAGGCGGTGCGTTCTGTCGCGCCCAGCGCAACAGGCGGGCAGCAAATCGAAGCTGACAAAGATGCGGATGTGGGAAGCATTGAAGTGGTCGACGGCGAGATCTTGCTGATCGATGCAGCCAGCGGACGCCAATTCGAGGCCACAGGCGTGACTGCCGAGATCGACTGGCCGAAACTTTCAGCACCGCTTTCCGGCAAGGCCTCCTTCACCTACGACGCGCTGCCGGTCACCCTGACCCTCGACACCGGCGCACCGCTCCTCCTGATCGGCGGGCAAGATGCTGCCGTGAGCGTCTCTGCAGTCCTTCCCGGCATGGCCGGTAAGTTCAAGGGACCTGTCAACCTGCGCACCGGCCTGTCCGGTACGAGCGATCTCGAAGTTTCGTTAACCGACGTCTCTGCAGTCGGGGCCCTGGCTCGCCTCCGGATCGCGGGGACCGAAAGCTGGAAGAGTGCAGCACTGAAGACCCGGCTGTTCATGACCGACGGCGAGTGGCGCCTGGACGACCTGAATTTCGAGGTCAATGACAGCCGCGGCAACGGCTTTCTCGCTGTCCGGCACGTCGCCGGTAGCCGGCCGGTGCTGAGCGGCACACTCGCGCTCGGTCACCTTGAGCTTGAGGATCTGCTTCAGGCTCTTTCGATCGAGATTGGCGACCGGGCGGATGTCCGTCTGCCAAGTCTCACACGCTGGCTTGATTTCGACCTTCGCGTTTCGGCCGCGACGGCCGCTCTGCCGCCCTTTGAACTGTCTGAGGTCGGCGCAAGTGTCATCGGCCGCGGCGATGAACTGAAGCTGGTGATCGCCGACAGCAATTTCCTAGGCGGCTCGCTCAGTGCCCGGATCGGCGGCAGTGGCGACGGCTTCAGCGGAGGTGCGGATCTCGCGGTAATGATCAGCGATGCCCGTCTTGGTGATCTCGCCAAGGGCCTCGGCATCGAGGGTCCCGTTGTCAGCGGCACGGGCTCCGTGGATCTCAACGCCAGACTCACCGGCTCCGGTTGGCGCCGCAATATCGAGACCATGTCAGGCACCCTGCGCGTATCGGCCAATTCGGGACAGTTGAACGGCTTCGATGCCGAGGGCGTGCGGCGGCTCGCGCTCGACCGTTCCTATTTTCAGCTGAGTGCGGCGGGCAGCGGTAAGCTCGACTTTGACCGCTTCGACATGTCGGCCCGCTTCGCCCAGGGGGCTGCAGAAATCGAACGGTGCCTCTTCGTCGGGACGGATCACGCGTTGTCGCTATCGGGGATTGTCCCTTACAGCCGCAAGGCGCTGGCTTTGATCGGGGAGCTTTCGCCCTCGTCCTCGACGAAGACCGCGAGTGACCTGCGCTTCTTCATCGGCGGGGGCTTTGCCGACCCGGTGATTTCGCCGATCCCTAACAGCAAGAGCGTCAGCCCATAAAGAACCATACCCCAGTGGGTGCGCGATGGTTCACATCGATCCGTCACGCGCTAATATACGTCGAATCGAAAAACGTCTGGGGGCGCGGACGGTGCAGGCATTCCTCTCGGGCTTGATCAAGATGGCGCTGGCCTCGCTGATCGCGGGTACGCTTTTGTCGTTCGTCGGACTGACACCGCGTGCCGTGTTGGACGGCTTGGGTATGACCGCGCAGGATCTTCAGGACGGCCTGGTGGCAGGCTTTGCCTGGGCAGCGCCGCGCATGTTGATGGGAGCGATGGTCATCATCCCGCTCTGGTTCGTCACCTACATGCTGCTGCCGCCGCGCGGGTAGCAAGGCGGCAACCGGCAATGACCGGCAAAGCTCAGGTGGTCATGCCACGCGCCGCGACATGTTCGTCCCGCTGCCGTTGCAACTCGCGCTGTTTGGTGCCGATCGAGGCGATGATCACGCCGATCGTCACGATTCCGATCAGGATGGTGCAGACCGCGTTGATCTCAGGCGTTACGCCCAACCGAACCTGCGAATAGATCTTGATCGGCAGGGTGGTTGCGCCGGGGCCGGTGGTGAAGCTCGCGATCACAAGATCGTCGAGCGACAGCGTGAAGGCCAGCATCCAGCCCGAGATGACTGCGGGGAGGATCAGCGGCAGGGTGATCTTGAAGAAGGTCTTGACCGGCGGGCAGCCAAGGTCGTGGGCGGCCTCTTCCAGGCTCGTGTCGAAGGTCAAGAGCCGCGACTGTACGACGATCGCCACGTAGCACATGGTAAAGGTCGTGTGCGCGATCACGACGGTCATGAGCCCGCGATCGATGCCCACGGCGACGAACAGCAGCAGCATCGACAGGCCTGTGATGACCTCAGGCATGACGAGCGGCGCATAAACCATGCCGGAGAACAGCAGCCTGCCCGGGAAGCGGCCGTACCGCACCAGCGCCAACGCCGTCAGTGTGCCGAGTATGGTGCCCAGCGTGGCGCTGAGGAGCCCCACCCTGAGCGTCACCCAGGCCGCACTCATCAGGCCCTCGTTGCGCCACATCTCGCCATACCATTTCAGCGAGAAGCCGCCCCAGACGGTGACGAGTTTGGAATCGTTGAACGAGTAGATCACCAGGATCAGGATTGGGATGTACAGAAACGCAAAACCGATCGTCAGGATCGTCGGGTCGAATTTTCCAGGTTTCATCGGTCCGCCCTCACGCTTTCTGCTGCTGGTTCTGGAAGATCGCGATGGGAACGACCAGAAGCAGGAGGAGGAGAACGGCGACGGCGGAGGCAAGCGGCCAGTCACGATTGCCGAAGAATTCGGTCCAGAGCGTCTTGCCGATCATCAGCGTCTGGGCGCCACCGAGCAGGTCCGGGATGACGAATTCGCCGGTGATCGGAATAAAGCAGATCATGGCGCCGGCAATGACGCCGGGAATGGAAAGCGGGAAGGTGATCTTCCAGAACGCCTTCCACGGCGGGCAACCGAGGTCGCTCGCCGCCTCCAGCAGCGTGCCATCCATCTTTTCCAGCGCCGAGTAAAGCGGCAGAACCATGAAGGGAAGGTAGGAATAGACAATGCCGATGAAGACGGCGATTTCAGTGCGGAAGATCTGCACCTGATTGCCCTCGTCCATCAGGCCGAGCGAATGCAGAAGCACTGTCAGCAAACCTTCAGGCTTCAGGATGCCGATCCAGGCATAGACGCGGATCAGGAACGAGGTCCAGAAGGGCAGTATGACCAGCATCACGAGCGTCGGGCGAATGGTGACGGAAGCCCGTGCCATGGCGAGCGCCATCGGGTAGCCGATCAGCAGCAGTAGGAAGGTCGAAATTAGCGCGATGCGCAGCGACGACACATAGGCGTTGAAATAGAGCGGATCCTCGGTGAGGAAGCTGTAGTTCTCAAAATCGAGCTGACCGAAAAAATCACCGATCGCCGAAAACCCGTCGAAGACCGGTGTATAGGGCGGCATGGCGATGGCCGTGTCCGACAGCGAGATCTTCACGATGATCAGGAAGGGTGCCACGAAGAACAGCACCATCCAGAAATAGGGAATGATGACAACCAGCCAGCGGGCGGGGCCGGATGGTGTGGTGGCGACAACGGGTTCGGCCATGTCGTCCTCCTCAGCGTGTCAGGACAAGGCCGGCATCGGCCGGCCAGGACAGCCACACGATATCGCCGAAGGTGATCGGCCGATCGACGAGACGAGACACATTCGCCTGCGCCGCACGGAACATGCGTCCATCATCGAGCCTGACGATAAAGATCGAGAAGTCGCCGAGATAGCCGATGTCCCAGACCTCGCCATGCAGGGCGTTGACCTGTGTCGCATCCGGCTGTGTCTGAGAGATTCGTACCTTTTCCGGCCGGATCGCGAACGCGACATTGTCACCGACCTTCGCGTCGCAGGTCTGGTCGACTGCGATGGTCACGCCTTCACAGTCCACCTTCACCAGTTCGCCGGAATCAGCGGAGTCCTTTGCGGCAACCTTGCCTTCGAGAATGTTAATGTCGCCGATGAAGTCCGCCACATAACGGGAATTCGGCGCTTCGTAGATCTCGGCCGGTGTCGCCACCTGCACGAGGATGCCCTTGTCCATGACCGCGATCCGGTCGGACACGGTCATCGCCTCTTCCTGGTCATGGGTGACGATCAGGAATGTCAGGCCGAGCTTCGTCTGGATGTCCATCAGCTCGAACTGCGTCTCTTCGCGCAGCTTGCGGTCGAGCGCGCCGAGCGGTTCGTCGAGCAAAAGCACCTTCGGCCGCTTGGCAAGCGAGCGTGCAAGCGCCACACGCTGCCGCTGGCCGCCGGAGAGCTGGTTCGGCTTGCGTTTGGCGAAGGTCTCCAGCTTCACCAACTTCAGCATTTCCTGAACACGGGCCTCGATCTCGCCCTTCGGCAGGTTGTCCTGCTCGAGGCCGAAGGCGACGTTTTTTTCCACCGTCATATGCGGGAAGAGCGCATAGGACTGGAACATCATGTTGGTCGGCCGCTTGTAGGGCGGCGTGCCCGAAAGATCCTTGCCCTGCAGCAGGATGCGGCCTGACGTTGGCTGTTCAAAGCCTGCCAGCATGCGCATCAGCGTGGTCTTGCCGCAGCCCGACGGGCCGAGCAGCGAAAAGAACTCGCGCTCGTAGATGTCGAGCGTCAGGTCATCGACGGCGACGAAATCACCGAAGCGCTTGGTGACGTTTTCGAAGCGGATGAAGGGCACTGCGTCCGCTTCGGTCCAAGGAGAAAATTTGCGTTTAACAGGCCCCAGTGACTTCGCCATTACCCGATCCCAGCCGTGATGTTTGATTGACCCCAGATACGAAGAAAAACGCCGGACGCTTGAGGCGCCCGGCGGTTTGTATCGACCGTCAGCTGCCGGTCTTGATCTGTGTCCAGACCCGGTTCAGCACGCGCTGTTCCTTGGGGCCATAGGGCGAAATCGTGAAGAGTTTCGCCATCACATCGGCTGGGGGGTAGACGGCCGGATTGTCCTTGACCGCCGGATCGAGCAGGGCCTGCGAGGCGAGGTTGCCATTGGCGTATTGAACGTAGTTCGACGCCTTGGCGATGACATCGGGCTTCATCAGGAAGTTGATGAACTCATGCGCCTCGGCAACATTCTGGGCGTCCGCCGGGATGGCCATGTTGTCAAACCACATATAGGTGCCTTCCTTCGGGATCACGTAGTTGATCTCGACGCCGTTCTTGGCTTCCTCGGCGCGTGCCTTGGCCTGCAGGATGTCGCCCGACCAGCCGATCGTGACGCAGATGTCGCCATTGGCGAGATCGTCGATATAGGCCGAGGAGTTGAAAGTGCGGACCGAGGGCCGGATCTTCGAATAGACTTCACCGCCGGCTTCCAGATCGGCGGTTTCCTTGCTGTCCGGGTTTTTGCCGGCATAGTTCATCGCGATTGCGAATGTCTCGTCTGACGCATCAAGTATGTTGATCCCGCATTTTGCCAGCTTTTCTGCATTCTCCGGCTTGAAGATCGCATCCCAGCTGTCGACCTTGAAGTCTGCGCCGAGTGCTTCCTTCACCTTCGCCACGTTGTAGCCGATGCCCGTGGTGCCCCACATGTAGTTCACAGCATATTCGTTGCCGGGGTCATACTTGGCCAGGCGCTCGGAGACGTCCGGCCACATGTTGGCAAGGTTCGGCAGCTTCGACTTGTCGAGCTTCTGGAAAACGCCGGCCTGGATCTGGCGGGCGAGGAATGGTGCGGTCGGCACCACCACGTCATAGCCGGAGCCGCCGGCGAGCAGCTTGGTCTCGAGCAGCTCGTTTGAATCGAACACGTCGTAGACGACCTTGATGCCCGTCTCCTTGGTGAATTCCTCGAGCACCGACTCATCGATATAGTCCGACCAGTTGTAGACATGCACGACGCGTTCCTGCGCCTGAACAGCGGATGCGATGAAGATCGTCGCCAAGGCCACCGACGCGGTACGAATGAAAAGTGCCTTCATTTTTTTCTCCTGTTCCAGCTCGGAGACTGCGTCCCCGGCTGCCGTTCCCGTTGTTTTTTAAGAGACTAGAAAGGATTTGGTCGGGCGACAAGCGAAATTCTTCGCAGTCGCGAAGGCGGCGTGGGGCAGGTCGTCCTGTCGCAGTTGCTATTGAAAATCGAAAGCGCTGAGGCCCGTTACCATCTCGTCAAGGCCGAGCGGCCGCGTCAGCGGTGGCTCCGCACGTGCCAGGCAACCGGACCTTTCGCAGAGCCGACAGGCAGCCCCGATGGCGATCGCGGCAACGCTCCGGTCGGGCAGGGCGGTCGCATAAGCCACCTCGTCGCGGCCAGCGATGTCACAGCCGATCAGGATGGCTGTGCGTCGGATGCGCTCGCCAAAGCCGGCCTGCGGTCCCTCCAGCGTCCGCGAAATGGTGAGAAAACCGGCGCCATCCGGCATCTCCACCTGCTCGACGAGGACCTGCCCTGGCTGGGCAAAGGCGGCGTGCACGTTGAGCTTGGGACAGGCGCCGCCGAACTTCGCGTGCGGATATCCTTGAGCGCCCGACCGGCGAAAGCGATTGCCGGCATTGTCCACCTCCATCATGAAGAAGGGCAGACCAAGTGCCCCCGGTCTCTGCAGCATGGTCAGCCGGTTGGCGGCCTGCTCGAAGGATACGTTGAAGCGCGCCCTCAGAACGTCGATGTCGTAGCGCGCCCGCATCGCGGCCGAGAGAAAGGCGCCATAGGGCATCATCAGCGCATGGGCGCCGTAACGCGCCAGTTCGAAACGACCGAGCCGGCGGGCCTCGCCCGAGCTCAGCGCCAGCGCATCCAGTTCCGCCTGCAGGGTCTCCCCAAGTGCCAGCAATGCCACCTCCATGGCGACCTCGCGCAACTGGTCGAAGGCAGACAGCCGCTCCGAGAGGAAGAGCCGCATCGAATGGCGGTCGTAGCGGCGCCGGAGTGACGGCATCGTCTGTACTGGCAAGGTCCTGACCACAATGCCATGGCTGCTGCGCAGCCAGGATTTGAGCGCCACTGCCAGATCGTCGCCCGCCGACAGGCCGAGGTCCGCATGAAAGGCTTCCGCCGCCTCGTCCAGCCGACCGAAATAATTGGGTCGACGCTCGAAGGCCTCGCGCACCTCGTCGATCGGCAGGCGGGCGCCGGAGAGCGACGTCTCGTGGCCCTCGCGGGCCAGAAGGTCGGCGAGGTCGGATAGCCGCGCCGCCTGCTCGCGATAGGCGCGGTAGAGCTTGACGATGCCGCTCGCCGCATTGGGGGCCGCTTCCGCCACCTCGATCAGTTCCTGGTCGCCCGGCAGTTCGCCTGAAAGCAGCGGGTCGGCGAAGACTTCGCGCAACTGGCTGGTCGTGCCGCCCGCTTCCCCCTGCAGCTCGTCCAGATCAACCTTGTAGACGGAAGACAGTTTCAGCAGAAGCTGCACCGTCAGCGGGCGCTGGTTGCGCTCAATGAGGTTGAGATAGGACGGCGAGATATCCAGCGCCTCGGCCATGGCCGTCTGGGTCAGTCCCAGCCCGTTACGGATGCGGCGGACGCGCGGCCCGGCGAAGATCTTGCGCTCTGCCATGTCAGGTCCTTTACAAGCTGTGACAGTTTTCGTTCGCCTCGTGGAATTTACTAGATTGACAAATTTACTGGAAGCGTCTGTCAAAGGCAAGACAGCGTAACCTCTTTCATCCCGTTGATTTATCGAATTTTATAGCGTGATTTTGCAGTGCGATGTAAATTCAGTCACATCGAAATCGTGTTGGGACACGAAAGAAAACGCCCCGATACGCAGCTTGCCGACAACAGGGAGACTGGCATGACCGATTTTTACAATCTCGTTTCAAACGCGCCTCAGGGCCGTTACGATGGCATCGAACGCCCGTACACGGCAGAGGACGTCAAGCGTCTGCGCGGCTCGGTCCAGATCCGTCACACCCTGGCTGAAATGGGCGCAAACCGCCTTTGGCAATTGATCAACGAAGAACCCTTCGTCAATGCGCTCGGTGCGCTCTCGGGCAATCAGGCCATGCAGATGGTCCGGGCCGGCTTGAAGGCTATCTATCTCTCCGGCTGGCAGGTCGCCGCCGACGCCAACACCGCCTCGTCCATGTATCCGGACCAGTCGCTCTATCCGGCCAATGCCGCACCGGAACTCGCCAAGCGGATCAACAAGACGCTGCAGCGCGCCGACCAGATCGAGACCCAGGAAGGCAAGGGCCTGTCGGTCGACACATGGTTCGCACCGATCGTTGCCGATGCCGAAGCCGGCTTCGGTGGCCCACTCAATGCCTTCGAGATCATGAAGTCCTTCATCGAGGCCGGTGCTGCCGGCGTTCACTTCGAGGACCAGCTCGCTTCGGAAAAGAAGTGCGGCCATCTCGGTGGCAAGGTTCTGATCCCGACGGCGGCCCATATCCGTAACCTGACGGCAGCGCGTCTCGCCGCCGACGTTATGGGCACGCCGACGCTCATCGTTGCCCGTACCGATGCCGAAGCCGCAAAGCTGCTGACATCAGACATCGACGAGCGCGACCAGCCCTTCGTTGACTACGACGCCGGCCGCACCGCAGAAGGCTTCTACCAGGTCAGGAACGGCATCGAACCCTGCATCGCCCGCGCAATTGCCTATGCACCTTATTGCGACATGATCTGGATGGAGACCGGCAAGCCGGATCTGGAGCAGGCCCGCAAGTTCGCCGAAGCCGTGCATAAGGCCTATCCGGGCAAGAAGCTCGCCTATAACTGCTCGCCTTCGTTCAACTGGAAGAAACATCTCGACGACGCGACGATCGCCAAGTTCCAGAAGGAACTCGGGGCGATGGGCTACAAGTTCCAGTTCATCACGCTCGCCGGCTTCCACCAGCTGAACTTCGGCATGTTCGAACTCGCCCGTGGCTACAAGGATCGCCAGATGGCGGCCTATTCGGAGCTGCAGGAGGCGGAATTCGCCGCCGAGGTCAACGGTTACACCGCAACTAAGCACCAGCGCGAAGTCGGCACCGGCTATTTCGACGCCGTCTCGATGGCCATCACCGGCGGTCAGTCGTCGACCACAGCGATGAAGGAATCGACCGAACACGAACAGTTCCGCCCGGCGGCGGAATAACGCAAATACCCCTCCCTCACCCCTCCCCACAAGGGGGAGGGGGCGGAGACCGCGGTGATCGATCTGCTTCAACGGACGCCTTTAGTCCGATGCTGGCGAGACCGACACTCAGGATTAAGCCCTCCCCCTTGTGGGGAGGGGTTGGGAGGGCCCTTGGAACAGCTTGAGCCTTTCAAAAACCCCAGACACCAAGAGGAGAAATGCCATGACACCCCAGACCCGAGTCAAGGAACGCGCCGAAGAACAGTCCTCGGCGATGAGCACCGACCAGCAGGCAACAATCCGCATGCTGGCCAACGACCTGCACCGCTTGAACCATTCGATCATGAAGGCCGTCGATGCCGGCGTCTCCGTCGAGCTCGTCCGCTCGGCCCGGCATCATGGTGGCGACGGCAACTGGGGGGATCTTCTCATTCCGGTCATCGTGACCCAGGGCGCCAACGCGGCCTGATCCCGCGACACAATCCCCCATCCGGACCTCACCTCCGGATTGGAAACCGCACAGGGATCGCCTCGGGAGGAGGTGTGATCGCTGTGCGGCTCTTTTTCTTATCAGGCGGCTAAAAGATAGCCGCCGATCTCGAATCCGTGGATATCAGACGCGCGTGACGTCCTTCACCCAGCCATGCGGATCGGCCACCGTGCCGCGCTGGATGCCGGTCAGCTGATTGCGCAGCTTTTCGGTCTCAAAGCCCGTGCCGGCATTGCCGATGACGAACTCGCCTGCCGGATGGCGAACGGTGCCGATGGCGGCCACGACCGCTGCCGTACCGCAGGCAAAGGCTTCACGCAGTTTGCCGCTCTTGGCGTCCGCCATCCATTCGTCGAAGGAATAGGGGCGCTCGATGACCTTAAGCCCGTTGTCGCCGGCAAGTTGGATGATCGAGTTGCGGGTGATGCCGGGCAGGATCGTTCCCGAAAGCGGCGGCGTGACGACGGTGCCGTCRTCSATGWCGAAGAACACGTTCATGCCGCCCAGTTCTTCGATCCACTTGTGCTCGGCAGCGTCGAGGAAGACGACCTGGTCGCAGCCACGGCTCGAGGCTTCCTTCTGGGCAAGCAGGCTGGCCGCATAATTGCCGCCGCACTTGGCAGCACCGGTGCCGCCGGGGGCAGCGCGCGTATAATGTTCGCTGACCCAGAGCGTGACCGGCTTGCTGCCGCCCTTGAAATAGGGCCCGACGGGGGAGGCGATGACGCTGAAGATGTATTCGCGCGACGGGCGAACACCGAGGAAGGTTTCGCTGGCGAACATGAAGGGGCGCAGGTAAAGGCTGCCTTCGCCTTCCGGCACCCACTTGGCATCGATCTTGACCAGTTCCTCGACAGCCTTCAGGAACAGCTCTTCCGGGATCTCCGGCATCGCCATGCGCTCGGCAGAGCGGTTGAAACGACGGGCGTTTTCTTCCGGACGGAACAGCGTGATGCGGCCGTCCGCGCCCTTGTAGGCCTTCATGCCCTCGAAGATTTCCTGCGCATAGTGCAGTACGCTGGCGGCCGGGTCGATCTGGAACGGCCCGCGCGCCTTCACTTCGGCCGAATGCCAGCCCTTGTCGACATGCCATTGCACCACCACCATGTGGTCGGTGAACAGCGTGCCGAAACCGAGATTTTCAAAGGCCTTCAGCCGATCGGCTTCCGGCATGGGAGAGACATTCGGAGCAATGTGGAAGTCGAGTGCTGCGGTATTCGTGGTCATGAGAAGCCTATGCCTGGATGTTCACGGGTTCGCTGGCCGCTGTCGGAAATGTCCAGATCGGCCGATGCCGTGGTTTGTGCGGTTCCTCGCCGGTTTGTCAACTGAAACCGCATGGCTGCACTGCAGCAAAAGCCCGCGCCGACAGTGCCTGCAGCCGGTCTTGCAGATGATTGTCAGCCTGTGAGCCAACCGATCAGGAACCAGATCCCGGCAAGCGCGATGGCCGCACCAAGCGCCTGCACCAGTTTGCCCTTGGCGATCGGCTTCAGCGCAGCACCAATGCCGATCCCGACCACGTGGATGACACCGGTCGAGACGACGAAGCCGACGGTGAAGGCGGCGGGATCGGTGGCACGCGGCGCCAGCACTCCGTGCGGGATCCCATGCAGAATGGCGAAGACCGAAATCAGCCCCAGCGCCACCCATTCCGGCGCCTTCCAGGCTGCAGCAATTGCGGCACCCAGCGCAAGGACCGAGATCGCAATCCCGGCCTGCACAATGCCCGCGGGCAGGATCTCCAGCATGCCGGCAACACCGCCAATGCACATGACCAGCGGGAAGGTGGCCGGCAGGGTCCAGACCGACCGCCCGCCCATTTGGGCGCCCCAGAGACCCACCGCCAGCATGGCGAGAAAATGGTCCGGTCCCGCCAGCGGATGGCCGAAACCGGAGCCGAAACCACCGAGCGGCCCGTCCATCACATGGGCGTGGGCGAGCGAGGGGATGAAAAAACATGAAAGCGCGAGTGCGGCGGGAGCGACTTGCTGCCGCGTCCGGATCGCCTTGCGGGAAGCTGTACCCATTATTCCTTGCTCCGATGCCGTCCTTCGTCCGCAGTCTTTGCCCTATCGAACATGCCGTGACCACCAGTCACCGTCTACAGTTTCGCACGATTCGGATATAGTCGTGGTGTCGTCGCGTTGCGGCTGTGATCTCATCGCGATTTTGCCGTAAATCTGGTTTCAGCCTTGCGCCGTGATGTCTGGAGAATTTTTGATGCCGTTCAACCGCCTTGCCACCCGTTTGATCCTTCTCGCATTTGCCCTCGTCCTGCCATCGGTGGCTGAAGCGCATGTGCTGGCCGGGGAAGGCGGCGGTTTCCTGCATGGCTTCGAGCATCCGCTTTCCGGCCTCGACCATATGCTGGCCATGTTCTGCGTCGGACTCTGGGGTGCGCAGATGGGCGGGCGCTCGGTCTGGAGCCTACCGATCGCCTTCCCGTTGATCATGGTCGCCGGCGGCATGATGGGCATCGCCGGCATCCCGCTTCCCGCTGTCGAAAGCGGCATTGCGCTGTCGATCATCGTGCTGGGGGCGGCCATTGCCTGCCTCTGGCGTCCGCCGGAATGGCTGGCCCTCGTCGTCATCGGCGTCTTCGCCATCTTCCATGGTTATGCCCACGGCGCCGAACTGCCGAATGCAGCAAATCCCGCCGCCTTCACCGTCGGCTTCGTCGTCTCGACCGGTGTCATCCACGTGGTCGGGATCGGCATTGGTGCTGCGCTGAAGCCGATCGCCAAGGGCAAACTGGTGCAGGCGCTTGGTGCGGCCATCGCGCTTGCCGGGATCTGGTTCCTGATCGGTTGGCTCACAGGC
>NNBU01000133.1_pt1 | contig 22233 bp, 18 predicted proteins | sample 1173781 | NCBI WGS metagenome assembly NNBU01 (sample SAMN07173937, study PRJNA388173) | plant metagenome | biome: Plant school; feature: Soil; material: Symbiotic tissue of Blasia pusilla L.; isolation source: symbiotic tissue sample KVJ2 | host: Blasia pusilla | place: Norway: Troms, Kvaloya...
GAACTTTACGAGTTATCMGTCGTGCTGTACCTAAGTTTCAACGTCTTAACTCTCAAGATTTGCCCCTTTTTTTGAGTGGTTGACCATAGAGATTCTGGATACATTGTTACCTGAGCGGGTTCATCGGTGTAACCCCAGGGTTGTGAAAAAACCTGTATCAAAGTTTCGCTCCAAAAAACCAAGCCACAGAGGTACTGGACAGCGAGTTGAGGCTCCTAATTTCCATATCATCAATAACGCTTTCAGCTTTAACTGAACCGTATTGAGATTTAATGTTCCCTTAATCAAATTTCCCAAATGTTAGTATCAACATCCGATTTATAAGGAGTGTCTAGCTATGCAAGCATATTCACAGCAACAACTAAATTCATTGATTAAGCGACAAATAGCTCTTATCGCTCTAGTAGTTCCTGCATTAATAGTAATTAGTACTGGTTGCACTACTCAAACTTCCAGTAATAATAATCCCCAGCCAACGCCCAGCATTCAAGCTAGTGTGGAAAAGGTACCAGCAACTTTAGCGATCGCAATTGTCGCCCAAGCGTCGAATGACACAGACCAACAGGAACAAATACGAACTTTAACTGAATACCTAAATAAAACCCTGAAACGACCTGTATCTATCCAAGCGGTCAAAGACTACAAACGTACCGTCGATCTTTTGGTAGAAGAAAAGGTGCAAATCGCCTTACTAGGGCCACTTTCTTATATTGAGGCAAAGCGACGGAATTCACAAATCGAGCCAATTGCTGCCCCTATCACTAAAAATACGGGACGACCTTGGTATAAATCAGCTATTATTGCTAATTCTGCTAGTGGGATCAAAACCCTCAACGATCTTAAGGGCAAGCGGCTTGGCTTTACCAGTAAACTATCAACATCAGGTTATATGTTTCCTGTAGTTCACCTATTAGATATAGGTTTCAAGTTTGATAGCGATTTTGCTTCTGTTCAGTTCTTTAAGAACCATAAGAACTCATTAGCTGCACTGCTAGATGGGCAAGTTGATGCTGTAGGTATTGAGTTTGACATTTATAAGCAAGCCAAAAAAGCTGGCAAAATCAATGATTCTTATCAGGTAATGTGGGAATCAGAACCAATTCCCCAATCTCCTATTGTTGTTTCTCAGAAACTATCTCCCCAGCTTATTGCTGAATTGAAAGAGGCATTTATTAGTGCCCCTATTGGAATGCTGAATCTTGATGGAATTCCTTCTAATGGATATACCCTGGTGCAAGACTCAGACTACGATTGGGTGAGGCAGGTCAAGAAACAATTAGACGAAAAATTAGCAAAGACAAAATGAAGATTTGGCAGAAATTTTTTGGTTCTTCGGTAATAACCGTCGGCATGATTATTATTGCTGTAGGCACAAGTAATCTAGTACTGGGACGCGCCCGCATTCGGGTAGAAGAGGCACATTATAAAAGCCTGAAACTGATTGGCAATGCTCAAACCATAAATTTACTCTTAGCTCGGCAAATTATCACGCTCAAAGATTTGTTAGTGCTAGAAAATCCTCAAGCTAAAATCGCCGAATATCAAGCAGTGAAGCAAGAATTTTTATCTATATTAGATGAAATGAAAAAACTTAGCCCCACTACTAAAGAATTAGATATAGTATATCGTCGGTATCAAATCTTTGATAACTTGGCAACGGAAATTAGTCGATCGGTTATTAGCCAAAATAGTCTGTCTGTAGCAGAAGTGAAGGAAGACTATAGAGCTATTAACGCTTTTAATCGAGATGTTAATTTTTATACTTCTAAGATTATTAGAATTTTGCAACAAGAGCAAAAACTGGATCTTCAGGCAGAGCAAGACCTTAATGAAACCGAGCAAATTGTCAAGTGGGGAATTCTTGCTTTTATTTTGCTAGTTCTTGCTGGGCAGTTTGTCCTAATTCTATTGCCAGCAGTGCGGTCTATCAAGAAACTTCAGACAGGCGTAGCGACCATTAGAGAGGGGAATCTGGACTACAGATTAGACATCCAGACTGGTGATGAAGTCGAGCAATTAGCCAGCGAGTTTAACCGCATGACTGTTAAGTTAGCAGAGTCTTATCATGATTTGGAGGCAAAAAAGAATTTTGCCAATGAAGCCAACCAAGCAAAAAGCGATTTCTTGGCTAATATGAGTCACGAACTCCGTACTCCCCTCAACGGTATTTTAGGCTATGCTCAAATTCTCGGACGTTCCAAAGTTATCCCCGACAAAGAACGTCATGGTGTGAATATTATTCATCAGTGCGGCTCTCACCTCCTAACATTAATTAACGACATTTTAGACCTCTCAAAAATCGAAGCCCGCAAACTAGAACTCGCTCCCAAAACTATTCACTTCCCCTCCTTTGTTCAAGGCGTGGTCGAAATTTGTCGGGTTCGCGCCGACCAAAAAGGACTTGACTTTATTTATCAACCTGATCCCAATTTGCCTATTGGAGTTGAGGCTGATGAGAAAAGGCTCCGCCAAGTCTTACTCAATGTCTTAGGAAATGCGATTAAATTTACCGACAAAGGGAGCGTCACCCTGAAGGTAGAAGTATTAGAGTCAAATTCCACCATTCCCTTGCCTCGCTTCAAGTTCCAAGCGATAGATACTGGAGTGGGCATTGCCTCTAATCAAATCAACAAACTATTCCAAGCCTTTGAACAAGTAGGAGATCAAAAACGCCAGTCGGAAGGCACAGGGTTAGGTTTAGCCATCAGCCAAAGAATTGTGGAATTGATGGGAGGAAAAATTCAGATTGAGAGTGATCTGGGGGTGGGCAGTAACTTTTACTTTGAGGTGGCATTGCCTCTCGCCTCTGATTGGGCGCAAAAAAGTTCAGTCACTGACGGACGCACCATTGTCGGGTACGAGGGGAAACCACGCCATATTCTGATTGTGGACGATCGCTGGGAAAATCGGTCAGTCTTGGTAAATCTCTTGGAGCCACTGGGGTTCACTTTTACCGAAGCAGAAAATGGTGAAGAAGGCTTAGAGAAAGCCAGAGAAAAACAGCCAGATTTAGTAATTACAGATTTAGCGATGCCAGTAATGGATGGCTTTGAAATGCTCAGGGAGTTACGCACTTCTGAGGATATCAAGCATTTGTTGGTGATTGTATCTTCAGCATCGGTGTCAGAAATTGACCAACAGAAGAGTTTAGCTATGGGTGGAGATGATTTTCTCACAAAACCCGTTGATGCGGAAGAGTTGTTCACCTTGCTGGCCCAACACCTGCAACTCACTTGGAAATATGAAGCAGTCGAGTCAGGTATTGGGGACAGGGCGATGGACAAAGAGATATTCACGGAGCTAATTCCCCCACCAGCCGCAGATTTGGAAATGTTACTGGAACTGGCGCAGGATGGCTTAGTGAGAGAATTGACAGAAACTGCAAATAAAATTGGCCAAAAGGATCGGCGTTATCAACCTTTTATAGGGCAGGTAGTACAACTAGCCAAGCAATTTCAAACTGAGAAGATTGAAACCTTGATTCAACAATACCTTACTAATATTTAGGATTTAAGGACGATTATGGCAACAACTTTAAGTGGGTTAATTTTAATCGTTGATGATATTCCCACTAATTTGGATGTCATCTCAGAGGCTTTAAGTAATGAAGGCTATAAGGTTGCGATCGCAACCAGTGGCGAACGCGCCCTGCAACAAATTGAGCGAAGACCGCCCGATCTGATTTTACTGGATGTGATGATGCCAGGAATTGATGGATTTGAAACTTGCCAACGCCTGAAAGCTAATCCCAAGACTTGTGATATTCCGGTGATGTTTATGACTGCTTTGGCTGATGTAGACAACAAAGTTAAAGGGCTTAAACTTGGTGCAGTAGACTACGTTACTAAGCCGTTCCAAGAAGAAGAAGTGTTAGCACGGGTGAAAACCCATTTACAGTTGCGTCTCTTGAGTCAAAATTTAGAACAGCAAGTGGCTCAAAAAACTGCTGAATTACGAGCAACTCAGATGCAAGTCATTCAACGCGAAAAAATGTCGGCTCTGGGCGACTTGGTGGCTGGTGTTGCCCACGAAATTAATAATCCCGTTGGCTTTCTTTCGGGCAATATTCAACACGCTTTAGAGAACATTAAAGATTTGTTTGGATTGCTGGATTTAGTTCAGCAAGAATCTGCTAATTTCAGTCCGGCAATTCAAGATAAAATTGAAGCGATTGACCTCGAATACATCCGTGAAGACTTACCAAAGTTAGTTGGCTCGATGCGAGAAGGAGTAAACCGGATTAAAGACATTAGCATCAGCTTGCGGACATTTTCTCGTGCTGATAGCGATCGCCCCATTCCTGGCAATATTCACGATGGTATTGATAGTACAATTATGATTCTCAAACATCGCCTCAAAGCTTCTGATACTCGCCCAGAAATTCAAGTAATTAAAGAATATGGCAATCTCCCCCAAGTGGAATGTTATGCAGGACAATTAAATCAGGTATTTATGAATCTGTTGGCTAATGCGATCGATGCTTTAGAAGAATCAAATCCTGGACGTAGTTATGCAGAGATTAAAATTAATCCTAATCAAATTATTATTAATACAGAATTATCTGAAGATATGCAGCAAGCAATAATTCGCATCAAAGATAACGGGATTGGCATGAGTGAGGCAGTGCGGGAGAAGATTTTTAATGAGTTATTTACTACTAAAGAAGTAGGTAAAGGTACGGGGTTAGGATTAGCGATCGTCCGGCAAATTATCATCGAAAAACATGGAGGGACAATTACAGTCAACTCTGAACTAGCAGCAGGAACAGAGTTTGTCATCACCTTACCCACTCAAGCAGAACAAACAAGTTGATTTTCTAGTATAAGTAAGTCGGTAAGAATAAATCAAACTAGATTAAGTAATGGCGCTCTTAAACATCAGTCTCGCAAAACAATACTTGGGAGCAATGGTACTACTAAAGGTATGGGAAAATGGACGGGATTGGGGTTTTGATAATAGGCTTGATTCTGTCTGGCAATATCTTTTACGAGAACAAGGTCTGCTTTCCGCTTCTGCTCTGCGTAACTTCCAGATGAGGGACTTCCAGAAAATAAAATATACAGATATTGAAGATGTTTTGACTTCTATACCCGAAACTGAATTTTCTCCTGACAACGTTCGAGCAGCGTCTCGTAGAGAAGCTGAATAAACCTGTTCTACCTGCGCCTATGTTTGATTAGCGATCGCTACTTGTCCCTACATCAACACGAAGCACGCTAAATGCTAAATTTTATTTAGCCACCTAGCAGGAATTTTCTTTTTCTTATGTGGTTCTGGTCTGCTGATTCTGTAGAACAAGAATTATTTGATTTGTACGCTCCAGCCCTGCGGTCGCTCGGTGTAAATTTTAATGACGAGCAACTCCAAGACACTCTAGAAGCAGCAAGCTATGGTTTAGAAGATGCTTTCAGAAGCGCGATTGTTTATATACTCTGGCTCGAAGAAAACCTGAAGCCGATCTACCCGACTGCAATATTAATCGAGGCACTGGCAAATCAATGGCGCACCAAGTACTGGAAACCGGAGTATTTAGAACTTGAACAGTTGCTTTCCCCCGGAAAACGTTGGTGGAGGGCAGCAGTGGATATGTGGGGTTACGACGAGCGTAATCAACTGGTTGCAGACATATTTGACGACCACGGGCAGGAATTTATCAAGTTCCGAAATGGGAAAGAAATTCTAGTTGATACTGCTTATAAGTGGGGATGGGAGCGAGTCGCAGATTATGCGTCCCCGTTTTTAGAAAATAATTGGTCGCTTGGCAGTATCAATGCAAGAGAATCTTGATTTACACTTTCTGCACAAGAGTAGACAAGCACCGTCAAGCAGCAATCGCTTTAGCAGGTATAACTCGCTTGATTAGCGCGATCTCTTTCTATGATAGGCGATAAGCCTACGGCATGGCTTCGCTTACCGCAACAAGCAGGGGATATTGACCTGGATGAGAGAGAAACACGTCGCCTCATCGATGCCCAACTACGAGCAGAAGATGGGAAGTAGATTCACAATAGCTTACTTATCCTCATCGAACTAAGATCATGCTTAGAAACTCCCTTAACAAATTTGGAACTGCTTCCATATATTGGTTTCGATGGATTGCATCCATTGTGGATAAAACTGGCAGCCACCTCAAAGCTGCAACAATAGGAGACAATTGTTGAGCTTGCTCAAACGCTTGTTCGAGTCTTTCTTTAGTCTCATATTCAGCCCATTGTTCTAAGTAGAAACCTCTGAGTCGCTCAAACCAAGATGAATTTTTTGCTAATTTAAATCTCCTTCTCAAACAATCGTAGGTACTATGGAGGCTGAAAAAAGGATGAGTGATGCTACTATCACCCTAGTCAAAAAACAAGTAATTTTCATCGCAAATAAAGATGTTCCCATCGTGTAAATCACCATGATGCAAAGTTTCTGGTATACCAAAGGTCGCTAGTTGTTCACATAATTTAACTAATAAGTTAGCCTGATTCTGTAAGCACTGATATTCGAGTAAATTAAGTCCACCAGGTTGATTCAGCCCTAACGTTTCGGTATCCATTAGCAGTTGTTGAAACCTAACAGGCAAGTTTGCTAAACGACGATCAGGCACACCCAGTTCCAGAAACTCATTAAGATATTTGGTACAATCCTGCTGCAATTTTGCATAGCAGGGTAAAAGATTCTGCCAATGTTTAATATCATCTTCAATTTTCAGAGTGTCCTGAAGCATCATCCCTCCATCAAGCATAAGTAGCCAACCAAACTCCCCATTAATCGCTAAAACTTGTGGCATACATTGAGGATACCGATGCGATAGAACTTGGCTAAGTGCGGCTTCATGAGCAAGCTCTGATACAACTGCTTTGAAATAAATGTTACCGATGCTTGTGGGTATTTGCAAAACTGTTGACCAGTGACGAACGCGAAGCTGCTTAATTGAATCAATGCGTTTGATGTCTTTTTGATGTAACTCACAATCAATCCAACTACTGGCTTGCTCAAGCCAGCTTTGTTGTGTCCAAAGTAGTCCATCAAGATAAGTCACACAGATCCTCAACGAGTGTTTTTTAATTGCAAATGCTTTTTTGTTAGTTTAACCTGACTTTAAAGACCAATGAATAACCTTGCTTTACAGCCTCCTGCTTTTTCAGCAAACCCTATATAAACCCTACCTCTGCACTGGATACCGCCGCATCATCTCGGCTAACGCCACTGTCTCACCTTCTGGTGTATACATATCTGCCCCCGACATAGCAATCACAATTCTCTCCCGCCTTGCTTACTCAAACCAAGCAATCACATCAGATTTGGTCTGTGCGGACTCTTCCAAGTTCGTAACTCTTCCTTCAAATAAGCAATAGCCGTTCGCACTAGTGTCTCCAAAGGAGAAGGCTTAACCTTCACTTATCGTATTCTGGTACTGCAATGAAAGGCAATCACGTTACTCATCCCACTTCACCAACACCCATCCACCGCAACAATCCCCCACTGCGGAAACTTCGCCAGTAGTTTCTTAATCACGATCTGCAAAGCCGGATCATCATTCCAACACTCCTGCAAAAAATCAAACCCCGGATTCTGCCCCGAATTCGCCGCAACTTTGAGCTTCTGCATCCGCTCCGGTCGCATATTTGACCGCGCAACTATGGACTCATGCGACCATTTTTCAGTGACGGGCGTGGCGGAAGATTAACCAGTACCATCATCTCAGTAAAGATTAGAGCGTCTGACCGAAGTCAGTGAAGTAGCCAAGAAGAAATCGAAATTTGCAGTTTTTTTAAAATTTGATACTAGCTCTTTTTAGTGTTTTTTTTTACAAAGAATTTTCTATCTTTCTAAGTAAATAGTTAAGGAAAAAAGGTATTGTGGTTAAAAATAATGTTGGATTTATGTGTATACTAAAGCTTAATCAAGCAAAGAGGGTGCTACTTCAAAAGTTGTAATTACTAGCCTTTGAAGTTTCACAATATTGCAAAAGTCTAGGCATCTAGTTTTAGATGCAGAAACTAAAAATTTAGGAGATATTATGTCAGTAGAAAGTTTTAAACAATTCTTTCAAGCTTTTTTAAATGACCCTGCTCAAGTTAACGATTTTACGCAAAACGTGAATAGCACAGAAAGCGGCATCCAATTTGCAATTGATCGTGGGGCCCAAAAAGGATATCAGTTTAGCAGACAGGATGTTGAAGAAGGCTTGGCATCCCTCAAGAGCGAGTGGCTTGCTGCAAAACAGTCTTCAGCAGACAACACGGAACCGTCTACTAGAGCAGGAGGCTGGGATGAGGGAGAAGCAGGTGCGGCAATAGGAGACGCTATCAACACTTATATTGATGACGAGGGAGGTGACTCTGGTGGTTGGTAATAGCCAGGTTGATTTCAATTACTCAACTTGATAGTTGTGCTGTAGCTGCAATTGATTCGACTGTTTCAGAGCAATAGAGTTCGGTCGAATGCCCAAACTCAAATCTAAATCTGTAACATTTGCTGGACAGCTACAGCAATTTAAATTCAGTGATGAATAGAATAATTTTGATATGACAGAGAGCTTAAGTAGTACGCTAAGAGCAGTTGTTAATCCTTATATACCATCTGCTCTGATTTCATCTGAATATTTAGAGCAAATTAACGCAACAGTTCGGCATTTGCCTGCTCAGATTACAACGTTTTTTGGCTATGAATGCCGACTGCAAGACAGTAAACCCCGCGCTGATTTCTTATTATGTGTTTATCCTGATATAGGTCGTCAAATTCTTGCAGGAGAGGGCAATTTACTAGAGGATAATCTTTTTTCAGTGCCTTCTTGGAACTTGATTCGCAGTTTTGCTCAGGACTGGGCAAACCCAGCATCATCTTTTGCTAGTAAAATCTTAAATATGTGGCTAGAATTTGATATTGACGAGTCATCTTCAGCTATACCCGTACCTTCAGTCTTTTTCAAACCTGAGAATAATGCGATCGCTCCAGGACAAGATTACCACTGGTTGAAACAAGCTCTTCTTATTCTTAGAGGACAACGACTTTCTGAAAATATCATCAGTTGCTTGGCTGATTGTGTTGAGGCGCTCCCTTCTGAAGGTTACGTTTTTCAAGTTGCTGCCATGTTTAGCAGACCCATGAACTTTCTGCGGCTTTGCCTGCGGAACATTGAGCCAGGGGAAATACCTCTGTATCTTGAACGTATAGGTTGGACAGGAAATCAAGTAACTCTCAAAGAATTACTAAACTGGCTCAGTGAAGGCGTAAACAACATAACTCTTAACCTTGATGTGGGTGATAAAGTACTACCAACCATCGGTTTAGAGTGTTACTTTAACTTCGATAGCACAGTGTATGAGCGAATTGAAAGCTTTTTAGATGAGTTAGTAGAAAAAGGTCTGTGCTTGCCAGAAAAGCGCGATGGACTTTTAGCTTATCATGGGTTGGTTCACCAAGGGATAAATGCAAAAGATTGGCCTCTATACCTTAAATGGGAGTCTGTTTTCTCTAAGAGAGACAAAATCAGCGTCTTTTGGCGGTTTTTACATCACATTAAGTTTGTGCTTCGTCCAGACGGTAAGTTAGAAGTTAAAGCTTATCTACGAGTTAATCATTCCTGGTTTTCACTTGATGAGTTGAGCCAAGTGTACAAAAAAGCCAACATATCGTGGGACTGGAATTTGTCTTCTTCCAAGTCCCATGAATCATTAGATTCACTTAATCAGCAAGTGCTAACATAGCCCAAGCGGTCGTAATCTTTCCTCTATCTACTCCATGAAAGAATAGGCGTTCATTGTCTTCAGTCTCGAACCAGTAATAAAGTACTGCTTCTGGGTGCCAGCCATTAGAACTTTTTTGTGCAACTAACCATTTTTTCCCTCGAACAATAGCAGGTTCGTCTGGATTAATTGTTCTGAGGGCTAGAATAGCTGTTGCAGTGTCAATGACTGAACCCTGCCAACTACCGTTGTTCTCCTGCTGATTTAAAACAAATAATTTTGCTTTTTCCACGGCAACGGAGCAGTTCATAAGATGCAAAAGTCGTAAAGCATAATAAGTCGTTACCATGCGGGAAGGAAACCAACGTCCCTGAAAACCTCCATCTTCTTGCTGATTTGCCTGAAGAAAGCGACAAGAAGCTTCTGTTTCTTTTTGGTAAAGTATTGGAGCGACACGATGTAACAGATAACCAGCATGAGCGGTAGCATCGGGTGATGGCCCAAGCCAATATTTTGCTCGTCCTGGTCTATTGAAAGGAATCGTATGAAAAGCTCCAGTCTTGTCTTCAAAAAATAGTTCTACTAAACGCTGAAGACTTGGTAATAAAATTTCATGAGACACTTTGGCTTCTAATAACCCTTCTAAAACAAGGGTGCTATCCTCGGCAGTTACACCATAGCCTTGCTGATATTCCCATAAAAGGTCACGCCGATTTTTTAACAAATAATCTCGTAAAGATTCATCATATTGAGCTTGGAGAATCAGTCCATAATAAGCAACTGTCCCCTCGGCTTTGCGCTTAACAAAAGTGGGTTGGTTTTGAGTAATCTTGTAGAGGTAGGCATCAGTTAATGGTTCTGTTGCCCAAGAAGATTCTGATGATATTTGGTTGATAAAGGCTCGTATGAGAGCGGCGGCTTTGTTTCCAGAATTCATGGCTGCAATCATTCCGTAAGGAAGTTTTGTGTTTACTGTGTAATCTCCCGCTAAAAAAACTCGTTCGGAAGGACGAATCGCCTGGGAATTTTGATAGGCGATAAATTCTTCAGAAATAATTGGCCCAATATGCGTCCAATGTTTCACATCTGTGAATTTCAATTTTTCTTGAGACAGTGTGCCAATTCCCAACGTGTTAAGATGATTGATAGTTTTTGTAATAACTTCGTTGTGAGATAGATGCAAAATTTCCTGGGCTTGTTCGCCTACATAGTAACAACTTAGTAAACAAATATCGCCTTTATTTTGTCGAATTACTGTATTAGGAGATGATTCCACTGTGACAATATAAGAAAAATCGCAAATTTGGTCATTTCGCAATGCTAAAACAACCACACTTCCGTGAGCGTAGCGTACTGAACGCAAGAAGTTGCGCGCTTCTTTATTCATAGTACCTAACAGCTTGTCGGTAATTGGCGCTGGTACGGTTAAGAGAACACTTTTTGCTTGAAGGGAGTATTTCTTATCTTGCTTCACATATTCAATATACACGCGATCGCCTCGCTCCTCCACTGACAAAACTTCCGCACCAAGACGTATTCTCTCGCCTACTAAATTTGTTAGATACTGAATTAGTTCTCCATTACCATTTTTATGATGATGACTAGTAAACCGAATGAAAGCGTCCCGAAACCTGTTCGGAATATAATCCTTCATTTCGCCAGGATGGATGACTTGAAAAAAAGCATTAAAAATTTTATATATTTTTGGTGAAAGCAGATTTAAATCATGCTTACTATAAAATTGTTTAACTTGTTCTAATTCTTCTTTAGTTAGCCCAACTTTTTGTAAGCATTCTTCAGCGCTGCTTCCATAATGGACTTTACCTGCATAAAACAATCCAATATCGCTTGTTTCCGCAATTAACTCTGATGAAGGCAATGAAAAGTTCAAATTGGTTTCTCGATACCCAAAAATAGCACCAACATCATAGGCTATTTCCCCATGATAACGGGTTAATACTCGGCCACCAGGATGTTCCATTTTTTCCAGGATGAGAAAATTTTTTTCTCTAAGCTCACGAGCAGCAGATAAACCTGAAATGCCTGCTCCTACAATTACAAGGTCGTAGAAATTATTCATTATGTTGAGCTAGCAATTCTCTCTTAATATAAAACATTAATCCCATTTATTCATTTTTTTATCTGTTCATTGATAGAAGCAAAAATTTCTTAAGTTTCTTAACTATCCTTGACAAATGTTATAAGTTGTAAAAAAATAATTAGTGATTAATTAAGATGCATAAAAAGCTATAATAACTATTTTTTATGATTTCATACACTAAAGCAAAGAAAAATAAATATTTTTGATTGTACTTATTTTTAATTCATTTAGATAGATATGAAAAGTTATAAAATATAATTTGAATTATTAAACAAAAACTTCACTTAACCATCTATGAATACAACTTATAGATTTAACAGTCTAATTTATCCTTATATTGTCGAAGAATTTTTTCAAAATTATTACGAAAAAGATTATCTTTACATTTCTCGAAACCAGCCAGATTATTATGATGCCATTCTCAATGCAGACGACATTGATTTATTTTTTCAAAATAAAAACAAACCAATCTCTGATATCCGAGTAACCAACAACGGTGCGGAATTACCACCTTATAGATGGGCAGATGAAAAATCATATATTGCTAATAATGATAAGCTGTTTAGTTTATTCAATCAAGGAAATACATTAGTTATTAATTACGTAAATAAGTCAATTCCAAAATTGATGCACTATTGTAGCGATCTAGAAAACGAGATGAAAATCAAATTACAAACTAATATTTATATCACACCGTACAATGCTCAAGGTTTTGAAACCCACTATGATCGCCACGATGTATTTGTCTTACAAACAACGGGATCTAAAATTTGGCGTTTATACAACACACCTGTAGAACTTGCTTCCCAAAAATTTCCTTATTCTAAATACAAAGATAAGTTTGACTTAGAAAAACCTAAATTTGAAGTAGAACTTAAACCAGGTGATTTGTTATATATTCCTAGAGGCATGGTACATAATGCTTCCACAACAAATACTGCCTCGATTCATATTACTTTAGGTTTATATCCTAACTATTGGTTCGAGCTTGTACAAGAACTCGCTAACTTAGCTGAAGAAAAAGCTGAATTCAGAAGAGCTGTACCAAATGCTTTAATCAGCGAAAATCACCAACAGGAGTTTAAACAAGAGTTTCACAAGCTTGTTCAAGAGTTGATGAATAATTTTAACGTTGATGAGTTGCTGTCGAGGAAATTTGAACAGTACATAGCTAATAAGCCTTCAGAAGACCAAAATCGCTTTAAGGATTCCATTCAAGTCAACCAACTAAATTTAAATTCTGTTATTTCTAGACGAGAGAATATTGGTTATAAGATTGATCAATATAATACAAAAGTCTCTGTAAAGTTCTATGATAAGGCATTAGACTTTCCTTTGTTTTTTATACTTTCAATTAATACATTTTTACAATCAAAAACCTTTCGTGTGAAGGATATTAATGGATTTCTCAGTAATGAAGAAAAAATTGATTTAGCAAAGAAGTTTATCCAGGAAGGCTTCCTAAAAATAGAATCCTTAAATGCTGATAACTAAGACTGAAAATCAGAAAAATCCCGGTGAGGAGCAGATTGAACATATTCACTGTTTATACCGCGCAAAACTAGTCTGAAATTCTCAGCAGCAAGATTCTCGTTTATCACATTAGGCAACTTTTCCACTTTCACACTTTTGGTTTTGATGGTATCCTTAACACTATTTTTTTACGTTGACCATTTTTGAATTCAAAATTCTGTTAGGAAGAATAAGAATAATTTTGAATTAATTCGCTATTTCTTGTCCCCACTGCTTTTTTGAATCAGTAGTTTATAAGACGCTCCTACGTCGCTAACACTACGCTATCAGTGGTGGATTTCAAGCCCCCACTGTTTGATCGCAAGTTTATGGAGACGAGCGCCCTTAAGATTGCCATTTTAGACAATCGCACTACTCATTCCACTTCATCAGCACCCCATCCACGTAAACAATCCCCCACTGCGGAAACTTCGTCAAAAGCTTTTTGATCACAATCTGCAAAGCCGGATCATCATTCCAACACTCCTGCAAAAAGTCAACCCCCGGATTCTGCCCTGAATTCCCCGCAACTTTCAGTTTCTGCATACGTTCTGGTCGCGCATTTGCCCTCACAACAATCGCCTCATGCGACCACTTTTCAGGATTCGGCACACACGCGGCGGAACTTTCACCCTCATCAACTGCTTTGATTTCTACACTCGAAACCGAATTTTCAGTCATCAACTCAGCAGAGGGGCAACTCGGTTTTATTTTCTGATCTGCGATCGCTGAACTTAAACATTCTTCATTTTGTGCAACGGGCGCGGCGGAATAACCACCTTCATGACAGCCTTTCTGCTCAACACCACAATTCTGGTTTTCAGCGAACAACGAAGCGGATTGACTCTGTGCATCATCCACAAGCGCTAGCGTCGTGCAGTCTGTTGCCGTAGGCGAGTCTTCCTCCTTCTCTGACACGCTTTGAACAGTCTGAGGCGAAGCGACCCCCAAGGGAGCGATCGCCGCCTTCTCACAGTGCGAAATTTCGGTAAGCGTGTCAGAGACACAGTTCACGAACTCTTCAAAAGAGTTCGTGAACTGTTCCTGAGTAGTTCGTGAGGTTTCATGAAACTCTTTCTCTGACTAACTTTGACCTAAAATAGATGCTTTATACGAAGCACGCATTTCTTCACAGCCAGCATCTATCTCTGAAATCTCAGCATTTAATTCTCGTTTTTTAGCATTTGGTTGCTGATTTTCCGAATTAGCTTTCTCCCAAAATTCCTTCATTCGGCTACCGTGCAAATTCTTCACCATCCAGCTAGCCGTTTCTCGCCCATCCTGAATCGATTTGTCGGGTTTGAAAATGAACAGCCCACTGTCATAGAGAATTTTCTTCGCAGAGATAAAAGTACTGTAACCCAAAGCACTTGTTAGCGGCATCCACCGAGAACCGTATGGGTCAGCCGTCCAGCATTCTTGCCACAATTGCGTTACTGATGGTTTTTGCTGTGCAACTATACGTAGTCTGTCTATCAAACATGGCGTGTGGCAACACACATCAGCGACAAGGCGGCAAGTGGAGAATTAGGATTTATAAGAGAGCATAACTGAGCTAAACGATACTTCTTGTCAGATTTACCATAATTACCAAGCAATACTTCTGCACCAACCGTATGGTTATGGGGATAAACCTTGACACTGAAGCCAAGCGGCTCCAGAGTTTTACTATAAAATTCTGGCGTTACTCCATCTCCAGGTCGGTGATGGACTTCAGTTGCTAATGCCCAAGTTTGCTCTGCTGCTGAGGTATGACCTCCTCGTTTGATCAGCCGATATAGCCATAAGCGGAAATTCCATAACCACAAACCTAATCCTCGGAAGTTCCAGGCAGTCAACTGAGGGTCGTGGTCTGTGATTAGAATGCCACCTGGACGAACTAAACGCGCTGCTTCTTCTAACACTACACCCATGTATTCACAGTGATGTAATGTGGCGTTAAGTACCACAATGTCAGCAAAATGGTCAATGAAAGGAAGGTGGTGAGCATCTGCTCTCACTGGTATATAGCCAAGACGTTGAGCCATAGACAATGCACCATAGCTAACATCTACACCAATTAACAATTCTGGTTTACCCCCAAGCGTTGCATACAAGTTGCCCGGACCACAGCCAATATCTACAACAATTTTATGATCCCAACTCCCCATCGCCGCCTGCCAGCAGGACTTAAACACTTCATCTCGATGGCAGCCTTCAAAGTAGTTTTTTGCCCATTCTGGATGTCCAAAATAATGACTATTCGCTTTGATGGCAAGACTTGAAGTTGAAATCGGAAAATTTAGAATATTTTGCTTATCTAAATCTACTCTCAAATCAGCACCAATATAAGGACTCAGAACTGAATATGAAGAAGTTGGCATAGCTATTACATCTATCAAGATCCTGCCTCAGTTCAGTATAAACTGAGCAGAGCTTATCCTAAATTGCTATTAGCAGCATATTTGCTTCTTAGTCTTCTCAAAACTGTCTTTAGATGGATGATTTCACTTGACAAAAGATAAACTAGTATAAAAACTTACTTGTAATTTTTTATAAAGTCATAAAATCCATCCAATTCACCAATGGCAAGAAATATTGGTAGAGACGACGTGATGTTAGGAATGGGAACGAGTACTGCAATATGCAAGTAGTTGAGAGCGCTACTTCTGTCAAGCCTTCACTGTGAAAACTTGCCCAGGAAATGCGATCGCTAAACACACAAACTTCAATATAAATCTTGTGTTACAGTCCGTAAAAGTCCATACTGAAGCTGTATGTAACATAAATCCTCGCTTTTACAAGCCTAGCCATGCCCCAAGACTTCTCTTACCAGAATCTCAGAGGTCGTTCGTTCAAGGGTCAAAACTTTACTGGGGCCAACTTTAGTGGCGCAGATATTCGGGAGCTAAAAGCTCTGGCAGAACAGGAAGTTAAAGCACTTATCGCTGAGAAGGATGGCAGAATTGCTGATTTACAGAATATGGTAGTCACAGCACTACAGCGTCCCAGCTTTTATTCAAACGTTGAACAGGTAGGTTTTATGACTAACAACCCCGGTGGTTTTTCAGTTGGAGGTTCTGTTGGCGGCAACGTCAATAATGTGCAAGGTGATAATAATCGAGCAGTTCAAGGAGATAATAATCAGGCTGTCCTTGGTGATGGGAATCAAGTAACACAGCATAAGCAAGTGGGTGCAGATACAGGAGAATCGCTCACTAAAGAGGATGTTGTCAAGTTACTGTCAGAACTAGAAAACCTAATTCAAGGGGCAGAATTACCAACAGATACCAAACAAGAAGTAGTTGAAGATTTAAGTGCAGCTAAGAAAGCCACAGATAAAGAAGAACCAAATAAACAACGTGCATTAGACCGTTTAACAGGTGTGGCAGAAACACTTGAAAAAACGAGTAAGAGTGTAGAGGCAGGAAAGAAAATTTGGACAACAGCCAAGCCGATTATTGTGAAAGTGGCTGCTTGGTTAGGTGCGTCGGCTGGTTCTCACTTGTTGGGATTGTAGAACCAAATTATATATTGAACAGGGAGGTTGTATGACTAACAATCCTGATGATTTTACCGTTGGTGGTTCTGTAGGCGGAAACATTAATAATATCCAAGGTGATAACAACCAGCAAACTGTAAGTAATAAAACTGCTAATGTTAACCTACAAGGCGCTCATTTTACTGGAAGTATAGTTAATGCAGACACAGTAAACGCTCAGAAAATAGGCGATGATATCTACAATGTAAATCAAAATACTAATAGTCAAATAGCTATTGGTAATTATATTTACCAAATAAAAGGAGTTTCTGGTGGAATTGTCAATATTAATTCTCCACAACAACACGTTAAAATAACACCTTGCACTACTCCCCTTGCTTTACGTCCTCGTCAGTTTATTGGTCTATTAGGTCGCAAATCAGAAATTAGTAGTGCTATTACCAGCCTTCAGTATGAGCAATCCGTAGAATTTTATGGACGAGAGGGGTTAGGAAAGTCTGTGCTTTTGCGTTACCTTTCCTATCATCCCCAGATTAACACACTTTTCCCTGACGGGATTATCTATTACTCTATTCAGGGTAAGTCTATTTCTGATTTGCTTCATTCTGTATTTAATAGTTTTTATCACAGTGATATTCCCTATAAACCTACTGATGATGAGATTAAAATAAAATTACAAAATAAAAAAGCTCTGATCCTTTTAGATGATGTACAGTGGCAACGAGATGACTTAGATAGAGTAATGAATACCGTCCCAAATTGCACATTCATGTTAACATCTCATGAACGGCATATTTGGGGAGAGGGATATGCTGAAGCTTTACCAGGTTTACCAGAGAGCGATGCTTTGCGATTGGTAGAAAGGGAATTAAGACGCAATTTAACAGAGGAGGAATTATTTGCAGCTAAGTCATTGTGTGCTGCTTTGGAAAATCATTCTCTTGACATTCTGCAAACAGTAGCGATTGCCAAAGAAAAAAACCTGTCACTAGTAGAAGTAGTAGAATTAGTAAAATCTTCTTCTCGTGATGAGTTTTTTCTTAAACACGTATTAGGGTCGCTTACTAAACCTCAACGATGGATTCTATCACTTTTAGCTATTCTAATTTCTTTAACAACACTTGCTGCTCAACAAATAAATCAAATATCGAATACATCTACCCAAACAACAGGAATAAATATTGAACTGCTTTTCAAGAACTTGCAGCAATTTCATTTAGTAGAGTTGGAGGGTGATCGTTATCGTATTGCCAGCAATTTAGTTGAGATGTTAAAGCAGGAGTGGGATTTAACTGCTTGTATCGAGCAAATATTACATTACTCTACCAACTGGATACAACAGCATCAAACGCTACCTGAGAACTTATTCCAAGAATCAGATGTACTGTTGAAACTATTACAATTGGCTGCAAAACACGGTCATTACACAGAGGTTATTACTCTTGCCAAAGCAGCAGAAAGTTTTCTGGTACTAAATGGGCAGTGGGACGCATGGCAGCAGCTGTTAGAACAGACTCTACAAACAGTACAAACTATTGGAGATCAAGTTAGCGAAAGTTGGGTATGGCATCAGCTAGGGACTCGTGAATTTTGTTTAGGAAATCAAACTACAGCGCAAACATTCTTAAATGAAGCACTGCGTATTCGTGAATCTTTAGGCGACAAAATTGGTGCTGAAGCTACTCTTCATAATCTCAAAATCCTCAATCAAGTACCGAATATTGCCGAAGAACCATCCCCAAGTATTCCCGAACCTCTTCCAACTCCTCCTCTACCCATTTTCAGATTTCCACTGTGGGTAACAGTCATTGTTGCTACTTTCAGCCTTTGCTTTGTTGGATGGGGGATTAAGTGGTTTATATCCAACTATCAGTCTATAGTTGTACTTAATCCTAAGAATTTAGATTTTCACACATTAGAGATTAATCAAACTAGCCGCGCACAAACTTTGATGCTTGTTAATGAAGGTTTAAAATCTCTAGAGATTCGTGACATTGTAATTACTGGTTCTCAAAAGGATAATTTTAAAACTATAGCTGGTGGTTGCTCAAAGGGGAATGTTCTCAAGCGCCAAGATATTTGCCAAATTAGTGTTGATTTTACCCCTAAAACTACTGATAAACACAATGCTCAACTAGAAATTCATTATAATGGTGATGATACACCCCAGATTGTGCAACTTACTGGAAGCGGAAGCAAAGTACCTCTACCTATTCTATTTATCAAACCTGAGACATTAGCTTTTAGTAAAATTCAAATTGGAAATAGTAATATAAAGAAAATTGTTATTACTAATTCAGGCTCCGCACCTTTAAAAATTATTAGTACTAATATTAAGAGTAATGAATTTGAAGTTGTTCGCAATAGCTGTACTGATAATCCCTCTGTTGAACCAAGAAAGAATTGTCAAATAACTATTAAATTTCAACCTATAGATAAAGGTGAGCGTAAAGCTATCTTAGAAATTGCTCATAACGCTGGGGATAGCCTACAAAAAGTACAGTTAAGTGGAAATGGGACTGAGCGACCTATTGCAAATTTTCAGGTTACTCCTTCTGCTTTGAAGTTTGGAGAACAACAGGTAGGTGATCAAAGTAGTCCGGGAAAAACTATTACAATTAAAAACCCAGGTTCTGCACCTTTAAATATTAATAATATTCAAATTACAGACGGTTCTAGAAATGATTTTAGAACTACTGGTTGCATAAATCAAATTGTAGCTCCAAATAACCAATGCACTATTGATGTTCGATTCCTTCCTCAAGGTCAGGGCAATCGTATTGCACAACTTAGTATTACTAGTAATATTGGTGTCTCAACAATACCTTTAAATGGCACTGGTCTTACTGCTCAAATCCAAGTTAGTCCTGCTGCCTTGGATTTTGGAGAACAACAGGTAGGTGATCAAAGTATCCCGAGAAAAACTATTGGAGTGGAGAACACAGGTTCTGCACCGTTAAATATTAATAATATTCAAATTGAAGGTACTCATGCTAGTGATTTCACAATTAGGGGTTGCATAAATGAAACTGTAGCTCCAGGCAATCGATGTACTATCAGTGTTGCCTTTCTTCCTCAAGGTCAAGGCAGTCGTAATGTACAACTCAATATTACTAGTAATGCTTTCAATAGTTTAAGAAATATAAACTTAAATGGTATTGGCACTACAACTCCATCTTTACCAGACTTAGCTGCTCATGCACTTGATTTCAACCTTATTTCTCAGGAATCTCAATTTAAAGGGCAGGTTGAAATTATTGGTATAGTCAAAAATATTGGACAAGGTGCTTTTGAATCTCGGTCAGAGCAACAGGAAGCAGTACTGTATGAGGTTCGACCTGGAGCCAAGCCGTTGATCGTACAAAGGAGTCGTTTCCAAAATCTAGCTGCTGGACAGGAATTGAAATTGTCTTACAAGCGAGAATGGGATACTTCATCTCCAGCAGAAGGAGAATTCCCTCCTAGCTATGAATTGAGAATTGCACCTAATAATAATGACAGCAACCTAAATAATAATGTGAAAACAATAAATGGAAGCTATATTCGTAGTTTATTTCCAAGATAAATCAATGGGTCAAAAATTACAACTAATAAAGAAGAGCGATCGCCATCTCTTTCAAGCAGTTAGCCGAAAATCACCCTGATGCTGAACTTGAGTCGCAATAGAGAAACGGGGTCAGGATAAATTCTTACTTTGTGCCAAAACAGTGATCGCTGAAGTTAAAGATTTTTCATTTTGAGCGACGGTCGCGGCAGAACAAGTACCTCCATGACAGTCCCTCTGTTCAACACTACAATCCTGGTTTTCAGCTAACAACAAAGCAGATTCACCCTGTACACCATCTACAAGCGCCAGCGATGTACTCAAATTCAGGTGGACAAAGTTCTGCGACACCGAATAGCCCGTCGTAGACATCGCTACTTATCCCTACATCAACACTTCCCACGGTAAATGCTAAATTTTATTTAGCCACCCAGCAGGAGTTTTCTTTTTCTTATGTGGTTCTGGTCTGCCGATTCTGTAGAACAAGAATTATTTGATTTGTACGCTCCAGCCCTACGGTCGCTCGGCGTAAATTTTAATGACGAGCAACTCCAAGACACTCTAGAAGCATCCATCTGTGGTTTAGAAGATGCTTTCAGGAGCGCAATCGTTTATATACTCTGGCTCGAAGAAAACCTAAAGCCGATCTACCCGACTGCGATACTAATCGAGGCACTGGCAAATCAATGGCGCACCAAATACTGGAAGCCGGAGTATTTAGAACTTGAACAGTTGCTCTCACCTGGAAAGCGCTGGTGGAGGGCAGCAGTAGATAAGTGGGGTTACGACGAACGTAATCAACTGGTTGCAGATATATTTTACGATCACGGGCAGGAATTTATTAAGTTCCGAAATGGGAAAGAAATTCTAGTTGATACTGCTTATAAGTGGGGATGGCAGCGAGTCGCAGATTATGCGTCCCCGTTTTCAGTAAGTAATTCGTCGTTGCGTGGGATCAATGCAAGGGAATCTTGATCAATACCTTCTGAACAAGAGTAGATAAGCACCGTCAAGCAGCAATCGCTTTACCTGCACATATTTTGAGGCAGTGTGATTGTGTGATTGTTAACTCTCCCACTCAACCAATTCACCATCCACGCAAGCGATCGCCCATTGCGGAAACTTCGCCAGCAGTTTTATTTCTGCCTTAGTATTAGCAGCAATTTTACAGTGGCTTATAGTTCAGAGTATTTACTAAAAGACGTGTTTTCCCTGAAGCCTTACTTGAGGTAAGTAAAAGATATTTTATTTAAGTGCGGTTATATGATTGGCTGCAAATTAAATCAGGTAAGACAATGGTATCTGCTACTCAAGAGTATAAGCTGAAATTTATTACTACCGAACCAATTTACTTTCCTGGACAAAAAGCAGAGCAAAAGATATGGGATGCTGTACGTTCTGCATTTAATGATCGTGAAAACTGCTTATGCTTTTGGACATACCCTATCTTTATTAAAGATAAACAATTATGCTATGAGCCAGATATATTAATTGTTGACCAAGAATTTGGTGTAATTGTTATAGAAGTTAAAAACATTAGAATAAACCAAATCACACACATAAAAGGTTATGACTGGTTTACCAAAAATTTTTATAAATCTCCCATAAATGCCTATAAACAAGCTGAGAGCCAACTTCAACACTTAGTTAATTATTGTAAGAGGGTGTTTGAAAAGTTTTGAGAGGTCAAATTTTAAGCCAACCGCCTAACCATAATACGGATCATGGCAAGGTAGATAAACGTCTCCGATGTTTCTGGCAATAACTCGTAGTCCCGAACCAATCGTCGACACCCCATCAGCCAACCCAGAGTCCTTTCTACGACCCATCGCTTTTTCACTAGCACAAATCCCTTAGTTTGCTGCGGACGCAGCACTACTTGCACAATCCAACGGCAGACATCCATCACCCACATTAGGAA
>NNBU01000759.1_pt1 | contig 22215 bp, 20 predicted proteins | sample 1173781 | NCBI WGS metagenome assembly NNBU01 (sample SAMN07173937, study PRJNA388173) | plant metagenome | biome: Plant school; feature: Soil; material: Symbiotic tissue of Blasia pusilla L.; isolation source: symbiotic tissue sample KVJ2 | host: Blasia pusilla | place: Norway: Troms, Kvaloya...
CGGGTTCACCCATTTCACCGACGGGCTGGAGCCCGCGGGCCCATCGGCGGCTCGGTGCGCAAACTTGCTGCCCACAGGCCGGCSCGCACAGAAGACGGCGAAGGTGTCGCGGATCTCCGCACGGCTCAAGCCGGCGTAGTGCGCCATCAGCGGCGCCCATTGCGTCGGCCAGCCCAGGTGTTCGACCAGTTCGCGAGGCAGGCTGAACGGGAAGTCGAAGCCGCCCACCCAAGCGGGCGTGGCGCACAACCAATCGCCCCACGCATCGAGCGTGGCGAAGCGTTGCAGACGGGTCAGAACGACGCGCTGGGCATCGGCAATTTCGCCCACGGCCACCACGATGGGCTTGCGCCGCGTCGGCGCGCTCGAGAAATCGCAGCCGAACAGCACCACGGCATCAGCCCAGTGCCAGCGCCACCACGCCGGCCGCGATGAACAACGCACCCAGCACACGCAGGAACCGGTCGCCCTCGCGCAGCAGGTGACCGCCAATCAACGCCGCGAACAGCATCGACACCTCGCGCGCCGGCGCGACGTGGGAGATGGGCGCCTGCTGCACCGCATAGAGCACCAGCACGTAAGACACGGGGCTGACCGCAGCCACCAGCAGCGCGTACTTCCACTGTTCGCGCCACATGCGCGCGGTGGTCGCGCGGTCCTTCAGCGCGACAGGTGCCAGCAACACCATGCGCACGAGATTGCCGAAATAGTCGAGAAGGATCGGCGACATGGCCAGGAACTTGACGGCGTAGCTGTCCGCGACGGTGTACGCCGCAATGAAGCCGCCGGTGAGCACCCCGTAACGAATGCCCTTGTGCACGCGCTCGCGTTGCACCGGGTCCTGCGCCTTGCGCCACAGCTTCGGGCCGCCGGCGACGAGGAACACGCCGATCACCACGCCCGCGATGCCCGCCACGCCGAAGAGGCTGATCTTCTCGCCGAGAAAGAGCACCGCCACCAGCGATGACAGCAAGGGCCCCGAGCCGCGCGCGAGCGGGTAGACCACGGTCAGGTCCGACCGGCGGTAGCCGCGCAGCAGCACGATGAAATAGAAGATGTGCAGCACGCCGCTGAGCACGACGAAGCCCCACTCTGTCAGGCCCCAGCCCGGCACCACGTTCCAGCCCAGCGTGATGCCCACGGGCGCCCAGATGAGCATGTTGAACACGCTGGTCTGGAAGCTGAAGCGCGCGTCGCCGTTCGCCTTCTTGGCGGCGATGTTCCAGCTGGCATGAATGACCCCGGCAAGCAGGATCAGCGCGAATGCGGAGAGCGGCACCCCTGGATCAGTGGCGACCGACGATGGCTGCGGTGGCCATCAGCTCTTCCAGCAGCGCCAGCGAGACCTTGCCCGAGACCTTGTACGGGTCGAGTTCGGGCTTCTCTGAATATTTGAGCAGCGTCGAGGCATTGAGCTTCGACAGGTTGACCTGCCCCATGGTCCATCCACCGAAGCGGCGTTCGGAGATTTCTTCGTAGTGCAACAGCACCACGTCCTTGTGGCGCACGTCGCGCTGGATGTGGCCGTAGAGGTCGCTGATGGCGTCGCGCCCGCCTTCGATGGCCTGCAGGAAAGTGCCCGCACCGTAGCAGAGGATGCCGGTGATGCCGCATGCCGGGTTGTGCGTGCGCGATTTGGTGAGGATCGCATCGATGGCCGCAGGGCTGGTATCGACGGCACGGCTGGCGTAGAGAAGTCGGACCAGCATGATCAGTTCTTTCTCGGCATGAGGGACAGGAATTCGCGGCGCAGGCTCGGGTCTTTCAGGAACACGCCGCGCATCACGGAATTGATCATCTTGCTGTCCATTTCCTTCACGCCGCGCCAGGCCATGCAGAAATGTTCGGCTTCCATCACGAGTGCAAGGCCGTCGGGCCGCGTCTTTTCCTGGATCAGGTCGGCGAGCTGCACGATCGCCTCTTCCTGGATCTGCGGCCGCCCCATGACCCATTCGGCAAGCCGCGCGTACTTCGACAGGCCGATCACGTTGGTGTGCTCGTTGGGCATCACGCCGATCCAGAGCTTGCCGATGATCGGGCAGAAGTGGTGCGAGCAGGCGCTGCGCACGGTGATCGGGCCGACGATCATCAGCTCGTTCAGGTGCTCTGCGTTGGGAAATTCGGTGAGCGCGGGCGGCGGCACGTACCGGCCGCGGAACACCTCGTTCACGTACATCTTGGCGACGCGGCGCGCGGTGTTGTCGGTGTTGTGGTCGTTCGCCACGTCGATGACGAGGCTCTCGAGCACGCCCTTCATCTTGACCTCGACCTCGTCGAGCAGCGCCTCCAGCTCGCCCGGTTCGATGAACTCGGCGATGTTGTCGTTGGCATTGAAGCGCTTGCGCGCCGCATTCAGGCGCTCACGGATCTTGACGGAGACGGGGGTGCCCTCGTCATCGTCTTTTCGATCGGGGAGCGGTTCGACGTCGGTTTTCCTCAGCATGGCGGGGATCGTACCAGTGAATGACTCTAGAGGATTCGGGCTGCAACGCGCGCCCCCTCTCGGAGCGATGCTATCAATTAAGTAGCGTGAAATCGGCGACCAAAGGCAGATGGTCGGACATGCGGGCCCAGATCGGCCCACGCGGCACCGCGCAGGCCAGCGGCGTCAGCTTGCGTCCGTAGACGAAGTCGAGCTGCGCCACCGGCAGGCGCGAGGGATAGGTGAGCGTGCGCGGGCCGCGCAGGTCGCTGGCGTCGCGCAGCCCCATGGCATTCATGGCGTAGCGCATGCGCGCACCCCAGTCGTTGAAGTCGCCCGCCACCACGACGGCCTCGTCGGGCGGCACTTCGCGGTCGATGAACTCGCGCAGGCGGGCAATCTGCCGCACCCGGCTGCCCTTGATGAGCCCCAGGTGCACCACGATGGCATGCACGGGTTGCCCTTCCACTTCGATCACCACGTGCAGCAGGCCGCGCTGCTCGAAGCGGTGGTCGGAAATGTCCTGGTGGCTGGTGCGAATCACCGGCCAGCGCGTGAGCAACGCATTGCCGTGCTCGCCGTGGCGGGTGACGGCATTGGTCTCGTAAACGGCGGTATAGCCCTCGGGCGCAAGAAAGTCCGCCTGCGGCAACTCCGGCCAGCGTGCGAAGCGCGCGGCGGCCTGCCGGTTCATCTTGCGCACTTCCTGCAGGCAGATGATGTCGGCGTCGAGTTGCTCGATCGCGTGGCCGAGGTTGTGAATCTCGAGCCTGCGCGCGGGCCCGATGCCCTGCACACCCTTGTGGATGTTGTAGGTCGCGACCCGGAGGGTGTGTGCTGCTGCTGCGGGCTGGTTCATCGCACAAATTCTGGCAGCAACAGAATGGCTTCGGCGTTCGACGGGGAAAAACAGGCTCCGGCCGCCTCGCGGTAAGGCAGCCAGCGCCAGTCGGTGTGCTCGCGCGGCGCAAGCGTGGGGGTCAGGCGTTCGGGCACGCAGAGGCCGAACAGGTGCTCGGTGTTGCGCGTCACGCCGGGCGCATATCGATCTCGCCACTGCGGATAGATCTCGTAGACGTTGCGCAGTTGCCAGTCGAGCAGTTGCGGGGCCAGCGCCGTGCCCTCGCCGCATTGGAAGCCAGTTTCCTCGGCCACCTCGCGCGCCGCGGTGAGCGCCAGCGGTTCGTCCGCGACATCCTTGCTGCCGGTGACCGACTGCCAGAAGTCGGTCTCGGCATCCGCACGCCGGATCAGCAGCACATCGAGCGCCGGCGTATGAATGACGACCAGCACCGACTCCGGGATCTTCCAGGGCCGGGGGCTGGTCATCATGGCTGCATCAGACGGGTTGGGGCGTGTTGCGCAGCTTGATGTGCAGTTCGCGCAGCTGCTTTTCGTCGACAGGGCTGGGGGCCTGCGTCAGCAGGTCTTGCGCGCGCTGGGTCTTGGGGAAGGCGATCACGTCGCGGATCGACTCGGCGCCGGTCATCAGCATGACGAGGCGGTCCAGGCCGATGGCGATGCCGCCATGCGGGGGCGCGCCGTACTGCAGCGCGTCCAGCAGGAAGCCGAACTTGAGCTGCGCATCTTCGGCGCTGATCTTCAGCGCGCGGAACACCTTGCTCTGCACTTCCTCGCGGTGGATACGCACCGAACCGCCACCCATCTCGATGCCGTTGAGCACCATGTCGTACGCCTTGGCGATGCACTTCTCGGGCGCGGTGTCCATGAGGTCTTCATGGCCGTCCTTCGGTGCGGTGAACGGGTGGTGCACGGCCGACCAGCGCTGGCCGTCCTCGTCGAACTCGAACATCGGGAAGTCGACCACCCACAGCGGTGCCCAGCGGTCGTCGAACAGGCCGCTCTTCTTGCCGAAGGGGCTGTGGCCGATCTTCACGCGCAGCGCGCCGATGGCGTCGTTGACGACCTTTTCCTTGTCGGCGCCGAAGAACAGGATGTCGCCGTTGCGCGCACCCGTGCGGGCGATGATCTCGGCCAGCGTGTTGTCGTCCAGGTTCTTCACGATCGGGCTTTGCAGGCCTTCGCGGCCAGCGGCTGCGTCGTTGACCTTGATGTAGGCCAGGCCCTTGGCGCCGTAGATCTTGACGAACTCCTGGTACGCGTCGATTTCACCGCGCGACATGCCGCCTTCGGCACCACCGCCGGGCACGCGCAGTGCCACGACGCGGCCGCCCACCATGGTGGCGGCATTCGAGAACACCTTGAACTCGACGCGCTTCATGAGCTCGGTGAGTTCGGTGAATTCGAGCTTCACGCGCAGGTCGGGCTTGTCCGAACCGTACTTGAACATGGCGTCGCCGTACGTCATCGTGGGGAACACCGGCAGGTCGATGCCCGCGGCGTTGCGGAACACGTTGCGGATCATGCCTTCGAACATCTCGCGGATTTCTTCTTCGGCAAGGAACGAGGTCTCGATGTCGATCTGCGTGAATTCGGGCTGGCGGTCGGCGCGCAGGTCTTCGTCGCGGAAGCACTTCACGATCTGGTAGTAGCGGTCGTAGCCAGCCACCATCAGCAGCTGCTTGAACAACTGGGGCGACTGCGGCAGCGCGAAGAAGCTGCCGTCGTGCACGCGGCTGGGCACGAGGTAGTCGCGCGCGCCTTCGGGCGTGGACTTGCCCAGCATCGGCGTCTCGATGTCGATGAAGCCGTTGGCATCGAGGAACTTGCGCGTTTCCATCGTCACCTTGTAGCGCAGCATCATGTTGCGTTGCATGGCCGGGCGGCGCAGGTCGAGCACCCGGTGCGTGAGGCGGGTGGTTTCCGACAGGTTGTCGTCGTCCAGCAGGAACGGAGGCGTGACCGAGGGATTCAGCACCTTCAATTCGTGGCACAGCACTTCGATCTTGCCGCTCTTGAGGCTGTCGTTGGTGGTGCCTTCGGGGCGCGAGCGCACCAGGCCCGTGATCTGCACGCAGAACTCGTTGCGCAGGTTTTCGGCCACGGCGAACGTGGAGGCGCGATCGGGGTCGCAGACCACCTGCACGTAGCCTTCGCGGTCACGCACGTCGATGAAGATCACGCCGCCGTGGTCGCGGCGACGGTTGACCCAGCCGCACAGGGTGACGGTTTGGCCCAGCAGGGCTTCGGTCACGAGACCGCAATAGTGAGTACGCATGGCCATGGAGATGACTTCCGGCGCCGTCGTGGCGCGTTCGTTTTTTATGAGTTGGATGGCTTGATGGGCAAGGCGGCGGGGCCGCCCGGGACGACCACACCCATCGAGACGATGTACTTGAGCGCTTCGTCCACGCTCATCTGGAGTTCGATGCAGTCGCTGCGCTTGAGCATCACGAAGTACCCGCCCGTCGGGTTGGGCGTGGTCGGCACGTAGACGCCGAGGTAGTCGCCGCCGCCCAGGTGCTCGACCACGTCGGCCCCGGGCGTGCCGGTGACGAAGGCGATGGTCCAGGCCCCTTCACGCGGCCACTGCACCAGCACCGCCGTGCGAAAGGCGTTGCCGTTCTCGGAGAACAGCGTGTCCGAGACCTGCTTGACGCTCGAATAGATCGAGCGCACCACCGGAATGCGCCGCACCACGGCGTCGCCCCAACCCAGCAGGCGCTTGCCCACGAAGTTGCTGGCGACGGCGCCGACCACCAGCAGGATCGCCAGCGTGAGCAGCACGCCGAGGCCGCGGATGTTGTTGTCGTAGAGCCAGCGCTGCCACGCGCCAGGCAGCACCCAGAGCGTCTGGTCCAGCGTGTCGATGATCCACTTCAGCACCGCCAGGGTGATGAACAGCGGAACGATCACCAGCAAGCCGGAGAACAACCATTTGCGCAGGGCGAGCATGGCAGTCGGGACCTGGTTCAGTCGCCGCTCTTGGCGGCAGGTGACGGCGCGGGGGCCGGTGCGGCGGGCGCGGGGGCCGCTGCAGGCGCCGGGCTCTGCGCGGCGCCGGCGGAAGACGAGTCGCCGGACTTGGCGCTGTCGCTCGACGCGGGCGCAATCGCCGGCTCGGCCTTCTTGCCGCCACCGTCGCGGAAATCGGTCACGTACCAGCCCGAGCCCTTGAGCTGGAAGCCGGCGGCCGTGACCTGTTTTTCGAATGCGCTCGCGCCGCACGCCGGACACACCGTAAGCGGCGCGTCGGACATCTTCTGCAAAGCGTCTTTGGCAAAGCCGCAGGCGCTGCACTTGTAGGCGTAAATGGGCATGGGATTGGGTTCAAAAAAGCGGCGCAGCTGCCGCTCGCAAAGCCCTCGATTATAGGGCCGCCCCCGTCAAAGGGCGTCCCGACCGAGGGCCGGGCCCCTGCTTCAGGCCGGCTCCGTCGCCAACGGACGGTGCGGCGTGTGCGTGTTGGCCACCCATTGCGGCATCAGCGAGCCGGCCACCATGCCCACGAAGGCACACAACACCCCCGCCAGCTGGGCCGGGAACACGCCGCCCCAGGGCAGCGCCAGGAACAGCAGCCACACACCGATGCCCAGGACGATCGAGGCGATGGCGCCTTGCGTGGTGGCGCGGCGCCAGTAAAGCCCGCACACCAGCGGCACGAAAGCCCCCACCAGCGGCACCTGGTAGGCACCCGACACCAGTTCGTAGATCGGCGTGCCCTGCATGCGAATGGCGTAGGCCAGCACCGCGGCGCTGAACACGAGCACCGTGATGCGCATCGTCAGGAGGTTCTGCCGGTCGGTGCCGGCGGGGCGGAACTGGCGCCAGATGTTCTCGGTGAAGGTGACGCTGGGCGCCAGCAAGGTGGCCGAGGCAGTCGACTTGATGGCCGAAAGCAGCGCACCGAAGAACAGCACCTGCATCACGAAAGGCATCTTCTGCAGCACCAGCGTGGGCAGCACCTTCTGCGGATCTTCCTTCAGCAGCACGGCCACCTCCTCCGGCATGATCAAAAGCGCGCTGGCCACCAGGAACATCGGCACGAAGGCGAACAGGATGTACGCCACGCCGCCGATCACCGGCCCGCGCTGGGCTGCCTTCACGCTGTTGGCAGACATCACGCGCTGGAACACGTCCTGCTGCGGAATGGAGCCCAGCATCATCGTGATGGCGGCCGCGAAGAAGAACACCATGTCGTGCCAGCTGGGTTCGGGCCAGAACTTGAAGAGGTCCTTGCTGACCGCAAAGGCGACCACCTTGTCGGCCCCGCCGGCCATGTTGCCCGCGAACACCGCGATGATGGCCAGGCCGATCACCAGGATGATCATCTGCATGAAGTCGGTCACCGCCACCGACCACATGCCGCCAAACAGGGTGTAGGCCAGGATCGAGACCACCCCGATCACCATGCCCAGCGGGATGCCGATGGCCCCAGCCGACAGCAGGTTGAACACCAGCCCCAGCGCCGTGACCTGCGCCGACACCCAGCCCAGATAGCTCAGCATGATGATCAGCGAACAGGCCACCTCGACGGTGCGGCCATAGCGCTCGCGGTAGTAGTCGCTGATGGTCAGCAGCGTCATGCGGTAAAGCTTGCCCGCGAAGAAAAGGCCCACCAGGATCAGGCAGGTGCCCGCGCCGAACGGGTCTTCGACCACGCCGTTGAGCCCGCCCTCGATGAACTTGGCCGGAATGCCGAGCACCGTTTCGGAGCCGAACCATGTCGCGAACGTGGTCGTCACGATCATGAAGAGCGGCAGGTGCCGCCCTGCAATGGCGAAGTCGGTGGTGTTCTTCACCCGCTTGGCCGCGTAGAGGCCGATGGCGATGGTGACCAGCAGATAGACGATGACCAGCGTCAACAACACGGCGAAAACTCCTCTAGAAAAGACTCACACGCACCAGCAACTGCATGGCGAGCAACCCCAATACAAAACCTATGCCACCGTAGACGATGGTCTGGAGCAACCTGTTGGTGCGTTTTTGCTCGGCCAGCAGTTCGAGCAGCTCGCGGCGGTTGTCGGCGGGGCGATTTTCCAGGAAATCGTGCAGCAGCCGCGGAAACTGGGGCAGCAGCTTGGCATAGCGCGGCGCCTCGGCCCTGAGCTGCTGCAGCAGCTTCTTGGGACCGATCTGGTCGACCATCCACTTTTCCAGGAAGGGCTTGGCCGTGGCCCAGAGGTCGAGATCGGGGTCGATATTGCGCCCGAGGCCCTCGATGTTGAGCAGCGTCTTCTGCAGCAGCACCAGCTGGGGCTGGATCTCCACATGGAACCGGCGCGAAGTCTGGAAAAGGCGCATCAGCACCATGCCCAGCGAAAGCTCCTTCAGCGGCCGGTCGAAGTACGGCTCGCACACGGTGCGAATGGCGGCCTCCAGCTCGTCGATGCGGGTGCCCACGGGCACCCAGCCGCTTTCCAGGTGCAGTTCGGCCACGCGCTTGTAGTCGCGCCGGAAGAAAGCCACGAAGTTCTGCGCGAGGTATTCCTTGTCCGACTCGGTCAGCGTGCCGATGATCCCGAAGTCCAGCGAGATGTAGCGCCCGAAAGTCTCGGGCTCCAGGCTCACCTGGATGTTGCCCGGGTGCATGTCGGCGTGGAAGAAGCCGTCGCGGAACACTTGCGTGAAGAAGATCGTGACGCCGTCGCGCGCCAGCTTGGGAATGTCGACGCCGGCCGCACGCAGGCGGTCCATCTGCGCAATGGGCACGCCCTTCATGCGTTCCATCACCATGACCTCGGGGTGGCAGAAGTCCCAGAACATCTCCGGAATCATCACGAGGTCGAGCGAGGCCATGTTGCGGCGCAGCTGGGCCGCGTTGGCGGCTTCGCGCACCAGGTCGAGCTCGTCGTGCAGGTACTTGTCGAACTCGCCCACCACCTCGCGCGGCTTCAGGCGCTTGCCGTCGGCCGACAGGCCCTCGACCCAGCCGGCCATCATGGCCATGAGCGCCAGGTCCTTCTCGATCACGTCGCGCATGTTGGGTCGCAGCACCTTCACCGCCACTTCGCGCACCTCGCCCTGGTTGGTGCGGATGGTCGCGAAGTGGACCTGAGCGATCGAGGCACTGGCGATGGGGGTTTCGTCGAACTGGACGAACACGTCGCTCACCGGACGGCGGAAGGCACGCTCGATGGTCGCGATGGCCACGGCCGAGGGGAACGGCGGCACGCGGTCCTGAAGGAATGCGAGCTCGTCGGCGATGTCGGGCGGCAGCAGGTCGCGTCGGGTCGACAGCACCTGGCCGAACTTCACGAAGATGGGGCCCAGGCGCTCGAGCGCCTCGCGCAGCCGCTGGCCGCGCGGCGCGTCGAGGTTGCGTCCGACGGAGACGATGCGTGCCACCACGCGCAGCCAGGGCTTCTGGAAGCTCGTGAGCACGAGCTCGTCGAGGCCGTAGCGCAGCGCGATCCAGACGATGAACAGCCCGCGGTAGAAGCGCCTCATTCGGCCGTGCCCGCCGAGCCGGCCTTCGCAGTGCGGTCGCCGACGAACTGCCGCAGCGCGCCCGCGACACGACGCACGCCATTGCTCAGTGTGTGCGCGGGCACGTCGCCGATCACGCGGGCGAGATCGTCCTCGACGTCCCAGCGCACATGGTCGACCAGCCAGTTGACCTCTGCGGCCAGCTGCACGTCGCCGATGATCTGCACGGAAGGCTTGTCGCCGCGCAGGGTGGCACGGGCGATGTCAAAGGGGGAGTCGTCAGTGACGGTCAGCGTGAGCTCGGGCACCGAGCCTGCAGGCGCCAGGTCGAGCAGGCCGGCGGGCGTGGCCACCAGTTCCATGGTGACGAAGCGCCATTGGAAGCGCACCACCCGCCCCTGCTGCCGCAGCAAACGCTGCTGCGCCTCGGGCTCCTGCTGCAGCACGTGGTTCAGGAACAGGACGACGCGGTGCTGTATTTCGTGAACCGCCCAATCCGGGGGCTGAAGGCGTTCGCCGACGCGGTTGAGAAGGTCGCCGAGAAAAGAAAATGGGGACGATGGTGTGGCCATGTCCCCATTATCCCGTCTGTGCCGCGGCCCTGTGAGGGCCACGGTTCAGGTTTTTCTTACTGGAGCGCCTGCACGCCCGCCACCAGCCAGCCGCCGTTGCCGCTCGTGGGCTTGGTCATGTTCCAGACTTCCCGGAACGGACCCGGGCCGGTCGATGCGTCTTCACGGATCATGCCGGAGAACTCCACGCTGGCCATGTAGGCCTCGGGCAGCTCTTCGATGCCGAGCAGCTTGGCGTCGAGCATCACGACTTCGGTCTTGTTGGATACACCACCGGTGTGGCCGGCACGGTCGGCCAGTTGCGTGCGGATTTCCTCGACCATGCTGTCGGTCATCATGGAACGCAGCATCGACACGTCGGCGCGGTCCCAAGCGTCCTGGAGCGTCACGAAGTTGCGCTTGGCAGCCCCGAGGAAGCCGTCGACGTCGAAGCCCGCAGGAATGCCCCAGGACTGCGAACCGCCGAGTGCCGAACCGATCATGCTGCCGCCGGCTGCGGCGCCCGCTGCCGAGAGGCTGCTGCCGTGCGGTGCGTCATTCGAAGGCGTGGCGTCGAACGACGTTGCATTGCGTTCCCAGGGACGCGCCGAGGCGTCGTTGCCGACGTTGGCCGGGCTGTACTGCGCCGGGGCGCTGGCGTTGCTCGGGCCGGCACCTGCGCCCTGGAACGCGAAGCCACCTTGGCGGCTGGCGCCCGAAGCTTGCGAACGCGCCTTGAACATGCGCCATGCCATCACGCCGGCCAGCACCAGGAGGCCGATCAACAGGATGTTGCCGAAGCCGGCGCCCAGGCCCAGCGAACTCGCGAGCCATGCGAGGCCCAGGCCGGCCGCGAGACCGCCGAGCATCGCGCCCCACGGACGCTTCGGTGCAGCGGCCGCGGGTGCGGGCGTTGCAGGCTTGGCTGCCGCGTTGTTTGCGTTCTGCTGCGCCGGCGCTGCCGGCGGCGTGGCCTGGCGTTGCGTCACGTTGGACGACTGGCGCCCGAACGACTTGCCACCGCCCATGCGAGCAGCCTCGGCCTGGACACTGCCAAGAACCAAAGCTGCCGTCAAAAACAAGGTACCCAAACTCTTCATGTCGTCTCCTCTCGAGCGAAAGATTCGCGTCATCAACATTTGATTCCAACATGGAGGGCAGCGATGCCACCCGTCATGTTGTGATAGTCCACATGTCCGAAACCGCCCTCTTTCATGAGGGTCTTGAGCTCCTCTTGCGAGGGGTGCATCCGGATGGATTCGGCCAGATAGCGATAGCTGGCGTCGTCACCGGCCACGAGCTTGCCCAGGCGCGGCAGCACGTTGAAGGAATACCAGTCGTAGGCCTTCGCGAGCGGCTTGGCGACCTTGGAGAACTCCAGCACGAGCAGCTTGCCGCCCGGCTTGATCACGCGGTTCATTTCCTTGAGCGCGGCGTCCTTGTGGGTCATGTTGCGCAGGCCGAAGGCCACCGTCACCACATCGAAGTGGTTGTCGGGAAAGGGGAGCTTTTCCGCGTCGCAGACCGTGGTGGGGAGCGAGACGCCGGCGTCGAGCAGGCGGTCGCGCCCGGTGCGCAGCATGGCTTCGTTGATGTCGGTGTGCACGACCTGGCCGGTGGCGCCGACCTTCTTTGCGAAGGCGAGCGCAAGGTCGCCGGTGCCGCCCGCGATGTCGAGGACGCGCGAGCCTTCGCCCACGTTCGCGACCATGACGGTGTATGCCTTCCAGGCGCGGTGCAGGCCGGCCGACATCAGGTCGTTCATGATGTCGTAGCGGGAAGCGACCGAATCGAAGACACCGCGAACGCGGCGGGCCTTCTCGCTTTCGTCGACTGTTTCGAAGCCGAAGTGTGTGGTACTCATGCGACCGATGTTAGGCCGGAAGCCTTCACATCAAGCCGACGACCCCGCGGGCACGGCGGGCATTCGTTGCTTTTTTTGTCCCGCCCTTCCTGGGGGTAGGGCTATGGTGCCAGTCGCAGTACCGAAGTTTCGCGCGATTTCGCGCGCTCAGTGGCTGCTGCAGGCGGAGCCGCCCTTGTCGATCATCGGTGCGTCGCGCGCGATGCCCGCCTCGGCCAGGCGGCGTTCGTAGGTGGCCCACAGCTCGGCCTGCTTCGCGCCCAGTTCGTAGAGCAGGTCCCACGAGTAGATACCGGTGTTGTGGCCGTCGCTGAAGGTGGGCTGCACCGCGTAGTTGCCGACCGCCTCGAGGTCGACGAGCTCCACATCGCGCTTGCCCGTCTGCAGGATCTCCTGGCCCGGCCCGTGGCCCTGCACCTCGGCCGACGGCGAACAGATGCGCATCAGCTCGAACGGAATGCGAAAACTCGCACCGTCGGAGAAGGCCACTTCGAGCACGCGCGACTGGCCGTGCACGGTGATCGATTGCGGCGTCGGTGCGCCCGGTTTCAAGCCTGCCATCGGAAACTCCTTCAGAAAGGCCCGCGAGCCAAGCGTTCGATCATCGCAGCCTCGGCGGCAGGCAGGCACTCGGAGATCGCGGCCTCTTTCGCGGCATTGCGCTCGCGCTGCACCGGCGCCCACACCGAACCCGGAAAATGGCTGTCGTCCGCAAAGCGCGCAATCACATGCCAATGCAGGTGAGCCACCATGTTGCCGAGTGCGGCGATGTTCATCTTGGTCGGTTTCAGGAGTTCGCGCAGGCACTGCTCGACCACCACCACCGCCTCCATGCACAACGCGCGGTCGGCCGCGTCGAGGTCGGAGAACTCCGGCGCATGGTCGTGCCACACCACGCGATAGAAAGCCGGAAAGCCCGCCTCGTCCGCATGGATGACGCGCAGCTTCGCGCCCTCGAACACCAGGCGGCCACCGGCGCCTTCGCAGAGCACGCACCCTTGCATCCTGGTCACACCAGCACCCGCTCGATCCCGCCCTGGTTGGCAGCGGCCACGTACGTCGGCATCCAGTCGGCGCCGAGGATCTTGTTGGCCATCTCGACCACGATGTAGTCTGCTTCGAGCAGGCCGTTGTTCAGGTCGTTGCCGTAGCGCGAGAGGCCCTGCAGGCAGCTCGGGCAGCTGGTGAGGATCTTCACGTTGTCCTTCTCGCCGACGGCGCCGGCGTCGCGCAGCGCGGCCTCGCCCTTCTTGAGCTCTTCTTCCTTGCGGAAGCGGATCTGCGTGGAGATGTCGGGCCGCGACACGCCCAGCGTGCCCGACTCGCCGCAGCAGCGGTCGTTCTTGAGCACGTTGTCGCCGACCAGCGCCTTCACCGTCTTCATCGGGTCCTGCAGCTTCATGGGCGAATGGCAGGGGTCGTGGTACAGGTAGCCGCCACCGCCGGCATCGGCCAGGGTGATGCCCTTTTCGAGCAGGTACTCATGGATGTCGATGATCCGGCAGCCCGGGAAGATCTTGTCGAACTGGTAGCCCTGCAGCTGGTCGTAGCAGGTGCCGCAGCTCACCACCACCGTCTTGATGTCCAGGTAGTTGAGCGTGTTGGCCACCCGGTGGAAGAGCACGCGGTTGTCCGTGATCATCTTCTCGGCCTTGTCGAACTGGCCGCTGCCGCGCTGCGGATAGCCGCAGCACAGGTAGCCTGGCGGCAGCACGGTCTGCACGCCCGCGTGCCAGAGCATCGCCTGCGTGGCCAGGCCGACCTGCGAGAACAGCCGCTCCGATCCGCAACCCGGAAAGTAGAAGACCGCTTCGGTCTCCGAGGTCGTCGCCTTCGGATTGCGGATGATCGGCACGTAGTCCGCATCCTCGATGTCGAGCAGCGCGCGCGCCGTCTGCTTCGGCAGGTTGCCCGGCATCTTCTTGTTGATGAAGTGGATCACCTGCTCCTTGATCGGCGCCGGGCCCAGCGTGGCCGGAGGCGCGCCGGTCTGCTTCTTCGCCAGGCCACGCAGCAGGTCGTTGGCCAGGCGCTGCGCCTTGAAGCCCACGCCCACCATGCCCGCACGCACCGCCTTGATGGTCTGCGGGTTGGTCGCGTTCAGGAAGAACATCGCTGCCGCGTTGCCGGGGCGGAAGCTCTTCTGCCCCATCTTGCGCAGCAGGTTGCGCATGTTCATCGACACGTCGCCGAAGTCGATCTTCACCGGGCACGGCGTCAGGCACTTGTGGCACACGGTGCAGTGGTCGGCCACGTCCTCGAACTCTTCCCAGTGCTTGATGCTGATGCCGCGCCGGGTCTGCTCTTCGTAGAGGAAGGCCTCCACCAGCAGCGAGGTCGCGAGGATCTTGTTGCGCGGGCTGTACAGCAGGTTCGCGCGCGGCACGTGCGTGGCGCACACCGGCTTGCACTTGCCGCAGCGCAGGCAGTCCTTCACGCTGTCGGCAATGGCGCCGATGTCGCTCTGCTGCATGATCAGCGACTCGTGGCCCATCAGGCCGAAGCTCGGCGTGTAGGCGTTGGTCAGGTCGGCATGCAGCGTGACGGCCTCACCCGCAGGCGCGCGCAGCAGCTTGCCCTTGTTGAAGCGGCCTTCGGGGTCGACCCGGGCCTTGTATTCGGTGAAGGGGCGCAGCTCTTCGTCGCTCAGGAACTCGAGCTTGGTGATGCCGATGCCGTGCTCGCCCGAGATCACGCCGTCCAGGCTGCGCGCCAGCGCCATGATGCGCACCACCGCGGCATGCGCGGTCTGCAGCATGTCGTAGTTGTCGCTGTTCACGGGGATGTTGGTGTGCACGTTGCCGTCGCCCGCATGCATGTGCAGCGCGACCCACACCCGGCCCTTGAGCACGCGCTTGTGGATGGCCGTGCATTCGGCCAGGATGGGCGCGAACTCGGCGCCCGAGAAAATCTCCTGCAGCGGCTGGCGCAGCTGGGTCTTCCAGCTTGCGCGCAGGCTGTGGTCCTGCAGCTGCGGGAAGAGCGCATCGACGTTCTGCAGCCAGCCGGCCCACAGCGCCCGCACCTCGTGCACCAGCGTCACAGCCTGCGCCACGCGGTCTTCCAGCAACTCGGCCGCCGGGATCTCGTGTGCGTCGTCGGTCTTGCCCAAGGGCAGGTTGCCGCGCGTGAGGAAGGTTTCGAGTTCGTCGGTGAGCGCGAGCTTGTTCTGCAGCGACAGCTCGATGTTGATGCGCTCGATGCCGTCGCTGTACTCGGCCATGCGCGGCAGCGGAATCACCACGTCCTCGTTGATCTTGAAGGCGTTGGTGTGCTTGCTGATGGCGGCCGTGCGCTTGCGGTCGAGCCAGAATTTCTTGCGCGCCTCGGGGCTGATGGCAACGAAGCCTTCGCCGCTGCGCGAGTTGGCGATGCGCACCACTTCCGAGGTGACGCGGGCCACATCGTCGGCGTTGTCGCCCGCGATGTCGCCGAACAGCACCATCTTCGGCAAGCCGCCGTGCTTCTTCGACTTGGTGGCGTAGCCCACCGCCTTGAGGTAGCGGTCGTCCAGGTGCTCCAGGCCGGCCAGCAGCACGCCCGAGCGCTTCTGCTCGGCGAACATGAAGTCCTTGATCTCGACGATGCTGGGCACTGCGTCCTTGGCGTTGCCGAAAAATTCGAGGCACACGGTGCGCGTGTGCGCGGGCATCTTGTGCACCACCCAGCGGCAGCTGGTGATGAGGCCGTCGCAGCCTTCCTTCTGGATGCCCGGCAGGCCCGAGAGGAACTTGTCGGTCACGTCCTTGCCGAGGCCCTCCTTGCGGAAGCTGCGGCCCGGAATGTCGAGGCGCTCGGTGCGCAATTTCGTCTTGCCGTCGGCGGCGTAGTACTGCAGCTCGAACACGGCGCTCTCGGCGTCGTGGATCTTGCCGAGGTTGTGGCCGATGCGCGTGACCTCGAGCCACTCGGCCTGCGGGGTCACCATGCGCCACGAGGCGAGGTTGTCCAGCGCCGTGCCCCACAGCACGGCCTTCTTGCCGCCCGCGTTCATGGCCACGTTGCCGCCGACGCACGAGGCCTCGGCCGAGGTCGGGTCGACCGCGAACACGAAGCCCGCGCGTTCCGCCGCGTCGGCCACGCGCTGCGTGACCACGCCGGCTTCGGTCCAGATGGTGGGCACGGGGTCGGCCAGGCCCGGCAGCGGCATGTGCTCGACCTCGGTCATCGCCTCGAGCTTCTCGGTGTTGATGACCACGCTGTTCCAGGTCAGCGGAATCGCGCCGCCGGTGTAGCCGGTGCCGCCGCCGCGCGGAATGATGGTCAGGCCCAGCTCGATGCAGCCCTTGACCAGCAGGGCCATCTCGGCCTCGGTGTCGGGGCACAGCACCACGAAGGGGTATTCCACGCGCCAGTCGGTGGCGTCCGTCACGTGCGACACGCGCGACAGGCCGTCGAACTTGATGTTGTCCTTGGCCGTGAGGCGGCGCAGCACGCGCGTGGCCTTGCGGCGCAGGGCGGCGACGTCGCGGAAATTGGTGTCGAACGCAGAGACGGCGTCGCCCACGAGGCGGGTGAGCTCGCCCACGAACTGGTCGCGCGTCAGGTCGCTGTCGGGGGTGCGGCGCTTCTGGACTTCGCCCAGGCGGTGCTTCAGGGCTTCGACCAGCTGGCCGCGGCGGCGCGGGTTGTCGAGCAGGTCGTCGACCAGGTAGGGATTGCGCTGGACCACCCAGATGTCGCCCAGCACTTCGTAGAGCATGCGGGCCGATCGGCCGGTGCGGCGCTCGGCCCGCAGGGTCTGCAGCAGTTCCCAGCCGCGTTCGCCCAGAAGGCGAATCACGATCTCTCGGTCGGAGAAGCTGGTGTAGTTGTACGGGATCTCGCGCAGTCGGACAGGCTCTGCGGCCTGTGCCAACAGCGTGTTCAACGCGGTCGGAGCATTCATCGGGTGGGGCGCCTCGGCCGGGCGCTGCGCACCCATAGCCGGGCTGGGGATTTTAGGGCAGGCCTCAGGGTCTTGCCTCGGGGCGGGGCGCTTGCCCCTGTGCCAGGGGCGCTGGCGGGGCGTTGATGCCGCCGCCCTCACCCCGCCCCCTCCCCAAAGGGAGAGGGAGCGAGTCAGGGAGTCAGAACAGCACGCGGCTGCGAATCGTCCCGTTCACCTTTGCCAGTTTCTCCAGCGCCAGGTCGGAAGAAGCAGCCTCGATGTCCATCACCACATACCCGACCTTCTCGTTCGTCTGCAGGAACTGGGAGGCGATGTTGATGTGGTTGTCCGAAAAGATCTTGTTGATCTCCGACAGCACGCCCGGCACGTTCCGGTGAATGTGCAGCAGCCGGTGCTTGCCCGGGTGCGCCGGCAGCGCCACCTCGGGGAAGTTGACCGACGAGGTCGAGGTGCCGTTGTCGCTGTACTTGACCAGCTTTTCCGCCACTTCCAGCCCGATGTTGGCCTGCGCCTCCATGGTCGAGCCGCCGATGTGGGGCGTCAGGATCACGTTGTCCAGCCCGCGCAGGGGCGACAGGAACTCGTCCTTGTTGCTGCGCGGCTCCACCGGGAACACGTCGATGGCGGCGCCCAGAAGCTTCTTTGCCTTCAGGGCCTCGGCCAGCGCGTCGATCTCGACCACCGTGCCGCGCGACGCGTTGATCAGGATCGACCCGGGCTTCATGGCCGCGATTTCGGCCGCTCCAATCATCCATTGCGTGGCCTGCGTCTCGGGCACGTGCAGCGTCACGATGTCGCTCTGCCCCAGCAGCTGGTGCAGGTCGCGCACCTGGCGCGCATTGCCCAGCGGCAGCTTGGTGACCACGTCGTAGAAGGCCACGTGCATGCCCAGCGCCTCTGCCAGGACCGACAGCTGCGCGCCGATCGAGCCGTAGCCCACGATGCCCAGCGTCTTGCCGCGGATCTCGAAGGCGTTGTCGGCCGACTTGAGCCAGCCGCCGCGGTGCGCCACCGCGCTCTTCTCGGGCACGCCGCGCAGCAGCAGGATGGCCTCGGCCAGCACCAGTTCGGCCACGGAGCGGGTGTTCGAATACGGCGCGTTGAACACCGCCACGCCGTGCTCGCGGGCGGCTTCCAGGTCGACCTGGTTGGTGCCGATGCAGAAGCAGCCCGCTGCCACCAGCTTGTGGGCGGCGGCGAACACGTCGGCGGTCAGTTGCGTGCGCGAGCGAATGCCCAGGAAGTGCACGTCGGCGATCTTGGCCTTCAATTCCGCGTCGGGCAGCGCGCCCGGCAGCGACTCGATGTTGGTGTAGCCGGCGGCGCGCAGCACCTCCAGCGCCGAGGGGTGGATGCCCTCGAGCAAGAGGAACTTGATCCTGCTTTTGTCGAGGGAAGTTTTGCTGCTCATGGCGGTCTCGCGGAAGCCCCGGCCGTGGCGACAAGCTGGGCCAAAAAAAGGGAGGGCGATGCTAGCATGGTGCGCTGCAGCATGCAGGGCCACACCCCTGCACCTCCCGGCTCCCAACGGGGGTTTCCCCGGGTTTCTCCCCTCCTGTAGTCCATGCGACAACGGTCGCCGCGGAACCGTCACGGATGTAACCTAACATCGCCGGTTTACTTACTTTTCCCTACAGGAGTTCTATGCGCTTCAAGACGCTCGCCCTCGCTTCGGCGCTGGCCACACTGCTGGCCGCGCCAGCCCTTGCCCAGGCACAAACCGAAATCCAATGGTGGCATTCGATGGACGGTGCCCTGAACGACTGGGTCAACGACCTAGCGAAGCAGTTCAACGAAAGCCAGAAGGACTACAAGATCGTGCCCACTTACAAGGGCGAGTACGACCAGTCCATGGCAGCCGGCATCGCCGCCTTCCGCTCGGGCAATGCGCCCGACATCCTGCAGGTGTTCGAAGTGGGCACTGCCACCATGATGTATTCCAAGGGCGCCATCAAGCCCGTGGCAGAAGTCATGAAGGAAGGCGGCCAGAAGTTCGACCCCAAGAGCTACATCCCCGCCGTGGCCGGCTACTACACGGCCCCCAACGGCCAGATGCTGTCGTTCCCGTTCAACAGCTCCACGACGGTGTTCTATTACAACAAGGACGCCTTTAAGACCGCCGGCCTGGACCCCGAAAAGGCGCCCGCCACCTGGCCTGAAGTCGTTGCCGCCGCCGCCAAGCTGAAGGCAAGTGGCAGCCAGTGCCCGTTCACCACCTCCTGGATGAGCTGGGCTCAGCTCGAGAGCTTCTCGGCTTGGCACAACACCTCGTACGCCACCAAGAACAACGGCTTCGGCGGCCTCGACGCCCGCTTGGAATTCAACTCGCCGCTGCATGTGCGCCACTTCGAGAACCTGTCCAACATGTCCAAGCAGGGCCTGTTCGTCTACAAGGGCCGCGCCAGCAAGCCGATCACCTCGTTCACCTCGGGCGAGTGCGCGATGTTCATCGGTTCGTCGGGCAGCTACGCCAGTGTGAAGCGCGATGCCAAGTTCAAGTTCGCCGAGTCGGCACTGCCGTACTACCCGGATGTGCAGGGCGCACCGCAGAACACCATCGTGGGCGGCGCCAGCCTGTGGGTCATGTCGGGCAAGTCGGCCGACCATTACAAGGGCGTGGCGCAATTCTTCACCTTCCTGTCGAGCCCCAAGGTGCAGTCGGACAGCCACATCCGCACCGGCTACCTGCCGATCACCATGGCTTCCTATGAGCTGACCGAAAAGACCGGCTTCTACAAGGAAAACCCGGGTACGGACGTTGCCGTGACGCAAATGATCAAGAAGACCACCGACAAATCGCGTGGCGTGCGCCTGGGCAATCTGCCCCAGATCCGCGCCATCGAGGACGAGGAAACCGAGCTGATCTGGACCGGCAAGAAGACCCCGAAGGAAGCGCTCGACAGCGCGGTAAAGCGCGGAAACGAACTTTTGGTGAAATTCCAGGCCGCAAACAAGTAAGCTCTGCACCCGGATCGGCGCGAACGAATGTTCGTTTCGGTTCGTTTCGCTTTAACCCGCCGCAAGCCAGCCTGCCCCGTGCAGCGCTGGCTGTTTGCTTATTTGTGTGTCTGTGACCTGAACGCTCCCCTATGGAAAAACGCGTCCTCTTCCGTTCGAGCTGGCTGCCCTGGGCCCTGCTGGCCCCGCAGCTGATCATCGTCGGCGTCTTCTTCTTCTGGCCCGCCGGCCAGGCGCTGGTGCAGTCGCTGCAGCAGCAGGACGCGTTCGGGAACTCGGTGACCTGGGTGGGCCTGGACAATTTCGTCACGCTGTGGAACGACAGCACCTACATGGCCTCGTTCCAGACCACGCTGATCTTCTCGGCACTGGTGACGGTGCTGGGCCTGAGCATTGCGCTGCTGCTGGCCGTGTTCGCCGACCGAGTGGTGCGCGGCTCGCGCTTCTACCGAAGCGTGCTGATCCTGCCGTACGCTGTGGCACCGGTGGTCACAGGGCTGCTGTGGTCGTTCATGTTCTCCTCGTCCATCGGCATCGTGGCCTACTGGCTCAAGAAGATGGGCTTCAGCTGGAACCACTTGCTCAACGGCAACGACGCCATGGCGCTGGTCGTGATGGCCGCGGTGTGGAAGCAGATTTCGTACAACTTCCTGTTCTTCCTGGCGGGCCTGCAGTCAATTCCCAAGTCGCTGATCGAGGCGGCCGCAATCGACGGTGCGCGCCCGATGCGCCGGTTCTGGACCATTCAGTTCCCGCTGCTCACGCCCACCACGTTCTTCCTGCTCGTGATCAACATGGTGTACGCCTTCTTCGACACCTTCGCGATCATCGACGCCACCACGCAGGGCGGCCCCGGCAAGGAAACCGCCACGCTGGTCTATCGCGTCTACTTCGACGGCTTCCGAGGCATGGACTTTGGCGGCGCCGCCGCGCAGTCGGTGGTGCTGATGGCCATCGTCATCTGTCTCACGGTGCTGCAGTTCCGCTACGTCGAAAAGAAGGTCCAGTATTGATGACCTCCTTCACCACCCCCATGCAAACCACTCTCTCGACGACGGAGGCCCGCCATGGTTGAGCGCCGAGCTTCCCTGGGCATCCTGGCCCACGCCATCATGATCTTCGGCGTGATCCTGGTGATCTTCCCCATCTATCTGGCCTTCGTCGCCTCCACGCACACGCCGCAGGAAATCATGCAGGCACCGATGCCCATCCTGCCAGGCAGCAACTTCTGGGAAACCTACAAGGCTGCGCTCACCGGCGGCGGACGCACCAGCACCAACGTGTCGGTGGCTCGCATGATCTGGGTCAGCTCGGTCATCACCTTCATCATCACCTTCGGCAAGATCAGTATCTCGCTGCTGTCGGCCTTCGCGGTGGTGTACTTCCGTTTTCCGCTGCGCAGCCTGTGCTTCTGGCTGATCTTCATCACGCTGATGCTGCCTGTGGAAGTGCGCATCGGCCCGACGTATCAGGTGGTGGCCAGCCTCGGCATGATCAACACCTTCGCCGGGCTCTCGGTTCCGCTGATTGCCTCGGCCACGGCCACCTTCCTGTTCCGTCAGTTCTTCCTGACGGTGCCCGACGAGCTGGTGGAAGCCGCGCGCGTGGACGGCGCTGGCGCGATGCGCTTCTTCAAGGACATCCTGCTGCCGCTGTCGAAGACCAGCATAGCGGCGCTGTTCGTGATCCAGTTCATCTACGGCTGGAACCAGTACCTGTGGCCGCTGATCGCCGCGACCAGCGAAAACATGTACCCCATCGTAGTCGGCATCAAGGCCATGACGGGCAACGGCGAGTCGCCGGTGGACTGGAACGTGGTCATGGCCACCGCCGTCCTGGCAATGCTGCCGCCGGGCATCGTGGTGGTGCTGATGCAGAAGTGGTTCGTCAAGGGCCTGGTCGATACAGACAAATAAAACGCTGAACGAAAAATGGCTGCTCTCTCTCTACGCAACGTCATCAAGCGCTACGGCCACGGGCCGAAAGCCAACCAGGTCATCCACGGCGTGAGCGCCGAGATCGCCGACCATGAATTCATCGTGATCGTCGGGCCCTCGGGCTGCGGCAAGTCCACGCTGCTGCGCATGGTGGCCGGACTCGAAGAAGTCTCGGCGGGCGAAATCGCCATTGGCAACAAGGTGGTGAACAACCTCGAGCCCTCCGAGCGCGACATCGCGCTGGTGTTCCAGAACTACGCGCCCTATCCGCACCGTCTCTTCTACACATCTCCGAGCCCACG
>NNBU01000455.1_pt1 | contig 22206 bp, 22 predicted proteins | sample 1173781 | NCBI WGS metagenome assembly NNBU01 (sample SAMN07173937, study PRJNA388173) | plant metagenome | biome: Plant school; feature: Soil; material: Symbiotic tissue of Blasia pusilla L.; isolation source: symbiotic tissue sample KVJ2 | host: Blasia pusilla | place: Norway: Troms, Kvaloya...
GTGCGCGGAGATTCGGGGGTGGTCATATATCTATGGCCACGATCTTGCGGATCATTGCGTAGCCCAGCAGCAGCATGATGGCGATCACAGTCAGCACCACCCAGCCGATGGTCGTGGAGAACAGCAGGCCCATGGTGGGCTGCATCAGGTAGAGCACGCCCATCAGCAGCAGCGGAAAGAGCGTCATCACCAGGCCCTGGATGCGCCCCTGCGCCGTCAGCGCCTGGATGCGGCCTTCCAGGATGGCCTTGCGGCGCAGCGTCTCGGCCAGCACCTGCAGCGGCTCCGACAGGTTGCCGCCCACTTCCTTGGACACGCGCAGCGCCACCACCACCAGCACGAAGTCGGGAATGCCCAGGCGCTGCGACATCTTCTGGATGGCATCGTCGAAGCTCACGCCCAGGCGCTGCTCCTTGAGCACCAGGCCGAACTCCTGGCCCAGCGGCCCCACCTGGTCGCGCACCAGCACCTGGATCGCGACCGACAGCGCGCTGCCGGCGCGCAGCGCGCTGGCAATGAAGAGCAGCGCATCGGGCAGCTCCGACTCGATCTGCTGCCGGCGCTTCTTGCGCTGCCAGGCGAACCAGCGCGCCGGCAGCAGGTAGAGCACCACCGCCGCCACCACGCCGCCGATCAGGTTGCCCGAGATGAGCCAGCCGATGCCGCCGCACAGCGCCACCAGGAAGGCATGGCCCGATGCGAAAGCCACCGCATGCTGCGCCTGGAACTCCGACAGGTTCAGCGTGCGGCGTCCGCTCGCCTGCAGCCTGGTCATCATCTTGCCGACCAGCTCCGGCGAGCGCTGCAGCAGCAGGTAGCCGCACAGCGTGATGAAGCCCATGCCGCACAGCACGGAGGCCAGCAGAATCATTCCTTTCATGGCACGGTCTCCCCGAAGAGGTATTCCAGGTCGAGCTTCAGGCCGTGCTCCTGCAGGCGCGTGAAGAACTCGGGCACGGTGCCGGCGGCGGTGAAGTGGCCCACGGTCTTGAACGACTCGTCCACGCCGGTCTTGCGGAAGGCATACACGTCCTGCATCTGGATCATTCCGTCGGCGAAGCCGGTGATCTCGGTGATCTGCGTGACCTTGCGGCTGCCGCAAGGAAAGCGCGTGAGCTGCACGATCAGGTCGACCGCCGAGGCGATCTGCTCGCGGATCGCCGCCACCGGAATGTTCATGCCCGCCATGGTCACCAGCACCTCCAGGCGCGACATGGCGTCGCGCGGCGAGTTGCTGTGCAGCGTGGTGAGCGAGCCGTCGTGGCCGGTGTTCATGGCCTGCAGCATGTCCAGCGCCTCGCCGCCGCGGCATTCGCCCACCACGATGCGGTCGGGCCGCATCCGCAGCGAGTTGCGCACCAGGTCGCGAATGGCGATGGCGCCCTTGCCTTCGATGTTGGCCGGGCGCGACTCCAGCGACACCAGGTTGGGCTGGCCCAGCGAGAGCTCGGCCGCGTCCTCGATGGTCACGATGCGCTCGTTGGGCGGAATGAAGTTCGACACCATGTTCAGCAGCGTCGTCTTGCCGGTGCCGGTGCCGCCCGAGACGATGATGTTGAGCTTTTCCTCCACCGCGATGCGCATGAACTCCACCATCTGTGCGGTGATGGAGCCGGTGCGGATCATGCCCTCGTGGCCCATGCGGTTCTTCGGAAACTTCCGGATCGTGACGCTGGGCCCGCGCAGCGCCAGCGGCGGAATGATGGCGTTCACGCGCGAGCCGTCCTTCAGCCGCGCGTCCACCATCGGCGAGCTCTCGTCGATGCGCCGGCCCAGCGGCGTCACGATGCGCTCGATGGCGCCCAGCACCGCGATGTTGCTGGTGAAGGCGACGTTGGTGCGCTCCAGCCGGCCCGCGCGCTCGATCCAGATCTCGTCGAAGCGGTTGACCATCACTTCGGTCACGCTCTCGTCCTTGAGCAGCACTTCGAGCGGGCCCAGGCCGATGGCTTCGTCGAGCAGTTGCTGGCTCAGCAAGGCGCGGTCGAGCTCGGGCGGCAGCTCGCGCGTGTCGCGAATGATCTCGGCAATGAGCGCGCGGATGTTGGAGCGCAGCTCCTCGTCCTTCATCTGCGCGGTGTCGATGCGGCGGTTGTCCAGCTGCTGCAGCAAGGTGCGGTGCAGCGTGCGGCGCCACTGCAGCAGCGGGTCTTCGATGGTCAGCGAGGTTTCGGCCATCTGCGCGGCATCGGCCGCGTCCTGCGGGTCGCTGCCCGCCGGCCTGAGCGCCACGTCGAGCGACACCACCAGCGTGTGGCCGCCGATGATGATTTCCTCGCCGCCCTTCATCGGCCCGAAGCGCGTGACGCGGTTGCCGTCGACCCAGGTGCCGAAGAGGCTGCCCAGGTCCTGCACGAACACCTCCTCGTCGTGCAGCACGAACTGGGCATGCAGCTTGGCGACGTTCCAGCCCGACAGCACGATGTGGCTGGTGCTGTCCTTGCCGACCTGGAGTTCCGCGACGTCGATCGGGACCTCGCGCACGCCCTGCTGCGGAGAATTGACGAAGACCTTGTGCATGGCGATGGAGCCTCGGGGAATCAGGGAGCGACGGGCTGGCCGGGCGTGCCGGCGGGGATGCCACCGATGTCGGCGGCAGCGGGCGGCGGGCGCTCGCCGCGCGGGTCCGACTTGTCTTCGGTCAGCGTGCCGAAGTTGCTGCCCACGTCCTGCTCCAGCTGGCGCGCGCGCTCGATGCGCGTGCGGCTGTCCGCCGGGCCGACCACGCGCGGCGTGATGAACACCACCACCTCCTGCTCCTTGTCGGTGTCGTTGTCGGCACGGAAGGCGCGCCCGATGATCGGCGCCTTGCGCAGGCCCGGCACGCCGTCGCTGGAGCGGGTGGACTCGCGGCTCAGCAGGCCCGACAGCACGATGGTCTCGCCGGCCTTCACGTTGAACTCGGTGTCGGTGCGCCGGATCAGCAGGCCCGGAATGCCCTGCACCGCCACGCTGCGGTCGATGCTGCTCACCTCGGTGAGGATGCTGCCCGACACGTTGCCCTCGCCGTCGGCAATGGGCTTGATGTTCAGCCGCACGCCGTAGGGCTTGAACTCGACCGAGCCCGCGCCCTGCGTGCTGAGCGCGGGCAGCGGGATTTCGCCGCCGGCCAGGAACTTGGCCTCGCCGCCGCTGCGCGTGGAGAGGTTGGGCGAAGCCAGAAGGAAGGCGTTGCCGCGCTGCACCAGCAGGTTGATGCGCGAGGTCAGGCTCAGGCCGATGCCGAAGTAGGCCTCGGGCGTGCGGCGGTTCTGGCTCAGCAGGTTGGCGGTGTTGGCGCCGTTGAACGCCGAGCCGTCGGGCAGGATGCGGTAGCTGCCGCTGGAGGCGATGTCCGAGAACAGGCCGAAGTTGAAGCCGTCGCCGCCGGTCTGCCAGCGCACGCCCAGGTCGTCCAGCGCGGTCTTGCTGAACTCCACGATGCGCACCTGGATGTCGACCATGCGGTCCACGCGGATGCGGTCGGCCGTGGCCAGCGACACCACGGCGGGCGCATAGAGCTGGGCCACGGTGTTCAGGCGCTCGACCGCGGCGGGGTCCAGGCTGTTGCCGTCCATGATGATGCGTTCGCCGATGCGCCGGATGTTCACGCCCGAGATGCCGTGCGTGATCTCGCGCAGCTCGTCGGCAATGCGGTCCAGGTCGACCACGTTGACGCGCACCTTCAGTTTGCGCACGGTGCCGTTCTTGTCCCAGACATGCAGCGTGCTGTCGCCCGCGTCCTGCGCGGTGATGAGCATGTTGGCGCCGTCGAGCACGCGGGCCTCGATGATCTTTCCGTTGCCGATGGCCACGCGCGCCACGCCCGGCATCTTGACCAGCACCATCTGCCCGACGTAGAGCGTGAGCGTGTCGGGCAGCCGCTGCATCACCGTGGCGCGCGCGGCGATGCGCGCCAGCTCGCCCTCGGTGATGGAGGCCGGCGGCGGCGGCGCGGCCGCACGGATGCCGGGCGAGCGTTCGCCGCCGCCCGAACCCGTGGCGCCGGTTGCGCCCGGTGCGCCCAAGGGCGCGGGCGCCACCGTGCCCAGGGGCAACGAGGGCACCGCGGGCATGCCGGGGTACGGACCCTGGGCCTGGGCCTGGAAAACAAGACACAGCGCCATCGCTGCCAGGGAGCATCGCTTGAGATTCATCGAACTTTTCTGGACATCCATAAAACGGGCACGCCCCTCGAGGCGAAGAAGGCGAAAGAAAGCGAAGTGGGGCAGCGTTCGGGCGATGGGGCTTCAGCGCGGCAAGGCGTCGCCCGTCGGGAGCATGGCGCCCAGGCCGGGCGCACCGGACATGCCCCGGTTGCCCGAACCGCCGACGATGTATTCGACGCCGGGGCTCGCGGGGCGCGCGGGTCCGCTGGCGACCATCGGCCTTGCACGCTGCGGCCTGAAGCCGGCCACGATGGCGTCGAGGTCGACCGCGTCGACGCCGCTGGTCATGGTGGCGCGGTCGTCGGGGTTGCGCAGCGTGGCGATGATCTTGCCCAGGCGCTGGGCCAGGATGAGCTTCTGCGCGTCCTGCGGCTGGATGGCGACGGTGACGGTGGAGTAGCGCTGCTGCGCATAGGGGTCGGTGTCGGCCGAGACGTCGGCGCGCTTGCGCATCGAGGCGAACTGCTCCGAGGTGATCTGGCCGGTGGCGCGCACCTCGACGTCCTGCAGCAGCGGGATCACCACCGAGGGATCGTTGGCGGCGGTCTTCTCGACCACGTACATGAAGTCGATGCGGTCGCCGGCGCGCAGCATGCCCGAGATGGAGCTGATCTCGTCCACCGGAATGGTGATGGCGCGCACGCCCTGCTCGATCTCCTGCGCGAAGACCTTGCGCGGCGTGGAGAAGAACGACGCGAGCAGCGGCTTGCCGGCGGCCACCGGCACGGTGAGCTGGCGGCCCGCGAACTGCGCGAAGGTCTCGGGCGTGAGCGCGTCGTTGTGCACGTACTCGTTGGGCACCGAGCGCTTGGCCACCATGCCGGGCAGCACCGTGGTGCCGTCTCCCAGCGCCTGGCGCGCCACGACCACGTCACGGCGCTGGCTGTCGGCGTCCTTCTCCAGGCTGGCCGCAATTTCGCGCTCGCTGGCCCGAAGGTAGTACCAGCCCAGGCCCGCGGCCAGCAGGCCGAGCATCAGGGCACCGATGAGGGGGGACAGCCGTTTGACGCTTTGCTTGAACTTCAGAAGTCCCGGAGATGATTTCATGCCTGGCTACAAAGGATAGGAAAGGGTGTACGAATAGGTCGCCCAGGCATCGCGGAAGGCCTTGATGAGCAGCGCGATCACCGAGCGGTCGGAGCCGGGGAAGGTGGCGAACAGCATCACCGCCAGGATGCCGGCGACGATCACGTACTCGGCGATGACCTGGCCGCGCTGGGCGCGGCGGGAAGAAGGAGAAGGACGGCGTTGGCGCGGTCGGTGACGGGGGTGCATGGCGCGCGCTCTCATTCCGGCGTGGTCTGGCTGGCGACGATGAAGTAGGCGTCGTCGCGCCGGGTGATGGTCACGACCATCTCCTCGCTGTTGCGGCGGAACACCAGCGCCGAGCGCAGGCCGCCCTCGACGGTGCGGTCCTGCAGCAGCGACCAGCCCAGGCGGATCATCTGTTCGCGCAGGTAGAGCGCATTGGTCTCCACGCTCACGCCGTTGGTGACGATGATGGTGCGGTTGCGCTGGCCCTCGTCGAAGGAGAGCGTGTCCGACACCACCTGCGAGCCCGCCGGGCGCGGAAAGCCCTTGCCGATGCGCTCGGCGCGCGCCTGCATGGCCTGCTCGCTGCCGGCCTCGTCGTAGACCACCGCCGCCACCAGCCGGCCCACCGTGCCCGAGGGGCCCGCGCGCAGCTGCACGGTGACCTGGTACTCGCCGAAGCGCGCGCCGAGCACGCGCAGGGGGCCGACGGTGCTCACGCCGTAGCCCTTCTTGTCGGCCAGCCATTTCTCGTAGTAGCGCGACACGGCCGCCACCGATTCCGTCGACTCGATGCCGCGGATCTGCATGGGCACGGTGTTCTGCTCGAGGTACTCGGCGATCCAGAACACCTTGGCACCCGAGGGCCACGGAATCGCGGGCCAGTCGCGCTGCGGCGGTGCCGCGGCGGCCGCGCCGCACAGGCACAGCCAGGCGGCGGCGAACATCCATCGCAGGAGCGTTGCGGGCAGGCTCATCAGGGCAGCGTGTTGACCACGGGCGTCGGCGGAAAGGCGCGGTAGTAGCGGAAATGGTCCTTCACGCTGGCGCCGTTGCCCGTGCCGTCGCCGCCAGTCTCGCCGGTCGCGCCGGGCGGAATGCGCTCGAAGCGGTCCAGCGGTGTCTTCTCGAGTGCATCGCCCGGCGTGAAGCCCATGGTGAGGTTGTTCATGTCGAAGGCGGGATAGACCTGCTTGATCTGGTAGGCCGTCTGGTGCATGCCGCCGCGCAGCTGCTGGTAGAAGACGCTGTCGAGCAGCTTCATCGGCACCAGGCCGTCGATCTTGCTTTCCTCGCGGTTGGTGCCGCCGGCATTCCAGGCTTCGGTGAGCATGGTGACCTGCTCGCTCATGTCCAGCGCCGGCACCAGGTCGAACTTGGTGTTGGTCTGGCTCACTTTCACTTCGTGGCGCATGTAGCCGGCGTTCACGAACTGGAACTTGCTCAGCGAGCCCGTGATCACGTTGGAGCCCAGCGCGGCCTGCGCCTCCCGGATGCCGTTGAACACCACGTCGCTCGCATTCAGCAGCGACGGCATGGGCGCGGCCGTGCTCGACGCGGTGACGGCCGTGGTGCGGTAGTCGATGGGCGGCGCCAGCGGCTCGAACTCGGCGATGTTCGCCGCGTGGATGGCAATGCCCGGCTCGGTGCGGTCGCGAAAGATATGGCGGCGCAGGTCGCGCGTGACCTCGGCATCGGTCTTCTTGATGGCGCCCGATGCGCCCTTGGCTTCCTCGGCCGTGATGCCCTGGGCCTCGGGCATCCACACGGTGCGCTGCCAGGCCACCAGCCTGGCAGCGGCCACGGTCTGCATGCGCTTGGTGCCGTACTCGGCAATGGCCGGAATCGCCGCCAGCGTGACGGCCGCGAAGCTCACGATGAGCAGGGTCTCGACCATGGCGTGACCGGCGACGGCGGCAGCGCCTGCACGGGCCAGGCGTCGGGGCATGCGTCGATGCAGGCGGGTCATGCGCGGGCGTCCTTCATCAGTTGCCGTTGTCTTCGTCGGGCGAGCCGCTGACGGCCGCGCCGCCCATGGCGATGGCGCGTGCCCACAGCGAGGGCTCCACGTTGTGCACATGCCAGTAGGGGCTGAACAGGCTGCGGTGCTCGATGTAGCCGCCGGCGAAGCCCACGTTGTACTTGCCGATTGACGCCGGATCGGACACCGCGTTGTCCCGGCGCGCCCAGCGGTCCTGCGGCCGCCGGAAGTAGATCTGCGAGGTCGACACCGCCTTGATCTCGCGGCCCTGGAAGTTGTCGCGCAGTCCCGCCTTGCCGTCGGCGGCGGAGTTGCCGAAGCCGGCGACCTCGCCCGTGCGCACCTTGTCGCCGCCCTTTCGCACCACGAGCGTGAACGCCGGGCCCTTGTCGGTGTTCTTGCCCCACTTGAGCGGGTTGGCGCCCTTGAAGCCGTTTTCGGCGAGCCAGTTGTCGGACTCGTTGGCCACCATCGGCGGATGGTCCTTGATGTCGACGAAGCGGGGCATGGCCCAGTTCTTCGTGAAGCTGGTGCCGATGTCGGTGCGCGGGCTGTAGTGCAGCTTGGCGTTGAACACCAGCACCGGCCAGGTGCCCGGCAGGATGCCGCCGTCCTTGTCGCGAGACGCGTTGTCGAAGGAGTCGCGCTCCATGTAGGCGGTGTCGCCCACCTCGCGGTTCAGGCCGCCGTAGGTACGGCCTTCGCGGCTATAGGTGCGCAGGGTCAGGCGCTGGCCTTCCCAGCTGCTCCTGTAGTTCGGCCCGCCCGCGGCGGCGGCGCCGGCCCCCAGGCCGAAGCGGCCGCGAAAGGCGTCGCTGAGCCCGAAGATGTCGGTGTAGAGCACGCCCAGGGGCAGCTTGATCTCGATCGAGTCGGCCGACTGCCAGCGGATGCGGCCGGTCTCGTCGCCGGGCAGGCCTTCGGTGGCGACGATCTCGGTGCCGCCCTTCCACTCGAGCAGCCCGCCCATCATGTCGCCGGTGATGTCGGCCAGGCCCGGTGGCGCGGTCGGGCTGCCGGAAATCATGCCCTGCATGGCACCCGACAGGCCCGTGGCGATCCAGTTGCCGATGTCGGGCAGGAAGCGGCGGTTCTTGGTCCAGTCGTCGCGCGTGGCCTGCGCGGCATGCGCGAAGCGCAGCACCTCGTTGAATTCGTCGTCGTTGAACGTGACGCTGCCCGACTGGTGATAGCTCTTGAGATAGAGCCCCACATCGGCCACGAACTTGGTGACGAAGATGGCGGTTTCCGCCGGCGGCACCGACGCGTCGGGGTCGTTGGCGTTGAGTACGTCTTTCACGAGCTGGGGCAGCTGCGCCGTGGTGCCCACGAGCATGGCAGCCTGGCTGGCGGAGATGCCCTGGTTGAGCACGCGCAGCAGGTCGACCCCGATCTGCAGCGGCTTGGCCGAGGGCTCGACGAAGCTCGCAATGCGGTCGGCCGTGCGCTGCAATCGCTGCGCGCGCAGGAAGTTGTTGAACCACGCCAGCAGGAAGATCGGCCCCACCACCGGCAGGCGGGCCTTCTCCAGATTGCGCGCGCCCTTCAGGCCCTCGGCGACCACCAGGCCCTCCTGGATGTTGGCCGCACTGGTGATGAGCATGGCCACCGAGGTCTGCACGCTCGCCAGCGTCGCGATGCCCGCCTCGTTGGCGGCCATCGCGCGGTTGGTGTAGGCCAGGTAGTTGAGGCTGCGCGCCGTGAGCACGCTGGCGCTGTAGGTGGCTGCGTCGGCCGTGTTCTGCAGCTTCATCTTCTCGCGCGTGGAGGTGGCGGTGTTGTAGACCACCAGCACGCTCAGGAAGATGATGGGCAGCATCGCCACCAGGTACACGATCGCCTGGCCCGACTGGCGCCGGCGCGTGCGCGCGCGGGCGGGTGCCAGGGGGAGCGAAGCGCTACCTGGGGGCATCACGCGATGTCGGTCAGGCCGTGATGTTTGGCGCGCGGCTTATTTAGCGCCGTCCGCCCCGCCCTTGGTGTAGGTGCTCATGTTCATGTTGACCTGGGCATTGGTGGAAGCCTTGCCCGCGGCGGTCTGTGCGTTGGTGACTTCGGCGGAGCCCGTCTTGCCGCCCACTTCCTGCGCCATGCCGGCGACCTGGTTGCGCATGGTCTGGCCGAAGAAGCTGAACACCGCAATGGCGGCGATCGCAATGAGGCCGAGGATCACGAGGTACTCGGTCATGCCTTGGCCGCGGATCTTGATGTGCGAGGCGATGCGGCGGCTCAGCGAGGTCAGACGAAGTGTTTGCATGAGAGAGTTTCCTGAATGGTGGCTGAAAGGACAGCCGGATCGTAGGGACGCTCTCGCACTGCGTTCGATACACTTTTTGCGATTGCCGATACGAAATAACTTTCGCGAAACAGTTTGCAACTGGACGTAAGAAATTCGCAGTCTTTAGTTCGCGGAACTCGTCGAACCCTCCAATCGCAGCTGGCTCTGCCTGCGAAATTCCGTAGGCGTCACGCCCTTGATTTCGAGAAACTGCCGATTGAAATTCGACACGTTGTTGAACCCCACGTCGTAGCAGATCGAGGTGACGTAGCGGTCGCTGTGCATCAGCAGCAGGCATGCCTTGTTCACCCGCACCTGGTTCACGTAGCTCAGGAAGCTGTGGCCCGTGGCACGCCGAAACAGCCTGCCGAAGCGCCCCGCGTTCATGCCGAGCTCCGCGGCGATGTCGGCCGCGCTCACGTCCTTGGCGGGTTCGCTCGCGATGCGCGTCACGATGTCGTTGATGGCTTCCAGCGGGTTCTCGCCGTCGGTCTGCATGCCCGACAGCAACCGGTAGTCGGTGCATTGCGCCATGTCGGCCAGGAAGTCGCAGAACAGGCTGAAGCGCTTCAGGCCGCGCGCGTCCTTCACCCGGTGCCAATGCTGTTCCGCACACGCGGCCATGCCGAAGAACTCGATGCCGTAGCGCGCGCGCTGGAGCATGCGCACCGCTTCCTGCAGTTCGGGAATGCGCTCGGCGGCTTCGAAGATCGGGTCGTGCAGGAACTGGATGACCAGGTCGCGTTGCGCCACGCCCTCGGCGGGCGCGTCCAGCGAGATCCAGTTGTGCGGCAGCTTGGGGCCGCACAGCACGAGGTGTCCGGGGTCGAAGGAGCCGATCCAGTCGCCCACGAAGGCCTGGCCCGACGTTGCCACGATCAGGTGCAGCTCGTACTCCTCGTGGCAATGCCAGCGCGCCAGCGGCGTGGGAAACCCGTGCTCCAGACAGCGCACCAGCCCGACCTCTTCCGAGGGTTCGTAGCCCAGTTCGGTGGAACGGGCGAGCTCGACTTCGAGCTCGGGCAACAGTTGGCGCGGCGATCGCTGGTGTGAACTCGGCATGACTTTTCTTGAAGGACGGAAGGCATTTGCAGCGCTCGGATGCACGGCGCGAAAGCGCTGCAAACGGTCGCGGTCTTCGAAGTCGGCATGGCCCGCTTCACACGGGCCCGCAAGAGGTGTGCGTCAACCACTTCGGCGCGGCGGACGATAGTGGCGGGGCCATGCAATTGCCAGACCCTATGCGATCGACGGCAGAAGATATGCGCGCATGGCAGGCGCGTCCTGCAGGTGGCATGCACACCTGCCGGCGTTGTCTAGACAGCTGGGGCAACGGCAACTCCCTCTGTGATTTGCCGCTGAGTAGACGCGCGGACAGTGCTTGTCTAGAAGCCGTTGCGACGCCGTCGCAAAGTAAGTTTTTTTCGCTCGTCCACGAAGGTTCACGCCGCTGCCAGCACGGCCTGCACCTGCACGCCGTGCGCAGCCAAACGTTTGCGCAGCGCGAGCACCGCCTGGTCCTTGCTGATCAGCCGCGCACGCTGCGCGACCGCAAGATCGATGAACACCTGGTCGTCGGGGTCCTTGCACACGCACGGTGCACGCGGCGGCGTGTCGGCCACCAGATGCACGCGTGCGTCGAAGGCTTCGAGCACGCTGGCCGCGGCCATCTGCCGCTGCGCGAGCCGCTTCACGATGAGCGGGTAGCCGAGCACCCGCGCGAGTTCGCCGCGCATCGGCGCGGTGGCGAGCCAGCGCAGTGCGCCGGCCGCGAGCGCTGTGCGCAGGGGCACGCAGTCGGGGTTGTCGAACACCAGCAGGTCGAGCGCGATGTTGGTGTCGATGACGACGGGGGCGGATTCTGTCAACGTCATGGAATGTGGGGAAAGCAGGCCCGATGTTGCACCATGCGGGGGCCGTGTCAGGATCGCGTCGGTTCGCTGCCGGACAATGCAGCGGGCGCATCCTCGCGCCTTCCCGCTTCTTACTTGTTCCTTCATGAAACGACTTCCGCTGCTCTGCCTCGCCCTGCTCGCCTGCGCGGGTGCACGGGCCGAGTGGCTGACCCTGGGGGGGTCGCCGGGCGACGCAGGCAACAGCTATGTGCAGGTCGATCCGACCAGCGTCGAAGTCGACGGTGCGCACCGCATCGTGCACTTGCGCCTGAGCCTGGCGCAGGACCGCACCACGCGCGACGGCATCGTGTTCCGGTCGTTCGACGCCAGGGTCAATGTCGACTGCGCGGCGCGCAACGCGCGCTATGTGAGCGCTACCTACTTCGGGCAGCCGAACTTCGTGGGCGAGCCCATCGCGGTGCGGCACTTCGCCGACGACGACGTGCGCCCCATGACGCTGGGCAACGCGCCGCGCGACCTGGCGGGACGTACCGTCAACGCGGCCTGCAGCGTGCGGCCCAAGGAGCCGAAAGCGCCGCCGGCGGCCGAGGGCGAGCTACTTCCGCGCTGAGCCGGCCACCATGTCGAAGCGGAACAGCCTGCATTCGATGGGGCCGTTCCACATCGGCACGCGGCGCGACTCCTTCAGGCGCATCTGCCTGGGCAGCTTCAGGTCGGGCGTGAGCACCCAGGCGGTCCAGCCGGCGTAGTTCTTCTTCCAGTGGGTGGCGAGCTGCGGGAAGAACTCTCCGCCGTCGCCTTCTTCACCGCCCGCACCCTGCGCGCTCTGCGCCGATTCGCGCGCACCGGAACGGCCCGGGCCGGCCACGCCGCCCACCTCGATGCGCTCGCCGTACGGCGGGTTGAGCATGATCACGCCGGCCTCGACCGGCGGCATGCGCTGCAGCGCGTCGCCGCCGCGGAACTCGATGGCCTGCGCCACGCCGGCGCGCTCGGCATTGCGTTCGGCGAAGTCGACCATGCGGTGCGACACGTCGGAGCCGAAGATCGCCACGCTGCCCTCGCGCACCTTCGCGTCGGCTTCCTGCTTGATGGCCGTCCACACGTGTGGCTGGAACGGCAGCAGCTTCTCGAAGCCGAAACGCCGCAGCGAACCCGCGGCGATGCCGCGCGCGATCTGCGCCGCCTCGATGGCGATGGTGCCGCTGCCGCAGCAGGGGTCGTACAGCGGCTGGGCCGACACGTCGCCGGTTTCGGGGTTCCACCAGCCGCTGGCGGCCAGCATGGCCGCGGCCAGGGTTTCCTTCAGCGGCGCGTCGCCCTTGTCCTGGCGCCAGCCGCGCTTGAACAGCGGCTCGCCCGAGGTGTCGATGTAGAGCGTGCAGGTCTCGGTGGTCAGGTGGGCGAACACGCGGCAGTCGGGCCACTGCGTCTCGATGCTCGGACGCACGCCGTTGGCCTTGGCGCGGAAGCGGTCGGCAATGGCGTCCTTGATGCGCAGGGTGGCGAAGTTCAGGCTCTGCAGCGGGCTGTGCTGCGCGGTGGTCTCGATCTTGAAGGTCTGCTTGGGCGTGAACCAGATCTCCCAGGCCACGCCGTTGGCGATGGCGTACAGGTCGTTCTCGTTGCGGTAGGGCGCATGGGCCAGTTCGACCAGCACGCGCTGCGAAAGCCGGCTGTGCAGGTTGAGCTTCAGGGCGTCGCGCCAGTCGGCGCGCACACGCACGCCGCCGCGCAGCGTGAGCAGGTCTTGCCCGGCGCGGCCGGTCAGGGCATGGACCTCCTGGGCGAGGAATTCCTCGACGCCGGCGGCGCAAGGCAGGAATAAGGAGAGATCGTTCACGGGAAATTTCGCTATCGGGGAGCCCGACTCGGGGGCCCCATTGTCGCCGCGTCACAGTCCTTCTCTATATAGTCAATTCGCCGATGACCCCCACGCCCACCCCCGCACCCATGACCGAACCCGTCGGCGGCAGCGACCGCTTCGAGATCCAGTGCGAGGTGCTGCGGCTGTCCATCCGCCCCATCGGGCCGGTGCTGCTGGTGCAGTACCTGTTGAACTGCGGCGTGGCGGCGCTGTTCGCCTGGCAGTACTCGCTGCCGCGCGCGCTGGTCTGGATCGCGCTGATCACCGCCGTCACGGCCATGCGCGGCTTCTTTCCGCAGCGCCTGCCGCAGCCCTTCACGGCGCGCAGCCTGCGCGAGGCGCAGCGCACGCACACGCTGCGCACGGCCGTCTGGGAGCTGGCGCACGGACTGGCCGGCCTGCTGCTGTTCAACCCCGAGCGCGCCGACCTGCAACTGCTGCTGGGCCTGATCCTGATGGGCATGACGCTGTCGTCGGCCTTCTCGGTGTCGTTCTACACGCCGGCCACGCAGCTGGCCATCACGCTGCTGCTGGCGCCGATCATCGTCACCGGCCTCTGGCTGGGGGCGCCGGTGATGATGGCGGTGTCGGCCATCGGCTGCGGGCTGACCGCGATGATGTGGAAGCTGGTGGCCGAGCGCTCGCGCCAGCTCGAGGAAAACATCGGCCTGCGGCTCAACGAGCGCACCTTGCGCGAACAGGCCCTGGCCGGCCTGCGCGCCTCCGAGCAGGCGCAGGCCGAGCGGCTGCGCTTCTTCTCGGCCGCCAACCACGACCTGCGCCAGCCGGTGATGGCCATCGGGCTGCAGGCAGAGGTGCTGCGCCAGCAACTGAACGGCGGCGCCGACATGCAGGCGGTGCAGCACACGGTGGGCTCGCTGGCGCGCGCGCAGCAGGCGCTCGAGGGGCTGACCAACCAGTTGCTGGAAATCGGCCGCATCGAAGCGGCGGTCGATCCGCTGCGGCCGGCCGCGGTGGCGCTGGCGCCGCTGCTGCACGAACTGGCGCGCCAGGCCGGCGACGCCCGCGTGCGGGTGCGCTGCCCGGCCGGCGCCGTGGCCTTCACCGACGCTGTCTCGCTGCGCCGCGTGCTCGCCAACCTGGCCGACAACGCCGTCAAGTTCACGCCGCGCGGGCGGGTGCTGCTGGCGGTGCGCGCGCGCCGGCGCGGACACGCCCTGGCCTGGCGCGTGGAGGTGCGCGACAGCGGCATCGGCATTGCCGCAAACGCGCAGGCGCGCGTGTTCGAGGACTTCGAGCAGATCGGCAACGTGGAGCGCAACCTGCAGCGTGGCCACGGGCTCGGCCTGGCGATCGTGCGGCGGCTGGCGGCGCAGCTGGGCATCGAGGTGTCGCTGCGCTCGGCGCCGGGGCGGGGGTCGGTGTTCAGCTTCGAACTGCCGGCCGCGTCGCAAGGCGCGGTGGTGCCCGCGCACGCCGCCTACACGCCGCCCGCAGCCGGCGCCCCGGCTGCGCGCACGCTGCGCCCGGGGCTGGCCGTGCTGGTGGTGGAAGACAACACCGTGGTGGCCGACAGCCTGTGCGCGCTGCTGCGGCAATGGCAGGTGGAGCCGCGCGTGTACGCCAGCGCGGCGGAAGCGCTGGCGCTGGCCGACCTGCGCGCGCTCGACGCGGCGCTGTGCGACATCCGCCTGCCGGGCTCGCTCGACGGTATTGCGCTGGCGCAGGCACTGCAGCAGCAGAAGCCGTCGCTGGCCATCGCGCTGATTTCGGCGGACATCAACGAAGCCACGCAGCGGCTCGCGACCGAGCGCGGCTGGCATGCGCTGCGCAAGCCGGTGCAGCCCGACGACCTGCACGGGGTGCTGCTGCGGGCGCAGCAGTCGGGCTGAAGGCGCGCGGCCCGGCTGGCACGGGCCGTGCTGTGCAGCTGTCACCGCTTCCGATATATGCTCCGCGCACAGGCCGCCGGTCCTGCTTCCGATGTCCGCCGACACCCCCTCCCTTTCCCTGCCCGCCGAGGCCCGCCACCTGCGCTACGACGGGTTCGCCATCGCGCTGCACTGGCTGCTCGCGGCCCTGATCGTCGGCTCGCTCGGCGTGGGGCTCTACATGACGGGCCTGCCGTTCTCGCCGCTGCGCCTGAAGGTGTACAGCTGGCACAAGTGGGCGGGCGTCACGATCCTGGCGCTGTCGGCCCTGCGGCTGCTGTGGCGCATCGGGCACCGGCCGCCCGCGCTGCCGGCGGGCATGTCGCGCCTTCAACTGGCGAGCTACCGCGTGAGCCACACGCTGATGTACCTGCTGTTCTTCGCGGTGCCGCTCTCGGGCTGGGCCTACAGCTCGGCCATGGGCATGCCGGTCGGGTGGTTCGGTGTGCTGACGCTGCCCGACTTCGTGCCGGTCGACCGGGTCTTCGCCGAGACGGCGCTGCAGCCGCTGCACAAGTACAGCGCCTTCACGCTGGCGGGCGTCACGCTGGTGCACGTGGCGGCGGTGCTCAAGCACCACTGGATCGACCGCGACGGTCTTCTGAAACGCATGTGGCCCGGGCCACACAAGGAATCTGCTCGATGACGCGCCTTTTCTACCGCCTGCTGCCTTGCGCGGCACTGGCTTTCGCCACGGCCATGCCCGCGCTCGCCGTTGCCGAGCCCACGGCCACCAAACTGGTGGCAGACAAGAGCCAGATCGTCTTCGTCACCAAACAGATGGGCGTGCCGGTGGAAGGCACCTTCAAGAAGTTCGACGCCCAGGTGGCCTTCGACCCGAAGAAGCCCGAAGGCGGCACCGTGGCACTGCAGATCGACACGGGCAGCGCGGGCTTCGGCATTCCCATGAGCGACGCCGAGCTGCCCAAGGCCCCCTGGTTCGATGCCGCGCACTTTCCGCAAGCGAGCTTCCAGTCGAGCGCCATCAAGGCGCTGGGCGACGGCCGCTTCGAGATGGCGGGCAAGCTCACCCTCAAGGGCACGGCCAGGGCCGTGACGGTGCCGGTCAGCATCACGGCGGCTGGCGGCTTCGCGGTGGCCACCGGAAGCTTTACGATCCAGCGGCTCGACTTCAAGGTGGGTGACGGCGAATGGACCGACACCTCGATGGTCGGCAACGACGTGCAGGTGCGCTTCAAGTTCACGCTCGCAGGCCTCGGGCCGCTTTGAGACCCGGAACCGCCGCACCTGCTCCCTTACCCGCCATGCCTCACACACCTCACGCCATGATGAAGAAGCTCATCCTCGCCTCGGCGCTCTCGGCCTGCGCCCTCGCCGGCACCCCCGCCATGGCCCAGGACTACACGGCACTGCCCGTGGCCGCCAAGCCCGCGGGCGGACCGGTGAAAAACGCCAGCTATGTGGTCGACCCCACCCACACCTTCGTGATGTACGAGATGGGCCACTACGGCACCACCACCAACCGGGGGCGCTTCAGCACCAAGGACGGCACGGTGAAGATCGACGGCACGGGCACCAGCGGCGCGGTCGACATCACGATGGACATCAGCTCCATCAACACGGGCGTCGACCTGCTCAACCGTCACGTGCAGAGCAAGGATTTCTTCAATGTGGCGGAGTTTCCGACCGCGCGCTTCGTGGCCGATCGCATCGACTTCAGCGGCGACAAGGTGGCCGACGTGCCCGGCAAGCTCACCCTGATGGGCCAGACCCGGCCGGTGACGCTGAAGGCCGCGCGCTTCAACTGCTACCTGAGCCCCCTCATCAACCGCCAGGTCTGCGGCGGCGACTTCGAGACGACCGTGGAGCGCAGCGACTGGGGAATGACCTGGGGGCTGAACTTCGGCTTCGAGAACAAGGTGAAACTGCTGGTGCAGGTCGAGGCCGTCAACATCCAGCCCTAGGCGCCGGGGTGCTGGACGCCGGCCAGGCGCTTGCGCTCGTCGTCCTTGGAGGCTTTGAGCCAGTTGCGGGAGGCCACGAACGCACGCGGCAGGTTCAGCAGCACCAGCATCCAGGCACCGGTCACCACCGTCATGAGCGCCCCGAACAGCAGTTGCTCGGCCAGAGGGGCGTCGCTCCAGTAGAAGAAACTCAGCAAAAACGCCAGCACCACGGCCCAGACGGCCAGAAGAATGAGGTTTTTCATGTTTTGCATCGCAGTAACTCCGATGCAGAAAATGTAAACCAAAAGTTACCGAAGTACTACTTAAAGTTTAGTTTTGAATCCCCGATCAGCGTGCACTAATGCACGCTGATCGCGCATTCGGTCTGCACGCGACGCCTTTCCAGCCCATGAACACCACCCTTTCCCTGCTCGGCATTGCGGGCGCCATGGCCGTCGGCGCGATGAGCCCCGGTCCCAGTTTCGTGATGGTCGCCCGCACGGCGGTGGCCTCCAGGCGCGACGGGCTGGCGGCCGCGCTGGGCATGGGCGCGGGCGGACTGGTCTTCGCCATTGCCGCGCTGGCCGGCCTGCAGGCGGCGTTCCTGGCAGTGCCGGGCCTGTACCTCGCCATCAAGGGCTTCGGCGGCGCCTACCTGGTGTACCTGGGCGTGCGCATCTGGCGCGGCGCGCGGCAGCCGCTGGCCATGGCGGCGGTGCCCCCGGGGGGTACCTCGCCGGGCGCGCAGGGTAGTGGCGCACACCCCTTGCGCACCTTCCTTGTCGGCCTGGCCACCCAGGTCAGCAACCCGAAGACGGCGGTGGTCTACGCCAGCATCTTCGCGGCCTTCCTGCCGCGCGACGTGCCGCTGGTGCTGGCGCTGTCCGTGCCGGTGGTCATCTTCTGCATCGAGACCGGGTGGTACACCGTCGTCGCGCTGGCCCTTTCTTCGGCGGCGCCGCGCTCGGCCTACCTGCGCTACAAGGCCTGGATCGATCGCGCCGCGGGTGGCGTGATGGGGCTGCTGGGCCTGCGGCTGGTGTGGTCGGCCGTCAGTGGCAAGTGACGCGCGGCAACCGCACCGCTAGAGCAGGCTCTCCGGCGTCAGCGGCGCCAGGATCTCGAGCATCGTGCGGTCCCAGAAGCCCGAGTCAGGCTCCTCGGTCAGCACGGTGAGCTTGCCGGCGTCGTCGCTGGTCCACTCGATGCGCGACTCGTTGCTGCCCTCGGCAAAGCGCAGCCGGTAGGCGCCCTGCTGCTTGAGCACGTCGAGCAGCTTGAGCATCTGCTGCGCCATTTCGGGGCTGTGGATGATCAGCCCGATCTCGGTGTTGGCCGACTCGGAACGCGGGTCGAAATTCATCGAGCCGACGAACAGCGTGCGCCGGTCGATCACCGCCGACTTGGCATGCAGCCGCCCCACCGAGGTGCCGAACAGCCCGAGCCGCACGCTGCGGCGGGTGCGGCTGGAACTCAGCTCGTACAGGTCGGCGCCCAGCTTGAGCATGTCGGGCCGGTAGCGGCGGTAGGCGGTGTGCACCAGCGGCTCGTCGGTGGCTGCCAGGGAGTTGGTGACCACGCTGATCTTCACGTTGCGCCGGCGAATCTCGCGCATCACCTCCAGCCCGGTGGCGCCGGGAATCAGGTACGGCGAGACGATGGTCACCTCGGAGCGCGCACGGCGCATCTGCTCGACCACGTTGTAGCGCACGCTGTCGACGTCCAGCAGCGGCACGCCGCCGTAGGAAGCCGTCTTGCCGATCACGCGGTCGGGCGAATCGGCGTAGGCCTCGGCCAGGGTCCAGATCAGGTTGAGCTTGCCGTTTTTCAGGTCGTCCGCCATCGGGCTGTAGCCGAGCAGGTCGTTGGGCGCGGGCGGCGGCGGGGGTGGCGTGGTGTCGGGGCCGGTGGCGGCCTCGAAGCGGCGCTGCAGTTCGTCGCGCGGCACATCGGTGCGCACCACGGCGCCGATGGGCCGCACGTAGACGCTGTTCCAGTACTGGTCGAACAGGCTGCCCAGCCGCGGTATGAGCGCGCCGGTCACGAAGGTGTCGAGGTCGAGGAAGTTCTCGCCCGCGGTGCGCCGGAAGTACTGGTTGCCGATGTTGCGCCCGCCCGCCACCGCCATCGCGCCGTCGGCGATGAACAGCTTGTTGTGCATGCGGCGGTTCACGCGGCTGAAGTCGAACAGCGAGGCGGTGAAGCGCTTCAGGATGCTGCCCCGCCCGGCCGGGAACGGGTTGAACAGGCGCAGCTCGACGTTGGGCGTGGCGGCGAAGGCCAGCAGGAGCTCGTCCTCGCCCGAGGTGTAGAGGTCGTCCATCAGCAGGCGCACCCGCACACCGCGCAGCGCGGCGTCTCGCAGGGTGCGCAACAGGTAGCGGCCGGTCTCGTCGTTCTCGATCTGGTAGTACTGCACGTCGAGCGTGCGCTGGGCACGGCGCGCCAGCTGGATGCGGGTGTCGAAGGCGAAGTCGCCGCCGGGCATGAGGCGAAAGCCGCTCAGGTCGGGGTCGGGCTGGGCGGCCAGCGCGATCTTGCCCAGCGCCGTATCGGCCGATACGGCCATGGCCTTGACGGCGGGGCGCGGCGCCTCGTCGGGCAAGGTGGCGCAGCCGGCGAACAGCAGCACGGCGGCCACCAAGGCGAAGAACCCGAGCCCCCGGCGCGACATCGGATGCGGGCGGCCAAGGCTCATGGTCGGCTTGCTACAGCGCCTTGCGCAGGTTGGCGGGCGCGATGCGCAGCGCCTCGCGGTACTTGGCCACGGTGCGGCGCGCGCACTCGATGCCCTGCTCTTTCAGCATCTCGGAAATCTGGCTGTCCGACAACGGCTTCTTGATGCTCTCCGAGCTGACGAACTGCTTGATGAGCGCGCGCACCGCGGTGCTCGACGCATTGCCGCCGGTCTCGGTGCCCAGCGCCGAGCCGAAGAAGTACTTGAGCTCGACCGTGCCGAACGGCGTGGCCATGTACTTGGCGGTGGTCACGCGCGAGATGGTGGATTCGTGCAGGCCCAGTTCGTCGGCAATCTCGCGCAGCACCAGCGGGCGCATCGCCAGCTCGCCGTGCACGAAGTAGCTCTTCTGCCGCTCCACGATGGCGTTGCTCACGCGCAGGATGGTGTCGAAGCGCTGCTGGATGTTCTTGATGAACCAGCGCGCCTCCTGCAGCCGCTGCGACAGCGCCTGGCTGCCCTCGCCCTTGTGCGCCTTGAGAGCGCCCGCGTAGATGTCGTGCACGCGCAGGCGCGGCATGACCTCCGGATTCAGCATGACGCGGAACTTGATGTTGGTGCCGCGGCCGGTCTTGGTGACGATCACGTCGGGCACCACGATGTTGCGCTCCACGTCCACGAAGCGCCGGCCCGGCTTGGGCTCCAGCCGCGCAATGATCTGCAGCGCCAGGCGCACCAGCTCTTCGCTGGTGCGGGTGAGCGTGGCCAGGCGCTTGAAGTCGCGCCGCGCCAGCAGCTCCATCGACTGCTTGCACACGGCCATGGCGGTCTTGCGGACCAGCTGTTCCTGCTCGGTCTCGTCCGGGCGGGCCAGCGCGCGCAGCTGGATGCCCAGGCATTCGCCCAGGTCGCGCGCGCCCACGCCCACGGGTTCCAGGCTCTGCAGCAGGCCGAGCGCCACCTGGAAGTGGTGCACCAGGTCGTCGAACTGGTCGTTGTCGTCGCCGGCCAGGCCCGAGGCCAGCGCGGGCAGCGAGTCTTCGAGGTAGCCGTCGTCGTTGAGCGACTCGATCAGGAAGCGCAGCGCGGCGCTGTCGTTCTCGTTCAGCCGCAGGCTCAGCGCCTGGCGGTGCAGGAACGACTGCAGCGACTCCTGGCTGCGCGCGAGCTCGGTGGCGTCGGCGCGCTCGTCGTCGCCCAGGTTGTTCTGGCGCGCGGGGGCATCGCTGCCCCACTCGCTGTCGTCGGGCGCGGCCATGTCGACGGTGCCGTCGCCTTCCCAGTCGGGCTCGCGCTCGGTGATTTCCGTGGCCGGGCCGTCGGAGTCGGCGGTGCTGGTCGTCGTCTCGGTGGAAGAAGCGGAGGTGCTGGACGCCGGTGGGGCGAAGTCGCTTTCACCTTCGATGCCGTCGCCTCCATCGCCGCCGCCGTCATCGCGCGGCACCGGCGCATCGGCCGTGTCGAGCCCGAATTCCTCGCGCGCCGCCTCTTCCGCGGTGCGTTCGAGGAACGGGTTCTCGTCCAGCATCTGCTCGACCTCCTGGCTCAGTTCGAGCGTGGAGAGCTGCAGCAGCCGGATCGACTGTTGCAGCTGCGGCGTCAATGCCAGGTGCTGCGAGACGCGAAGGGACAGCCCTTGCTTCATGGAGAGCCCACCCGCCCTTACATCCGGAAGTGCTCGCCAAGGTAGACGCGTCGTACCTCGGCGTTGTCGACGATCTCCGAAGGCGTGCCTTGTGCCAGCACATGCCCGTCGCTGATGATGAACGCGTGGTCGCAGATGCCCAGCGTCTCACGCACGTTGTGGTCGGTGATGAGCACGCCGATGCCGCGTTCCTTCAGGAAACTGATGATCCGCTGGATCTCGATCACCGCGATCGGGTCGATGCCGGCGAAGGGCTCGTCCAGCAGGATGAAGCGCGGCTGGGTGGCCAGCGCGCGTGCAATCTCCACGCGGCGGCGTTCGCCGCCCGACAGCGCCAGCGCGGGCGAATCGCGCAGATGATCGACCCGCAGGTCGGACAACAGTTCGGACAGGCGCTCCTCGATGTGCTGCTTGGACAGCGGCGCCATCTTGCCGTTGGCGTCGGGCTCGCTCTGCAGCTCCAGCACGGCGCGCACGTTTTCCTCGACCGTGAGCTTGCGGAAGATCGAGGCTTCCTGCGGCAGGTAGCTCAGGCCCATGCGGGCGCGCCGGTGGATCGGCATGTGGGCGATGGGCTCGCCGTCGATGGTGATCTGGCCCGCGTCGGCACGCACCAGCCCCACGATCATGTAGAACGACGTGGTCTTGCCCGCGCCGTTGGGGCCGAGCAGCCCCACGACTTCGCCCTTCTGCACGTCGAGCGAGACGTCCTTCACCACCGTGCGGCTGCCATAGCTCTTCTTCAGGCCGCGCGCCACCAGGCGGCTGCCCGGCGCGCCGTTGGCGTCGTGCGTTCCAGCGGTTTCGATCACTTGCGGGTTTCTCCGTCGTCGAGCGTGGTGCTCTGGCGCAGGCCCTTGCCGGGCGCCGGGGTGGGTGCCGGCGGCGCAGCCTTCGCGCCGGCCGGGGCCGAGGCACCGGCG
>NNBU01000424.1_pt1 | contig 22139 bp, 26 predicted proteins | sample 1173781 | NCBI WGS metagenome assembly NNBU01 (sample SAMN07173937, study PRJNA388173) | plant metagenome | biome: Plant school; feature: Soil; material: Symbiotic tissue of Blasia pusilla L.; isolation source: symbiotic tissue sample KVJ2 | host: Blasia pusilla | place: Norway: Troms, Kvaloya...
GCTCTAGTCGCGGCTGCGGCGACGCCGACGGCCTTCGCTCTCGCCTTCTGCGAGGATCTTGCGCTCCGGCAGCGTTACCGCGGCCGACAGTTTCGGGAACGGGTCGACCTTGTTGGGGAGCGCCATTGCGTCGATGAAGAGCTGCTGGAAGTGGGGTTCCAGCGCTGTTTCGATCTTTTCGATGCGGGTGACGGTGTGCTCGATTTCGCGGCGGTGGTCGCGGTTGAGGAGGGCCATGAGGGCGCCGGTGCCGGCGGCGTTGCCGACGGCTTTGACTTCCGAGAGCTCGCAATCGGGGATGAGGCCGAGGACCATCGCGTATTTCGGATCGATGAAGGAGCCGAAGGCGCCTGCGAAGCGGATGGTATCGACGGTTTCGACTTCGAGCTTTTCCATCAGGAGCTTGATGCCGGCATAGAGGGCTGCCTTGGCGAGCTGGATGGCACGCACGTCGTTCTGGGTGACGGTGATGCGCTGGGCGCCGTCATGCAGAAGGTAAGAGAAGGTGCGGCCGTTTTCGAGGATGCGCGGGCTTTTGGCGGCCATGCCGCCATCGACGACGCCGTCGGTCGAGATGACGCCGGAGAGATACATTTCGGCGACGACTTCGATGATCGCGGAGCCGCAAATGCCGGTGATGCCGGTCTTCTCAGCCGCCTCGGCAAAGCCCTCTTCATCCGACCACTGCTCGACGCCGATGACCTTGAAGCGGGGTTCGAGGGTCTCGGGATCGATGCGGACGCGTTCGATGGCGCCGGGGGCGGCGCGCTGGCCGCAGGAGATTTCGGCGCCTTCGAAGGCAGGACCTGTCGGCGAGGAGGCCGCGACCGTGCGTTCCCGGTTACCAAGCACGATTTCGGCATTGGTGCCGACATCGACCATCAGCATCATCTTGTCCTGGCGGTGCGGGCCTTCCGACAGCGTGGCGCCGGCGGCGTCCGCACCGACATGGCCAGCGATGCAGGGCAGCAGATAGGTGCGCGCGCCCGGATTGAGCGAGAGCTCGATATCGGAGGCCTTGCAGGAGATCGCACCTGACACGGCGAGCGCAAAGGGCGCCTGGCCGAGTTCGGTCGGGTCGATGCCGAGGAAGAGGTGGTGCATGATCGGGTTGGCGACGAAGACGGAGTCGAGAATATCCGTGCGGGCGACGCCGCCGGAGGCGCAGACCTGATCGACGAGGTCGGAGACGGCCTGGCGGACAGCCTTGGTCATGGCTTCCCGGCCATCGGGGTTCATCATCACATAGGAGACGCGGCTCATCAGATCCTCGCCGAAGCGGATCTGCGGATTGGAGGCGCCGGAGGAGGCGACGATGCGGCCCGAGAGCAGCGAGACGAGATGCATGGCGATCGTCGTCGAGCCAATGTCGCAGGCGATGCCATAGGCTTCGTTGTGCAGGCCGGGCCAGAGCGCAATCACGGTCGGCCGCGAGGTTTCGCTGTCGCGGTGGATGGCGGCGGTGACGGTAAAGTTTTCCTTGCGCAGGATTTTTTGCGCCTGGGCTAAGAGATAGGGTTCGATCTGCAGATCGGTATAACCCCAGTCCTTTTCCAGCATGACCTTCATGCGGTCGAGATCGCCGAGTGGCTTGTGCATGTCGGGTTCATCGACCTCGACATAACAGAGATGGACGGCGGGGTTGCGCTCGATGACGCGGTCGGAGGCCGCCTTGCGGACGACCTGGGCGTTGACGACGGTATCCTGGGGAACGTCGACGACGAGGTCGCCCTGGATGGTGGCCGAGCAGGACAGGCGGCGGCCTTCGGGGAGGCCGCGGACGCGGTCGTAGCGCTCTTCCTTGGGGCCGACGGGCGAAATGTGGTCATTGGACGAGGTGACGCCATGTTTGGCGAAATGGCCTTCCTGGACCTCGATCTGGCAGCGCCCGCAGGTGGCTCTGCCGCCGCAGACGCTCTCGACATAGACGCCGAGCGTGCGGGCCGCCTCCAGCACGGAGGTGCCGACGGGGAAATGGCCACGCTTGCCGGAGGGCATGAAGAGGACGAGGGGATCGGTGGTCTCGGTCATTCTGGTCTTTCGATATATGGGGCTATCCCCGGCGTCATGCTGGTCTGGTCTCGCCGCCTTATTTGGCGACGGTCTTTTCAAGCGCTTCCCGGATCAGGCGGGTGTAGGGAATACCCCGCTCCTGTGCCTTGGCCTTGATCGCCGAAAGCAGGGCTTCCGGCAGTCTCATATTCAGTTGTGCCGACTTCTTCTCGAACTCGAACTGGACCGGTTTGAAACCCGACAGGTCGTATTCGGAAAGGTCTGCATTCTCGACGAAAGCGTCAGCCTCCTCGTCGGAATGCAGCACCGGCATCTGCTTGCCTTTACCGTTGCTCATAGCGCCTGATCTCCCGCTCGTGCATGTATCGCGCGCTGATCGGTCGGATGAGAATTCCGAGCTCGCTCTCGCGCAAGGTGAAGACGACGAAGACGTATCTGCCTTCCGCAGTGGTTCCAATCGCACGCTTTCGGTCCTCGCCAACCGTCGGGTCGGGGTAGATCGATGGCGTTCTCATGAACACCTGCTCGATTTCCGGTTTCGTCAGGCCGTGCCTGGCACATTTAGGCCAGTTGCCGCTGTCCCAATCAAAGCCGGAAATCGATCGCTTTATCTCTCCATACTACACGTTTGTATAGGCATATGTAAAACGGGTGAGTGCTGAACCTTACTCCGTCGCAGCCCCCGAACCGGCGCGTGCTGCACGACCGCCGCGGCGGCCGGAGGCGGCACCGGGGGCGGTGGTGGAGGCGGGGGCGCCGGCTTCCGCCGGCTTGTGGTCGCGGTAGGTCATGATCCAGTTGCCGCAGTTCGGGTCGGTGCCGTTCAAGACGTTGGCGGCACGCACGGCTTCCATTTCCTGCGGGCGGCAGGGGTTCATGATCGCCGACGTCATGCCGGCACCGATGACCATGGGGATGAAGCCGGCATTGATGCCGTGGCGATGCGGGAGGCCGAAGGAGATGTTGGAGAGGCCGCAGGTCGTGTTGACCTTCAGCTCGTTGCGCAGGCGGTAGAGCAGCTGGAAGACCTGGCGGCCGGCATCGCCCAGCGCGCCGATCGGCATGACCAAGGGGTCGACAACGATGTCATGCGGCTTGATGCCGTAATCCATGGCGCGCTCGACGATCTTCTTGGCGACGGCGAAACGCACGTCCGGGTCCATGGAGATGCCGGTTTCGTCGTTCGAGATGGCGACGACCGGCACGTCGTATTTGGCGCAGAGCGGCAGGATGGCCTCGAGCTTTTCTTCCTCGCCGGTGACCGAATTGACCAGCGGGCGGCCCTTGGCAACCTTCAGCGCGGCTTCGATGGCGGCGGTGACGGAACTATCGATCGAAAGCGGCACGTCGACCAGGCCCTGGACGATTTCCATGGTCTTGACCAGCAGGCCAGGCTCGGTCTCGTTCGGGTTAACCGAAGTGACGCCGGCATTGACGTCGAGCATGGTGGCGCCGGCGGCGACCTGTTCCAGTGCATCCTTGATGACGGTGTCGAAATTGCCCTCGATCATTTCGGCGGCGAGCTTCTTGCGGCCGGTCGGGTTGATGCGCTCGCCGATCACGCAGAAGGGCTGGTCGAAGCCGATGATGATTTCCTTGGTGGCAGATGCAACGATGGTGCGGGTCAATTTCAGTCCTCCGGTCGATGCGCCGGCCGTGCCTGGCGCGCGAGAATTACAGGTTCCGGCCGTCGCCGGTGATAAATATCAGTGCGGTTGCGCTGCGGCCTTGCCCGCCATGGCCTGCTGGTCCTGGACGGGATCGGCGCCGATTTCCTGCAGGCGCTCGGCGATCCGGGCGTCGCCCTGGGCATGTTCGCGCTTCCACGGCTGGCGTCCCTTCAGGATGCCTGATTCGTGAACGATCTCGGCGACATATTCTTCTTGGCGGTAGGCCATGACGTGCACGCCGGACACACCCTCGATCTCCTTCACCTCGTTGATGATGTCGATGCAGAGCTGCTTGCCTTCCTTCTTCTGGTCCTGGGCGCCTTCGAGGCGGGCAATGACCGAGTCGGGAATATGGATGCCGGGCACGTTCGAGCGGATCCACTTGGCGGTCTTGGCGGAGGCAAGCGGGCCGACGCCGACGAGGATGTAGCATTTCTCGTGGAAGCCGAGATCGCGGACCTTGTTCATATAATCGCGGAACATCGGCACGTCGAAGCAGTACTGGCTCTGGACGAATTGCGCTCCGGCCTCAATCTTCTTGCCGAGACGATAGGGTCGGAAGTCGTAAGGCGGGGCGAAGGGGTTGATCGCGGCGCCAAGGAAGACTTTTGGCGGGGTGGTCAGCTTGCGGCCGGAGAGGAATTTCGACTCGTCGCGCATGGTGCGGACGGTTTCCAGAAGCGACATGCAATCGAGGTCGAAGACGGGCTTGGCGCCGGGCTGGTCGCCGGCCTGCACGCCGTCACCGGTCAGGCACATGATGTTGGCGACGCCCATGGCGGCAGCACCCAGCACGTCGCCCTGGATGGCGATGCGGTTCTTATCGCGGCAGGCGATCTGCATGATCGGCGCGTAACCCATGCGGGTCAGAAGTGCGCAGATGCCGACCGAGGACATGTGGCAATTGGCGCCGGAGGCGTCGACCGCGTTGATGCCGTCGACCCAGCCGTCGAAGACTTTTGCGCGTTCATAGACGTCTTCCGGATCGGCGCTGTCGGGCGGGTTGAGCTCGGCCGTGACGGCGAATTCGCCGCGGCGGAGCACGCGCTCCAGACGGCCGAGGGAGGAATGGCCGGGCAGAGGATCGAGCGGCAGATGCGGGCCCAGCGGGTTTTCGTCGATATGGGCCATGCTCAGGCTTCCTTTGCCGTCTTCTTTTCCCGCTCTGCGGCGGCTTCTGCCGTAACCCGTAGCCAGGAGGATGTCTCGCGCAGCGACTGGTTGACCGGCTTCTGCACCTTCAGAATGGCGTCACCGGCGACCATGTTGCGCGAGCCGTTCCAGGCCTGGACCCAGACGCAGGGCATGTCGGGCTCGACCTCGCAATTGCCGTTGGCCCGCACGCCGCCGCAGGGGCCGTTGCGCAGCTGTTTCGGACAGTTCATCGGGCAGGACATGCCGGTCGAGGACAAGACGCACTGGCCGCACATGCGACAGTCGAAGAGCAGACCCTTCACATTGCGCTCGACAAAGGTGATGGGGGTTTCGACCCTGTTATAGCCGAGCTTCTTCCAGACCGGATGGAGGAAGAGAAAGGCATTGGCGAAATTGCGATAAAACCATTCGAGGAAGCGCGAATTGCGCACAGCCCAGAGGCGGATGGTATAGGAGCGGCGGGCGCGGCGGTTGGGAGAGACGCCTGAGGGTGTGAAGGCGCCGGTGGCGGCCTTGGCTGCGGGCGCCGCGTTGCCTTTTTTCGGCGGGCCGGGATCGATGAGCTTGGGTTCACCCATTGTCGCGGCCTCCGGCATGGACCAGCGCCACGAGACGGGGCTTGTCATAGGCCGCTTCGATCTCGGCGGCAGCGTTATCAGCTTCCGCTTCGAGGTCGTCACCGACGGGAACCGGATCCGCCTTGCGCCAATCGGCGAGATAGGCGTCGGTTTCGGCCGCCCCTGTGCGCATGGCGGCCATGTCGATCGCTTCGGTGAAGCGCAGGGAGAGTTCGCGCTTGGCCGATTTGCGACCCTGCTTGATGATCACCTGCGCCGGAATATCACGCCAGTAAACGACGATCTTGTCTGCCATGCCACTCTCTCCCTTTCAGACCAGAATGCACGGGGGGCATTCGCGGGACTGCGCTTTTCACGACGTCGCAAGTCGCCAAATACGACTTGGGGCCGTTTTACCAGATTCGCCTGACAATGCCGTGCCCGATCCACGACCAGAGCGTCGGTGGGAAGCGCAGGGCTGAGGGACCGGAGGGCGTGTACGGGCGGAGCGTGCCGTTCAGCGCGTCCTCAATCGAGCGGGCAGTGATGTCGAGGGCCGCGAGGGTGAGGACCAAGGGATAAGTGGAGATGAAATCGCCCTTGGCCGGCTTGGTGCGGACTTCGTAGAGCGTGCCGCCGGTGTCCGTGCCGGAATCGACAAGGTGGAGGGTGGCGCCGAAGTTTTCGTCGTCGTTTTCGCGCAGCGACCAGTAGCCGCCCATCTGGCCGCGATAGTTGGGGTTGATGCCGGCATGCAGGTTGATGACCGGGCAGGGCACGGCGGCGAGTTGGCGCGAAGACATCAGGCGGGTGGAGATGACCAGGATGGCGGCGGGGTTCAAGTCCGCGACGAGGCTTGCCGTCTCTTCGGCATTGATCGAGGTGACCGGGTGGATCGGGATCGTTTGCGGCAGGGTCTTCTCAAGGCCATGGGAGGACAGGAGTTCAGTGACGCGGCGGTCGGCGAGGCGGCGGAGCAGACGGGCGGCGATCATCGTGCCGAGCTGGCCAAGCGCGGTGATCCAGCCGAGTTTGCGGGCGCGGCGGCGGGTGATTTCGCCCTTGCCCTCCGGCTGTTCGAGAAGGACATGGATGTCGAAGCCGCGCCGCGCAAGGTCGGCTGCGACGATGGTCGGGTTGAGGCCGCCGGCGGTCATCATGACGACGGGGCGACGGGTGGCGAGAGGCATGTTCACACCGAGATCCGGCATCAGACCACAAGCATGACGACGGCGCAGGCGGTGTAGACGACGAAGCCGGCAACAAGCAGCGAGGCGAGCCCGATGACGCAGCCGGCAATGACACCGAAGCCGTCGCGCTGGGAATGGGCAAAGCCGAGCACGGCGAGCGCAAAGGCCGGTGGCCAGTTGCCGAGCGGGATCGGCAGGAAGACAACGGTGGCGAGGATGAGGGCAAGGAGGCCGATCAGGCGTTCGGCAAATCGGCTTTCGAACAGCCAGAAGCGGGGAATGACAAGTTTTTCGGCGCGCCGCATCCAGGGGACAAGGCGGCTGACAATTGCCTGAAACGTCTCCGGCTGGACACCGTAGTCGCCAACACGGCTCGGGAAAAAGACGCGGCCACCGGGGGAGGCGGCCATCTGCCAGGCGACGAAGACCAGGGGCAAACCGAGGATGAAAGTGCTGCCGGGTGGCAGCGGCACGAGATTGGGGAGCGCGAAGACCAAAAGAAAGGCGCCGAAGGAGCGGTCCTGCAGCGCGATCGCGATGTCGCGGATCGTGACCTTGCGGTCTCGCGTCCGGGATAGCCGGACCAGAAGGTCCGAAAGATTTTCAGGTGTATGTCGTTCCGTCGCGGTGGCGACGGCTGCGCCCCACGTTTCTGCCCTGTCGGTCATGCCTGCTTCTCTGGGTTTCTTGTTGACCTGGGGCAGAGTGTGGCGGGAGATGATTACGGGGCGATTAAGGTGGCGCTTATGCACAGGGGGGATCGCGAGGGATGGTGAAGGGTTTGTGAAGGCTGCAGTTCGGCCAAGCGGACCCACCAGCTTACCGCCCTGCCTTGATTTATCCCTGATCCTTTGCGAGCGATCGCGTTCCATTGCCGCTTGATCGGGGAGATTCGTCATGGCTCAACTGTCGTTCAACCATTGTGCGCGTGTCGCGCTCGCCCTGTCGCTGGTGCTTGGGCTGTCTGCTTGCGGCAACACGATTCGTGGCGTGGGCAAGGATCTCGGCGGTGTGGTTGATGCCACGCAGGACGCGGGCCGCAGCGTCGCCAAATCGGTGAACTGACGGCGTCAGGCGGCGGTCGGCGTTAACCTGGTTGCGGCGGCCGTCAGCTCGGGGTCGAGGTCGCCGTAGCCGGTGAAGCGGTATTCGTAATCCAGCTTCAGATAGTCGGCCGCCCATTTCGCCTTGGCCTGCAATTCTGCGTCGTCGGTCTGGGCGAGATAGACAATCTTGGTGTAATTGCCAAAGACCATGTCGCGCAGTTCGGGATGGCGGTCGAGCTTCAAGGGTTCGATGACGAAGGCCTCGAACTGGCGGGTGATGAGATCCGTGAGATAGAAGGCGGTGAACTCCGTCTCGCATTCGGTGAGGAATTTGTCCGTGCCGGTGAAGAAGGCATAACAATGCGGGCCCGACAGGCGCGTGATGCCTTCCTCGGCACAGATCTTGTCCACCTCACCCTGGGTGCCGCATTCGGCATAACCGATGAAAATATTCTCATGTCCTGCCGCGCGGGCTTCCGCGATCTTTTCGCGGAGCGCCGGTGCGATCTTCTGCGGGTAGACATGCCAGATGGCGGGCAGGCATTCGAGCGTCAGATGGTCGAGGCCGTTCAGCGCTTTGACCGCCAATATTTCGCGGGCGATCGCACCACACGCAATCACGTGAACCTTTTCCGATGTCGTGCGTTGTTCCATCGCAATTCACTCGTCCAATCAGATAAAAGGGTACACTCACATGATGGCGAAAAAACTGACAGCCGGCGCAGCCCTCGTTCTCACCGTCTTCGCATTGTCGTCTTGCGGCAATACCATCCGTGGCGTCGGCCAGGATGCCGCCAACACGGTGAACGCAACCCAGTCTGCGGGCCGCACGGTCGACAACGCTGCTGCCAACTAACGACGGACGGCGTTTTTCGGAAGCGCCGTTGCGCAGGGATTGACCATCATCAGGAGACGAGCATGACGCTCACCGGTATCGCAAAGGCCAGTGCCATCTACATGTTGGCGGCCATCCTGATTGCAGGCGGCCAGGTTGCCTACGAGACGTTCGGACCGGCTCGTCATGCCAACCTGGTTGCAGATGCCGGCCTTTGAGGCCGGCATCTTCGTTTTTCGAGCCAGACTTCAGGCGCGGGCGCCCAGGCTGTTGTGCTTGCGCAGGATGAAATCCTTCGCCGTCTCGACCGCAACGGCTGCGTCGCGACAATAGGCATCGGCACCAACGGCCTTGCCGAATTCCTCGTTGAGCGGTGCGCCGCCAACCAGCACGACGTAATCGTCGCGAATGCCCTTTTCCTTCATCGTGTCGATGACGACCTTCATGTAGGGCATCGTCGTGGTGAGGAGCGCCGACATGCCGAGAATGTCCGGCTTTTCGCGTTCCAGCGCTTCGAGATAGTTTTCGACCGGGTTGTTGATGCCGAGGTCGATCACGTCGAAGCCGGCGCCTTCCATCATCATGCCGACAAGGTTCTTGCCGATGTCGTGGATATCGCCCTTGACGGTGCCGATGACCATTTTGCCCTGCTTCGGGGCGCCGGTGGCAGCCAGCAGCGGACGCAGAATCGTCATGCCGGCCTTCATGGCATTGGCCGAGAGCAGCACTTCCGGCACAAAGAGGATGCCGTCGCGGAAGTCGATGCCGACGATGCGCATGCCTTCGACGAGCGCCTGGGTCAGAATGTCGTAAGGCACCCAGCCGCGCTCGAGCAGGATATTTGTCGCTTCCTCGATTTCTTCCTTCAGGCCGTCATACAGGTCGTCATGCATCTGCTGCACGAGCTCTTCGTCGGAGAGTTCGGAAAGAATGATGTCGTCGTCGGCCATGATGGTGCTTCCCGCTTGGATTTCAACGCGATTCAGATCGCGCCCGGCAAGAGACTGCCTGATTGAAAGTTAAACCTCAAGTTCGTGAAAAACTCTTTTCGAAAGCGACGCCGCGCCCCTGAAAAGCGACGGGGACAGACTAGGCGGTTCAAACACGATGTCTGTGGGACACCAGCGGTTGGCGCATAAAGGATGGTTTCACAAGCGGATTGGAATAGCATATTGGAGGAGTGAAGCAGCGTGGATGAGCGCTCGAGCGAGGAAACAGACATGGATGAGATCATCGAAGAACCGGGTGCCGGCCGTCGTTCGCGCGGCGAAGGACGAGGGGCGGCAGCCCGCAGGGCATCGCGCAGCGGCGGCGGTGCCGGACCGTCCATGCCCTACATCACCCGCAAGATCCAGACTTACGAGGTGCTGGACGAGGAAGGCCTGCAACTGATCGAGCGCAATGCCGACACCGTGCTTGAGGAAATCGGCATCGAATTCCGTGAGGACGCGGAAGCGCTGGAGCTGTGGAGACAGGCCGGCGCCGACGTGAAGGGCGAGCGGGTGCATTTTCCGAAGGGTCTTTGCCGCGAACTGCTGAAGACAGCCCCCTCCGAATTCACCTGGCATGCTCGCAATCCGGAGCGCAGCGTGCGCATCGGCGGCAATGCGACGGTGTTTGCGCCTGTTTACGGCTCGCCCTTTGTGCGCGACCTCGAAGGCGTCAGGCGCTACGCGACGCTTGAGGATTTCCGCAATTTCGTCAAGCTCGCCTATATGGCACCGTCGATCCATTCGTCCGGTGGCACCGTTTGCGAGCCGGTCGACATTCCGGTCAACAAGCGCCATTTCGACATGGTCTACAGCCATATCAAATATTCCGACAAGCCGTTCATGGGCTCGGTGACGGCGCCGGAACGGGCGGAAGATTCGGTTGCCATGGCAAAGCTGGTCTTCGGCGACGACTTCGTCGAAAACAACTGCGTCATGCTGAACCTGATCAATGCCAACTCGCCGATGGTGTTCGACGAGACCATGCTCGGTGCGGCCAAGGTTTATGCCCGTCACAACCAGGCGTCCGTCATTTCGCCCTTCATCCTGTCTGGCGCGATGAGCCCGGTGACGGTCGCCGGCACACTGACGCAGATCCTCGCGGAAGTTCTGGCGGGTGCGTCCTTCACCCAGCTCATTCGCAAGGGCGCGCCGGTGCTGTTCGGCACGTTTGCCGCCTCGATTTCGATGCAGTCGGGTGCGCCGACCTTCGGCACGCCGGAGCCGGCGCTCGTTTCCTACGGTGCCGCCCAGCTGGCACGTCGCATGGGGCTTCCGTTCCGGACCGGCGGTTCGCTCTGTGCGTCCAAGGTTCCGGATGCACAGGCAGCCCATGAGAGCGCCAATACGCTCAACATGACGCTGCTCGCCGGAGCGAACTTCGTGCTGCATGCGGCCGGCTGGCTCGAAGGTGGTCTGGCTGCCTGCTACGAAAAATTCATGATCGACCAGGACCAGCTCGGCATGATGCAGAAGATGGCTGCCGGCGTAGATCTCACGGAAAGCGGCCAGGCGATGGATGCGATCCGGGAAGTCGGTCCCGGCGCGCATTATCTCGGCTGCGCCCATACCCAGGCGAATTTCCAGACGGCCTTCTATCGTTCGGCGCTCGCCGACAACAACTCGTTCGAGCAATGGGAAATCGAGGGCCGCAAGCGGATCGAGGACCGGGCGAACGCGCTTTGCCGCTCCTGGCTCGACAGTTACGAGGCGCCGCCGCTCGATCCGGCGATCGATGAGGCGCTTCTCGCCTATATCGCTGAACGCAAGAACTCGATGGCGGACGCCTTCACCTGAAAGGGTCCCGTTGCCAGGGAGCAAGGCGGAGGTCATCGGGTGGCAGACATGATCCAGGAAGAAGTCTGGCGCCCCCATTACAAATTCGAGGGGCCGCGATGAGCGGCCCTTTCGGCATTCTGGAGAGGCTCGATGCGCTGCTTGCCGGGGAAGGGCTGATGCGCAGGGGTGTCGTACGCTTTGACGCCGGCGAGGCCGCGCCACAATTTGCCGACGGGCGTGCGGCGGCGGCCGTGGTGCTGGTCGGGGTCACCGGTGCAGCGATGTGGGCACGGTTTTCCGCCTGGCGGGAGACGGCAGATGACGGCGGCGGGACCGATCCGCTCGACCGCTGGTCTGAGGTGGTGCTGGATGACATCGCGGCGAAATTGGGTGCGCTCGCGCTCTATCCGTCACGGGCGCCTTACCAACCGTTTCAGTCCTGGGCGACGCGGGCGGAAGGCCTGAAGGTGTCGCCACTCGGGCTGCTGATCCATCCCGTCTTTGGCCTCTGGCACAGTTTTCGAGGCGCGCTTGCCTTTGCGGACTGGGACGGCGGGCCTATTGCTGCCGTTGATACCGGCACAGCTGGCCCTCATCCCTGCGGTTCGTGTGCGGAAAAGCCGTGTCTTTCTGCCTGTCCCGTCCGGGCCATCAGCCTCGATGGATTCGATGTCACCGGGTGCAGGACGTATCTCGCGGGGGCTGAAGGTCAGGCGGGTTGCATGAGTGGTGGATGCCTTGCGCGGGACGCCTGTCCCATTGGCGTCGCTTACCGTTATCCGCCGGCACAGGTGCGGTTTCACATGCAGGCGCTGGAGCTGCCGACGCTCTGAAATCAGGATCTGCCCTGCAAATGCCGGGAATCGGCGTCACGCAAGGCATCTGACCAAAGGAAGATCTGTGCGCTTAATCCTGCGAATGCTTGGCCCGTTTGTGGCGCTGTTCCTGAGCAGCCTAGCCGGGCTGTCTTTTGCCCATGCTGCCGAGCGGACCTGCGCGGACATCCAGAATGAGGCGGGGCTTTATACCGCCTGCCGGTTTGATCCCTCTGCCGTCGATATCCGGCTGCATCTGGCCGATCCCAACGGAACCATCTATGGCGGATTCGATGCACTCAGGCGGCAGCTCTGGGCTGAGCGGCGGGTGCTTTTGTTTGCGATGAATGCCGGCATGTATCACGACGACCGGTCTCCGGTCGGGTTGTTCGTCGACACTGGACATGTGGTGAAACCTGCCGTCACGGGCGGTGGCTGGGGCAATTTTCATCTGCTGCCGAACGGCGTCTTCCTGATGAAGGATGGGCGTGCGGAAGTGATCGAGACCTTGGCCTATCAGAAACGCGGGGGGACACCGGATTTTGCCACGCAGTCCGGGCCGATGCTGGTCATTGACGGAAAGCTGCATCCGCGCTTTCTGCCCGACAGCGACAGTCTGAAGATCCGCAACGGTGTGGGCGTCGACGACGCGGGCCGAGTGCATATGGTGATTTCGAAGGTGCCGGTGCGATTCTACGACTTCGCCACCTTGTTTCGTGATCGGCTCGGCTGCCGCAATGCGCTCTACCTCGACGGATCGATTTCCAGCGCCTTCATCGCGGATCAGAACCGCGACGACCGGCTGTTTCCGATGGGGCCGATCCTGTCGGTCAGCATGCCGATTCCTCGGTAAGGATCAGACCGCCGCTTTGGGATAGGCACGCTCCAATCCGCCGGAACGGGCGAGGCCCGTGCGGAAGGCTGAAAAGGCGGGATGCTGGCTGGATTTGGCTGTTTCCGTGAGGCGGATCTGCAGGCGGGCAGGGGCGTTCAAGCCGATCCATTCGCCGGTCTTTTCGAGCTTCAGCGTATTGAGAAAGCGGGCCTCGGCGGCGCGCTCCAGATAAAAGTGCAGGCCTTCGAGCAGGATCTTATCCTGCGCCGGATTTTCGAAGATGAGCTTCAGATGATCCTGGTCGGTGGCCTGCAGGCCTGCAAGCTTCTCGGCGACGGTTTCGCGGTCGGTGACGGCGGACATGAAAGCACTCCTCGGTTTGGCGCAGGCTGGACATTGATGTCTGACGGATGCGGATTCTGATCCCGCATCCATTAGGCATGTCTACAGCATGGCAAGATTGCCCGAGGCTGATTTGTGACCATCAAGCTCATGGGAAACGGACATCTTGACCGTCCCCCAGTCGTTTTCATCCGCGACGCCGGTTGCGGCGGCCGCTGTCCTGGCTGCTCGATTCGGTCGCCGTCTTGTTGCGCAGCGGGCCAATGCGCTCGACGATGGTTTCGATCGTCGGACGGGGGCCGGCGGTGTAGTCGTCAAGGGCGGCGCGCATGGCGGCGAGGTGGCCGCAGGAAGTGCCGCAGCATCCGCCGATGATCTTTGCGCCTGCATCGCGGGCGAGCCGGGCATAGTCGGCCATCAGCGGCGGGGTGCCGGAATAGAAGATCTCCGTGCCGCGGAATTCCGGGATGCCGCAATTGCCCTTGACGATGACCGTGGCATTGGGATCAGCCTCGGTCATGTCGAGCAGGCTGGCCAGGATGTCGGAGGCGCCAACGCCGCAATTGGCGCCGACGGCAAGCGGACCTTGGCCGATGTCGGGCGCGACGCCGTGGATGTTCTTCGGATCGAGGCCCATCATGGTCTTGCCGGCCGTGTCGAAGGAGCCGGTGAAGGTATAGGGCAGGCCGACCTTGACCGCGGCTTCGGCGGCGGCGCGGATTTCATCGGGCGACGACATGGTCTCGATCCAGGCGACGTCGACGCCGCCGGCCTTCAGGCCTTCCATCTGCTCGACGAAGGCAGCGACGGCCTCGTCATAGCTCATGGCGCCAAGCGGGATCAGCAGCTCGCCCGTCGGGCCGACGGAGCCGGCGACGATGACCTTGCGGGGTGCCTTGTCGGCAACGCCGCGGGCGATCTCGGCAGCCTTCTTGTTGAGTTCATGCACGCGGTCCTGGGCATTGTGCAGCTTCAGCCGGTGGCGCGTGCCGCCGAAGGAGTTGGTCAGGATGATGTCGGCGCCGGCATCGACGAAATCCTGATGCAGCTTGACGATCTTATGCGGCTCGGCTTCGTTCCACAGTTCCGGCGCTTCGCCAGCCTCAAGCCCCTGGGCAAACAGGTTTGTGCCGGTCGCACCATCGGCGAGCAGCACGCCTTTTTCGGCCAGGAGTTCGGTAAGCGGATTGGACGCGATTGCCATGGTGGATCCTCTGATGATTTCACCAGTCATATAAAGAAGTCTTTATGTGATTTCAATCGGGGTTTTGCCGCTGGCGGCAGAAAGCAAGACGGCCCCGCCGATGGCGAGGCCGCGTCGTGTTGATCTTGCTCGGAGACTACTCGGCTGCGATCTGGTTGTCTTCGTGACTCTTCGGCGTGACCATGGCGCCGATGATCTGCTGCAGGTCGACATGACCGACCGGCTTGCCGGCGGCATCGACGACATTAGCACTGGTCTGACGGGCTTCCGTCATCATGCGGGCGGCGGTTTCGAGAACCATGTCGCTCGGCAGTTGCAGGCCTTCGCCCTGTTGCGTCGAGGGCGACATGATGGTGCCGAGCATGATGACGCGACCGCGGTTCACTTCCTTGACGAAGGCCGAGATATAGTCGTCGGCCGGTTGCAGGACGATGTCCTGGCCGGACCCCTGCTGGATGACCTGACCATCGCGCAGAATGGCGATCCTGTCACCGAGGCGAAGGGCCTCGTCGAGATCATGGGTGATGAAGACGACCGTCTTCTTCAACTCCTGTTGCAGGTCGAGAAGCACGGTCTGCATGTCGACGCGGATGAGCGGGTCCAGCGCCGAATAGGCCTCGTCCATCAGCAGAATGTCGGCATCGTTGGAGAGCGCCCGGGCAAGCCCGACACGCTGCTGCATGCCGCCCGACAGCTGGTTGGGATAATGCCCCTCGAAGCCGGCAAGTCCGACACGGTCGACCCAGCGTCGGCCGATCTCTTCACTCTTGGCGCGCGGCATGCCCTGGATGTCGAGGCCGTAGACGGTATTTTCCAGCACCGTGCGATGCGGAAGCAGCGCGAACTTCTGGAAGACCATCGCCGTCTTGTGGCGGCGGAATTCACGCAGTTCGAGCTGGTTCATCTGACAGACGTCGACACCGTCATAGAGCACTTCGCCCGATGTCGGCTCGATCAGCCGGTTGATGTGGCGGATCAGCGTCGACTTGCCGGAGCCTGACAGCCCCATGACGACGGTGATGCCACCGGCCGGCATGGAGATGTTGATGTCCTTGAGGCCCAGCACATGGCCGTGCTTCTCGTTCAGCTCCGATTTCGAGATGCCGGCCTTGACCGCTTCGATATGGGCGCCGCCATTGGGGCCGAAGATCTTGTAAAGGTTCTTGATTTCGATGCCGTGACTAGCCATGGACAACCTCCGTGTGGCGCTGAAGGCGCTTGCCATATGCCTGGCTGGTGCGGTCGAAGATGATGGCGATCGCGACGAGCGCGAAGCCGTTGAGGAAGCCGATCGTCAGGAACTGGTTGGAGATCGCCTGCAGAACGTTCTTGCCAAGACCACCGACGCCGATCATCGAGGCGACGACGACCATGGCGAGCGACATCATGATGGTCTGGTTGATGCCGGCCATGACGGTCGGAAGGGCGAGCGGGATCTGGACGTTCATCAGCTTCTGCCCCGGCGAAGAGCCGAAGGCGTCGGCGGCTTCCAGGACCTCGCGGTCGACCAGGCGAATGCCGAGATTGGTGAGGCGGATCATCGGCGGGACGGCATAGATGACGACGGCAATCACGCCGGGGACCTTGCCGATGCCGAAGATCATCACGACCGGGATCAGATAAACGAAGCTCGGCAGCGTCTGCATGACGTCGAGGATCGGATTGACCACCGACTGGGCGCGATCGGAGCGGGCCATCAAGATGCCGATCGGAATGCCGATGACGATGGCGAGCAGCGTGGAGACGGTCACGATGGCCAGCGTGATCATCGTGTCTTCCCACAGGCCGACCAAACCGATGAACAGCATGCCGATGATCGTCACCGCGACGATGCGCATATTGCGGCTGGCGAAATAGACGACCAGCACCATGACGGCAAGAATAATGAACCAGGGCGTGTTGACGAAAAGCGATTCCAGCCCGTTCAGAAAATGCTGTAGCGGCGTCGTCAATGCGTCGATGACATTGCCATAGGCGCGGACGAAGCTCTTGAAGCTGTCATCGACGGATTTTCGGACGCCGCGCATCAGCGTCTGGTCGATGGACGGGAACTTACAGAGGAGTTCCGGTAGAGAGTTACATAAAATCGAAGCCATTTGGTTCCCCTTATCGGCCCGTCGCTCATTGAAGACACCCGGGGGTGCGGCGGGGGCGGTTGCGGCGCTGCGTCGTCTATCGCCTCGGTCCGCGTGACGGACGACAGGCTAACCGAGTTCCGCGCGGGAATTCATGCCGTGTGCGACGTCAAGAGCTTTCGAATGGCGCAATGCGGCACGCCGCTTCGTGGATGATGCGGCGGGTGGTGTGCCCGCCGCATCCCGATCGATGACCGGCTGATCAGAGCGCAGCCTTGACCTTCTCGGCAACCTCAGGAGCGACCCACTTGGTCCACATGTCCGGATAGGTTTCGAGGAAGTGCTTGGCGCCGTCTTCGTTGGTGCCCTGGTTTTCATCCATCCAGGCCAGAACCTTGCCGACCGTCTGGTTGTCCCACTTGCGGGTCTTCACATAGTCCATGGCAACGCCGGCCTTTTCGGCAAAGCCCTTGGTGACGACGGTATAGACGTCAGACACCGGATAGGCGTTCACCTTCGGATCCGGGCAATCCGGAACGGCCGTGCAGGCATCCCAGTTGGCCTTGTCATGGTCGACGCCGAAGGAGAGCTTGACCATTTCGTATTTGCCGAGGATGGCGGTCGGAGCCCAGTAGTAGCCGAGCCAGCCCTTCTTGTTTTCGAAGGCGTTGGCAATCGAGCCGTCGAGGCCGGCAGCAGACCCGGTATCAACGAGGTCAAAGCCCTTATCCTTGGCACCAAGCGCGCGATAAAGGTTGGCGGTCGAGACCTGGCAGTTCCAACCGGACGGGCAGTTGGTCACGGCACCCTTGGACGGATCTTCCGGAGCCGGGAACAGTTCCGGATGCTTCAGGGCATCTTCGACGGTCTTGATGTCGGGATGTTCATCGGCGATGAACTTCGGAATCCACCAGCCTTCGACGCCGCCGTCAGACAGCAGCGGGGCGGCCTGGATCAGGCGGCCTTCGGTGATCGCCTGGTCGAGGGCGGTGCGCACGGCATTGACCCAGAATTCCGGCGCGATATCAGGCTGACCCTTTTCGTTCATCGAGGCGAAGGTCGGCATGGTGTCACCGGTGACGACGGTCACAGTGCAGCCATAACCGCTTTCCAGGATGATCTTGTCGACATAGGCGGCAACACCGGCCGAGGCCCAGTTCATTTCGGCAATCGAAACATCGCCGCATTCGGCAGCCTGGGCGGACCCGGCGGCTGCGTAAAGGCCCGCGGCGAAAAGCGTGGAAGCGAGGAGCTTCTTCATGGAGTTAAGACCTCCCAGTCTTATCTAGCAGCGTTCATCGGGACGGGCGGTGACGGCTACTGCTGACCGCTCCGCCAATGGTTTTCCAGTGGAATGCCCGGTCCGAACGCGTCTGGCGGCCGCTGCATCCCGTGCGCTTCGATCTTGTCGTAGGGGGGCTTTGCACCCGGTCGATCTTTTGACGCCGGTCCAGCCTACGTCTTTGAATTCAGAAATCAACCACCTGCCACACCGCAGCCGCCGAAGCCGGTGCGTCGCAAACCATTGCAGCGACTTAATTTGCCGCATTTTAGCAGGTGGAAAGAGGCGCAGCGCACACGGCGCAGGCAGACTTAACTGCAAGAGCGGCATTGGCAATCGCCTGCGCTCCCAGATGAGACGTCAAGTGTCCCAACTGCGGCAAGTTTGCGCAATCAGCATCCGGGCGAATGCTGCGCAAAAAAAATCAAAAAAACTTTGAGAGCGGGCCGTCGATAACGATCCGGTAACGCCTCTCCCCATAGATGGAGAGGCCGGTGGCGTTTTTCGCCGGCTGCGCCCCGGATCCTGTATTGCGTCCCGGGGCGTTTGTTTTTCTGGTGTCGCGTTGGCGCGCCAGACGGTCGCCGAAGCGACCGGCAGGGCGTGTGCGCCTGCTTCAGCCTCAGGCCTTCTTCAGAACCAGCGGCTTGCGCGGATCGCGCACTTCCCAGCGTGCGACCTTTGCGGTTGCCGGGGCGCGGCCGTTCCAGGCGATGGCGAGGCTATTGCGGTTGTGCAGGATGTAGAGCATGGGTGTTTCCTCAAGGGTACCGCGCTCTCTTTTCGGAGCGCCGGTGCATGTGTCGCAGATAATCCTTCTGTTCCGGTTGCGCCAGTGGACAAACCGTCATCCGCTGTCGCAAATTGACGATTCAGATCCACCAATGCGCGACAGGCTGTCGCAGTGTCGCATCTGCGGCCGCATTCATGGCAAAACGGCGGCAAAGTCCGCCACAACAAGGCAATCGGTAGGCGGCGCAGACAGGACAGAATGGCATGACGAAAGCGATAATGCTGCAGGGAACGGGCTCGGATGTCGGAAAGACGATACTGGTCGCCGGGCTCTGCCGTCTGGCGTCAAACCGGGGCCTTGATGTCGCACCGTTCAAGCCGCAGAACATGTCGAACAATGCCGCGGTCTCCGATGACGGCGGCGAAATCGGGCGGGCGCAGTGGCTGCAGGCGCTTGCGGCCCGCATTCCCACCAGCGTGCACATGAACCCGGTGCTTCTGAAGCCGCAGACGGAGACGGGAAGCCAGATCATCGTTCAGGGCAAGGTCTTCGGCCAGGCCAAGGGCCGCGATTACCAGCGACTGAAGCCGCAGCTCATGGCGGCCGTGCTCGACAGTTTCCGCCAGGTGTCCGAGGGCCGGGACCTCGTGATCGTTGAGGGGGCGGGGTCGCCAGCGGAGATCAACCTGAGGGCAGGCGACATCGCCAATATGGGATTTGCGACACGGGCGGACGTGCCGGTCGTGCTGGTTGGCGACATCGATCGGGGCGGCGTCATCGCCTCGCTTGTCGGCACGCATACGATCCTGCCGGAGGAAGACCGGCGGCAGATTACCGGCTATATCATCAACAAGTTTCGCGGCGACGTGACGCTGTTCGACGAGGGGCTGACGGCCATCGGCGGCTTTACCGGCTGGTCGTGCTTCGGCGTCGTGCCGTGGCTGAAGGCGGCGAGCCGGCTACCGGCAGAAGATTCGGTCGTGCTGGAGCGATTGGTGCGCGGTAGCGGCGGGGCGCTGAAGATTGCGGTGCCCGTGCTGTCCCGGATAGCCAATTTCGATGATCTCGATCCGCTACGGTTGGAGCCCGAGGTCGATCTCGTCTTCGTGCGCGCCGGTGAACCTTTGCCTGTCGATGCCGGGCTGGTCATCCTGCCGGGCTCGAAGTCGACGATCGGCGACCTGGCAGAGCTGCGGGCCAATGGCTGGGACCGGGACATCGCTTTGCATGTGAAGCGGGGCGGGCGGGTCATCGGCATCTGTGGCGGCTACCAGATGCTTGGTCGATCGGTTGCCGATCCGCTGGGGCTCGAGGGCGCGCCCGTGACCGTCGAGGGCCTCGGCTTGCTCGATGTCGACACCCTGATGGCGGCGGAAAAGACGGTGCGCAACAGTCGCGCGCTGTCCCTGGAATATGATGTGCCGCTCTCCGGCTACGAGATCCATCTCGGCGTGACGGAAGGGCCGGATCGCCGGCAGGCGCCGGTTGCCATCGACGGTCGGCCGGACGGTGCGGGGTCGTCCAACGGACAGATCATCGGCACCTATCTGCACGGACTGTTTTCCAGCGATGCCTATCGTCAGCGACTTCTGGAGAGTTTTGGAATTTCGGGGGGCGGGCAAGACTATCGGGCCGCCGTCGACACGGCGTTGGACGATGTGGCGGGTGAGCTTGAAAAACACCTGTCAGCCGACTGGCTCAAGGCCTTGCTGGGCGGACGGTAAGCCTGCGGATCAGGATGCCTCTGCGGCATCCATCGGCGAGGCCATCAGTTCACCGCCGCCCATGGAATTGTTGGCATATTTGAATGCCAATATGCTGAGCACCGAAGCGACCAGCAGGATGAAGATCATTCTCATTGTTTTATGCTCCTGCCTGTATCTGACAACGCAATTGCGGCGAAAGCAGTTCCGGTGCGGCAAGGGAGACGGCATTCCTGGCAAGGTTATAGTGTCGCTGTTGCACATCTGCAACGTAGCGGTTTTAGGGTAGTCGGTTCACCCCAGCGCAATCTCGCTGGGCGATGCCGTCAGGCGGCCACCGCCAAGAGAATTTTCAGAAAACTTGATCACCAGAATACTGAACACTGCGGCAATCATCACCAGGACCATCAGGCGCATCTCTTTGCCCCCACTCTATAAACCCGAAGCAAGTTATAGGCTTGCGGCGGTGTGGACGGCGCTAAGTCGATCGCTCGGATTTTAGGTAACCGGCGGAATTTGCCGGCGGTGGGTCGATTCGGGGCCTAGGCACGGCTTACGCGTTGCCTGTTTCTGCGAATGACAGATCGGACAGTGGCGGAAGAGGTGGGATTCGAACCCACGGTACGGTCTCCCGCACGCCGGTTTTCAAGACCGGTTCCTTAAACCACTCGGACACTCTTCCCCGTGGACGGCGTTATGCGCAAAGGCTTCGAATTTGGCAAGGGCGTTTGTGCGGGTCTTGGCATTCGCCAAAGATCGGCTGCCGGCGGCGTGCGCCCAGGTCGCATTAACCATGCGCTAACCATGGAATCATTTGGCTTGCCGGTCGGCTGCCGCATTTCCCATTTTGGCCACTTTTCCACAGCCTTTTGGCTCCAGCAGGCGCACGGGCGGGAAGCGGTTCCCGGTGTGGCAGGGGATGTCGCGCAGCCCGTCTGATCAGAAGTGGGACATATGCATTCGAGCACAGGCGGCCGGCTGGCCATGGGTGGAAAATGGCTGGGCGTGGCGCTGATGTGTGCCTTTGCCGCCTCCTGTTCGACCACCAAGGAGACGGCGGAAAAGCCGAAGCGCTCGAAGGAGTATTTTGCCGAGTCGGTCTACGGCGTGAAGGCGAGCCCGCGGCTGGTCGCAAGCGGTCCGGTGCCGAAGGGCGGCGGGCGCTATATGGTCGGCAAGCCCTATGTGGTGAAGGGGGAGACCTTTGTCCCGAAGGAAAACCCGCGTTACGACTCGGTCGGGATCGCCTCCTGGTATGGCGACGCCTTTCATGGCCGGCTGACGGCGAATGGCGAACTTTACGACAAGGAATATCTGTCGGCTGCCCATCCGACCCTGCCGCTGCCGAGCTATGCGCGCGTCACCAATCTCAACAATGGCAGCTCGGTCGTCGTGCGCATTAATGATCGCGGGCCGTTTCACAAGGGGCGGTTGATCGATCTGTCGAACAAGACCGCCGACATGCTGGACATGGCCCATAGTGGAACCGGAAAGGTGCGCGTCCAGTACATCGGGCCGGCGCGGATGGATGGTCACGACATGCCCTATCTGATGGCCTCCTATGTGAAGAAGGGCGAGCGCGGTCCGGTTGTCGATCCGCAGGGCGAAATCGCATCCGGCGTGATGGTCGCTTCGAATGACGCGGCCATTCCGCAATATCGTCCGCAGCCGCAACCTGTCTACCAGACGGCGCTTGCCGGCTCCACGCCGAACGGCGGGGCAGCACCCCATACGCTCGACGCACAGCTTTTGATGACGCAGGCTTCGGCCGCCACCGGCATGGGTCAGGCTGTGGGCCAGGCCGGAGAGCAGCTCTTTGCAGCCCTTCCCGATGTCGGCCCCGTTCCGGCCCTACGTCCGCACCATGTTCCGGGGTATGACGGATCGGGCTATTCGGCAGCCTATGCCGACGTGCA
>NNBU01000086.1_pt1 | contig 22129 bp, 21 predicted proteins | sample 1173781 | NCBI WGS metagenome assembly NNBU01 (sample SAMN07173937, study PRJNA388173) | plant metagenome | biome: Plant school; feature: Soil; material: Symbiotic tissue of Blasia pusilla L.; isolation source: symbiotic tissue sample KVJ2 | host: Blasia pusilla | place: Norway: Troms, Kvaloya...
ACCCAATGCTAGGGATTACACATTGACAAAACTAATTAAAGATGCAATGTATATTTTTAGATATGAGAGTTGCATTTTTTCATGACTAGCAAACGATTTTTGATGATAAATCGCGTAGTGTTTACCCTCTCTATCTAAAGATAGTTGCCAAAATAATTAAACTAACTTGTCGGGGTCAAAATTTAACTTAGTTTAGTAGTGAGGCGTAGCCCGTCGTAGACATCGCTTCCATCCCAATACTGCTCGGTTAAGAAGATTTGTAGGTTGGGTTAAACGGAGTGAAACCCAACAAAGCCTTGAAAATGTTGGGTTTCGTTCCTCAACCCAACCTACCTCGGAGTGCTTTTTTGGGCTTAACCGAGCAGTATTGGCTTCCATCCTGTTTGTGGCAAATTACCCTGATTATGCCACCAACCCAACCAGGGTAATTCTAGATTATGATAGCGACCTTGCTAAATTCCTAATTCCACACCCATTGCTTCAGTTTATTTTTAAACCCAAGGGACAGCTTCGATATTTTCCTGATAAAATTCCTTATTTGCTATACGGTTGAAGTACTTGCCTTTGTACTCAAAAAGATTTAACAGAATCAGTTCTAAATACCATAATCCAAGTTTATAAACATCTATTTGTCCTGGAAAGGGTCGGTTAAGATATTTTTGACGCTTTTTTGGATTAGGATGAACGATTGCATTACGTATCTCTGTTAAAGCTTGTGCGCCATCAACCCAATTTAATTCTTTTGAGGCTTTGAGCAAGTTAGTTAAGCTGTCAGGTACTTTTAGCGGGACACTACACTGTGAAAGGAGGCGTCTTAATTGTTCATCTGCTGGAAGTTTTTTAAATTCTTGTTGACTGATGATAGCTTTTTCTTCCACTAGAAGAGTCCAAGCAAGGATTTCAAAAGCAGCTTGCATCAAAACAATGGAACCTTGTACAGCTCCGGCTTGAGCAATACTTTCCAAATACCAATGGATTGCAAACCTTATGGGCTGATTCCAAGTAGTACTTCGCCAGCGATTAAGGAAACCTGGAAAAATCTCAATAATTTCTATATCATCCAAGAATAAAACTTCATATTTTTGAGAAAACTGATTAAATTCTGCTAGCTGGCTCATAGCATTTGCATACAAAAGCCCTCTTTTAACTTCATAATAAGTTATGCAACTGATAAACACTTCTTGTCCTGAACGATTAGCATCCCGTAGTTTCCTACCAACAGTTGCATTTCTCCTCAGAATGTAACTAACAATATTTGTATCTAATAAATAAGTCACTTAATCTATTTTCGCTTTACTGCTTCATCGTACATTTTGATTTGCTGTGGAGTCAAATCAAAATGTACCAGAAACAGCCTCTAAGACAAGAATCTTATCAATTCTACGTGTTAGTTCATGCTCGGTAATAGCTCTCATTTCCTCCGGTGACAACTGCCCAAAGAGTTCTACTAACATTTCTATTATTTCTTGTTGGTTTAACTTAACTTGATATAAACTATTACCTTTTATTAGCTTTTCAACGATTAGTGATACGCGGTTACTTAGTTCTTGATGATAATTAGTAACTTCTGGCATAATTTCCTGCATGTCTCAAATAATTATCTTAATTATAAACAATCCTCTTCTGCGCCTCTCTGCCTAAAAAAAAGGCGGGCAAGATGCCCACCCCACAAGATTTTGAGAATATTCTGTTGTTATTAACCCAACAATTGTTTAGCCTTAGCTAATACATTATCAACGCTAAAACCAAACTTCTCTAAACAAACATTGCCTGGAGCCGATGCACCAAAGCGATCGATACTAACGCAATCGCCTTCAGTACCTACATATTTGTGCCAACCAAAACTGCTACCAGCTTCTACAGACAAACGCTTGGTGACAGCTTTTGGCAGAATGGACTCTTTATAAGCCGCATCCTGTGCTTCAAACAGTTCCCATGAAGGTAGCGAGACGACACGAACTTTCTTACCTTCGGCTGTAAGTTTTTCGGCTGCACCGACGGCGAGGCTCAATTCTGAACCAGTACCAATCAAGATGATATCGGGTGTACCTTCGCTATCCACCACAGTGTATCCACCCTTGGCTACACCCTCAATTGATGTACCTGCCAAGTTGGGGACGTTTTGACGGGTGAACGCCAACAGAGACGGGGCATTTTCCTTCGCTTTCTCGATCGCTATTTTGTAAGCGCCAGAGGTTTCGTTCCCGTCTGCGGGACGAAACACTAATAAATTAGGAATGGCTCTCAAGGAAGCAAGAGTTTCAATGGGTTGGTGTGTGGGGCCATCTTCACCTTGTCCAATGGAATCGTGAGTCATCACCCAAATCGAACCAGCTTGAGAAAGGGCGGATAAGCGGATGGCAGCACGCATATAATCTGTGAAGATTAAGAAGGTAGCACCGTAGGGGATTAATCCCGAAGCGTGCAGCGCTATACCATTACAGATTGCGCCCATAGCATGTTCACGCACCCCAAAGTGGATGTTGGGGTTTTCGTAGTGTCCTTTTTGGAAGTCGCCTTTGCCCTTGATTTCAGTCAAGTTGGAGTGGGTTAAGTCAGCCGAACCACCAATCAATTCAGGTAAAACTGCCGCTAGTTTGTTAAGGCAAGTTTCTGAATGTTTGCGGGTGGGTAGTCCTTTGTCTTCGGGGGTGTAAGTGGGTAGTACCTTGTCCCAACCATCGGGTAGTTTGCCGCTAATGTAGCGTTCGAATTCAGCCGCTTCTTGGGGATACTTAGCTTTGTAGTCGGCAAATGTTTTGTTCCAGTCGCCTTCGTAACCTGCACCGCGTTCAACTGCTTTGCGTGTGTGGTTGAGGGCATCTTGTGGAATTTCAAAAGGCTCGTATTCCCAACCCAAATGTTTCCGAGTCAAGGCAATTTCGTCTGCACCCAAAGCAGCGCCGTGAACGCCAGCAGTGTTTTGTTTGTTGGGGGAACCGTAACCAATAGTGGTTGTCACCTTAATCATTGATGGTTTATCGGTGACAGCTTTAGCTTCTTCAATTGCTTTGGCGATCGCGGCTAAATCGGTATTGCCATCCTCGACATGCAAGACGTGCCAACCGTAAGCTTCAAAGCGCTTGGAAACATCTTCGGTGAATGCCACATCTGTGGAACCGTCGATGGAAATATGGTTATCGTCGTACAGAGCGATGAGTTTGCCTAATCCCAAGTGCCCTGCAAAAGAAGCAGCTTCACCAGAAATACCTTCCATATTGCATCCGTCACCTAAGATTACGTAGGTGTAATGGTCAACAATCTTGGTATCGGTTTTGTTAAATTTAGCGGCAAGGTGTGCTTCGGCGATCGCTAAACCAACTGCATTTGCAATTCCTTGACCCAAGGGGCCAGTTGTGACTTCCACGCCTGGGGTTTCAAAGTTTTCTGGGTGTCCAGGAGTTTTAGAACCCCATTGACGGAATTGCTTAATATCTTCAATGGTGACGCTATCGTAGCCTGTCAAGTAAAGCAGGGCGTACTGTAACATCGAGCCATGACCGGCAGACAAGACAAAGCGATCGCGGTTAAACCATTTGGGATTCTTGGGATTAAACTTCAAAAAGCGATCCCAAAGGACAAAAGCCATCGGAGCCGCGCCCATTGGCAGTCCTGGGTGTCCCGATTTGGCCTTTTCTACGGCATCAACAGCCAAGAAGCGGATCGAGTTAATAGCCAGTTCTTCGACGGACAATTCTTTGGCGGATTGGGTTGCAACAGTCATAATCTCTTGTTTTTAACGACGGGTTAGCACTCTTCGTAGCTTCTCTTGCTGTGGTTATTTTAGATTCCCCACAGTATCCTCATCATCCCATTCCCGCTTGTCGATGGACAAGCGGGATCTCCTGAGTTTCTGGTGATAAATCAAGCTGATAATTGGGTCATGCTGAACGCTTACTTTATATCGGAATGTTATTTCTGATACTTTTGGTACAGTCATCTCAGGAGAGCCGACCAGCAATAAAATGGGAAATTTTTAGACGTATTTCTTAAAGACCAGTGTGACATTATGACCGCCAAACCCAAAAGAATTGGATATTGCCACCTCGACTTTTTGAGCGCGGCTAAAGTTAGGCACGTAATCTAAGTCACATTCTGGATCGGGATTTTCCAGATTAATTGTCGGTGGAATTTGGTCATTAGCGATCGCCAGTACTGTTGCCACTGCTTCAATACCTCCAGAACCGCCCAATAAATGACCTGTCATCGATTTGGTGGAGCTAATTGCTACCTTATAAGCATATTCTCCCAAGGCTTTTTTGATTGCTGAGGTCTCAGTTGAATCATTAGCTGGGGTGCTAGTGCCGTGGGCATTAATATAGCTAATCTGTTCGGGAGTTAGTCCGGCATCTTTGAGCGCTAGTTCGATCGCTCTAGCGGCTCCGAGTCCACCAGGTACCGGCGAAGTAATATGGTAGGCGTCACAGGTCATCCCATAGCCGACCATTTCGGCATAAATGTGAGCGCCGCGACTGATGGCGTGTTGTAGTTCTTCTAGAATTAAAATTCCTGAACCTTCACCCAAAACAAATCCGTTGCGATCGCGGTCAAAGGGACGGCAAGCTTTAGTCGGGTCATCATTGCTAAAAGAGAGGGCCTTGCAGGCGGCGAACCCAGCCACCGACAATGGTGTGACAGCCGCTTCTGTTCCCCCGCAAATCATCGCCTGGGCATATCCCCCTTGAATTAAGCGAAAAGCATCGCCGATGGCGTTGGAGCCAGCAGCGCAGGCAGTTACAGGACAAGAGTTTGGCCCTTTAGCACCCGTGTGAATTGCCGTTAATCCTGCGGCCATATTGGCGATCATCATCGGGATCATGAATGGACTACAGCGATCGGGGCCTCGGTTGAGGTAGATAGTTTGTTGGTCTTCTAATACCTTAATGCCACCAACGCCAGAACCGATCATGACACCGACCTGTTCTGCATTCAGGTCATTGATCACTAACTCCGCGTTAGCTAGAGCCTGTTTTGCTGCCGCTACCCCAAATTGGGAAAATCGATCCATGCGCTTGGCCTCTTTGCGCTCCAAGTAATCATGTGGATCGAAGTTTTTCACCTCACCAGCAATGCGGCAATCATGGCGAGACGCATCAAAAAATGTGATGTAGTCAATGCCATTGCGTCCACTTAATAATCCGTCCCAATATTCTGTTGCTGTGTTACCTATAGGTGTAATCGCGCCAACACCAGTTACAACAACGCGTTTACGTGTATGATCTGTCATGATTCAGTTAAAAATGGCGAAAAAGCAGCAGGCAAAAAATTCGGGGTTAGTGAGTAGGTAGCGTCAGCCAGCTTGGTGTTGGGGGCTTCCACCCCACTTGCTTCTCCTATTCAGAGACGCTACGCGAATACTTGAGGATACCCCAAGAACGCAGGGCTGCACCATGAGCGACTGGCGTTAGCTACATTAGGAGCATCACCTCCGGGTCACTAGGTGCGGGGAAAATTTTTTTTCCCAATCCCCAATCCCCCATCCCCAATTAAGCTGATGCGGTAACTTTGTTATTGATGTAATCTACTGCATCTTGAACCGATGTAATCTGTTCGGCAGCTTCGTCAGGAATTTCGATATCAAATTCTTCTTCCAAAGCCATTACCAATTCAACGGTATCCAGGGAATCTGCTCCCAGGTCTTCCATAAACTTGGCTTGTGGTGTGACTTTGTCAGGGGGTTCAACACTGAGTTGTTCGACGACGATTTTCTTGACCTTTTCAAAAAGTTCCGCTTGGCTCATAAATAAAAGTCCTTAACCACTTGCTACGATCTGCTCGTTAGAGGAGACATTGTTTTTAGCATATACATCTTATCGTCAAGCGCGATCACCCGGATACTGCCAAGGGTTTTTCTGTTAGAAAACCTTTCTTCTAAAAAGAATTGGTAAGTTTTCTTGCAACACTTAGGCAGTAGAGGGTGCAACGCCATCGCCGACACCGTGTAAATGCTTTTGTTTTCCAATTATTGCTAATTTTTTTTACAATGTCTCTATCAGTATTTACAGCCTTGTTAGCAATTAAGCAATTAAGAATATGTAGATGCTGCGGCTTTGAACCAGACGGTTAAAGGATCGCTGAACGTCAAACATCAGAACTTTAGTGCTAACAAGGGAATGATAAAACAGTTATTGTTTAGAGCGATCGCTCTAACCCAAACATACTTCTATGCTATCTCAGACACTCAAATACGCTTACTTCCCCGGTTGTGTTGCCCAAGGAGCCTGTCGGGAACTTTACCAGTCAACTCAAGCGCTTACCCAAGCACTGGGTATTGAACTAGTTGAACTTAAAAAAGCTGCTTGCTGCGGTTCTGGCACATTTAAAGAAGATTCTCAACTGCTAGAAGATACAGTCAACGCTAGAAATATTGCTTTAGCTGAAGAATTAAATCTGCCCTTACTTACCCATTGCAGCACTTGTCAAGGTGTTATCGGTCATGTCAATGAACATCTGAAAGAATCTAAGACTTCTAACCCTGCCTATATTGAACAGGTTAATGGCTTGCTACATAAAGAAGGCTGTTCGCCTTATCGCGGTAGTACCGACGTTAAACATCTTCTCTACGCTTTGGTGACAGATTACGGTTTAGAGGAAATTACCAAACGTGTCACCCGAAAGTTAACTGGATTAAAATGTGCGGCTTTTTATGGTTGTTATCTCCTCCGCGCCCAAAAATCTATGCCTTATGACGACCCGTTCCAACCAGAAGCGATGGAAAATATGTTTCGGGCGGTGGGTGCAACACCAATTTATTACCGAGGCCGGACACAATGTTGTGGTTGGCCCCTTGCTAGCTATGCCACTACCCAATCTTTCAAGATGGCGGGGATGCATATTCAGGACGCCATAGCATCTGGTGCTGACTGTATAGTTACGCCTTGTCCTCTGTGCCACTTAAATTTAGATTCGCGTCAGCCAGAGGTAGAAAAGGTAATTGAACAAAAGTTAGGTTTACCAGTGTTGCATTTACCCCAGTTGATTGCTTTAGCACTTGGGGTTAGTCCCAAAGAATTGGGTTTAGAACGTCACATTGTTTCCACAAAATCAGTGTTGGAAAAATTAGGATTTTAGTATGCTGTAGCAGAGTTTGTCTCTGCTCAAACTCCCCGACTTCTTCAAAAGTCGGGGAGCTAAATCCATTACAACAGCAGCTTAATCATTGCTATTTTTGAATTTACGTTGCAATTGTTTTAGCGATTGATACATATCTGGCAGGCGACCATAAACAGCAGATACCTTGAGATATAGTTTGTAAGGAAGGGCTGGAGTTCCGCAGACAATTTCTCCTGGTGCAACATCGCTGTGAATTCCAGTTTGAGCAGATGTCATCGCCCCATCTCCCATCTTCACTTGATTGACTATTCCTGTTTGTCCAGCTAAAATAACGCGGTTTCCTAGTTTAACACCTCCCGCCATGCCAACCTGACCTGCGATCGCACAACCAGAACCGATTTGGCAACCATGACCGATTTGCACTAAGCTATCAATTACTGTATTTCGACCTACTCGTGTTTCTCCGACTGCTGGGCGGTCAATGCCAGTATTGCAGCCAACTTCCACGCCATCTTCTAAGACTGTATAGCCGGATTGTTCCATTTTGAACCAACCACTCCGGGTAGGAACAAAACCAAAACCTTCTGCACCAATGACAGCACCACTGTGAATGACGCAATCTGCACCGATGCGGGTGCGTTCGTGGACGGTACAGTTAGCGTGTAAGGTGGTGCGATCGCCTATTTTGGCATCTGGATAAATCACCACATTGGGATGGATGATTGCACCATTGCCAATTTCTACTCCTTGTTGAATCACAGCATGGGGGCCAATATAAACATCACTACCAACTTTGGCGGTGGAGTGAATCACAGCAGTAGGATGAATTTCTGGGCTTGGGCGATATGGTTGATAAAAAAGTGCGATCGCTTTGGCAAACAACAGTCGCGGATCTGGGGTTGCTAGCCAGACAATACCCCTTTCTTGTGCAAGCGCCTGTAATTTTTCGTCCTGGGGCAAAATTAAAGCACTAGCATTGGTATTGCCGACAAAAGATTTAAATTTTGCACCTTCTACGTAGCTGATAGTGCCGTTGCTAGCTTCATCAATGGCTGCTACCCCTGTAATTTCTGGGTCTTGGTCTGGGTTGCTAGTCAGGCTATGATTAGTGGCCGCGTCACCAAATTGACGGAGGATTTCGCTGAATTTCATTGTTGGGTGTGTTCAAAATTGATCTATGGCAAGATAATTTTCCCTCTTTATGCTCCAATCCAATAATCTGGGGTATTCTGAATTCTAAATTCTGACTCTTTCTCACCGACATTCTTCTGTTGATGGCTCTCGTTGTAAAGATGAGCTTACTTTCACTGAATCTTGTCTTAGTAGCGTCTTAAGGCGTTGATTATCTTCGGCTGCGATCGTTTCACCATAGTGATGAAGTTGAAAAAGCTGACAATAACGGTTTTGTTTGGCGCAAATCAAGCAACCATAGGCATGATTGCCGTTAGTACCGCACAGCCGATGTCCCATCACCGGGCCGAGAGAAATATTTTGTTCACTAGCAACAGTGCTGAGAATTGAGCGCAGTTTTGACTCGAACTCTAATGGCAGATATTGCTTACGTCCTGGTTGTGTACGATCCCATTCTGGAACGATTAATTCTTGTTTTAACAGGCTTGCTTCAATCTCTTCGGACATGACAAGCCCAGACAAAATAACGTGATGGGAGATATGAGGCAGTAGGGTGCGTGCCAATTGCCACATTAAAGCTTCATCAAACCACTGCTCAACCAGTGGACGCAGATACCAACAACACGGAATACCAAGGTTGACTAAATCCTGGAGCAACTGTACCCGACCCTGAATTGAGGCTTGCTCATAGCCTGGTTTCAAGGGTGGTAAACTAACAAAGACAGTGACTCGAAGTGAATTAGGTCGCTCTAAAGTTGTTTTGAGGCGCTCTAGAAAAGATTGACCAGGATGGACTTTGGTCGTGATGTAGACTAAGTTGGCAGCTTTTCGGTCAATCAGTGCATTCAAAATTGATAGTACACGTTCTCGATGAGTTGGAATAAAGGGGTCAGAGTAATCGCACAGTGAAATTGGAAAGCCCTTTTGTCCCTCCTTGGTAGCAAAAATGCGATCTAGCAAAAGATCAACCAGGTCAACGGGAGCTAAAACATCCTGAAAGTTTTGTGGATAATGATGCCAGTCACGGTCTTGATGACAGACACAATAGGCACATTCAATCGGACAACGATTTTGAGCATTTGGCAGAAATGGATTGAGACTGAAGTATTTGACAGCACGCTCTTCATCAGGAACACCAAGCACTGGAAACCCATGCAGCATATACTGGCTTCCCTGCAAAGTCATTTCAAACGCAGTATTTTTATCAGTATTCATATATTTATTTATGAAAAAACTAATACACCCTGAAAAATTTGCCTTCTCTAGGGTGGCTGGTGTGAATGGGGAGTGGCAAGGTGGGAAATGCTATAGGGCTAGTATCAATTTTTATAAGTAAAAATAGTTAAGTGGCGATCGCTTGTTTCTAAAGCACCGATTCAGCAATCAAAAACCTAGCCCCCAATCCAAAGATGTTCACTTTCAAAACTACCCGAAACTTAAGAAGATACTGCAACAGCTTCAGGAGGAGGAATCACCAAACAGATTCTCTGGTAACTGCCAAGAACGCCCTTGACAATAAACATAACCATTTGTGATAGAAATACCAAACATTTGTCGCATGATTCTGATCGCTTCTTTCCTCTCTTCATCTGTCAAGTAATCCTGACCTTTGAAACCTGCTCGATAACGCTCAGGATTACCACCAGCATCTACGTAACGCTGTTTCCCAATTTCTACAATTTCTTGGAATCTAGCATACTTTTGTTTTTGCTTTTCAGTCCAATTTGCCATAATTACAAGTCCCAACTTTCGGAACAATATTATTGTTTTGCAAACTTGTAGTGAGAAAACTAGGCTGGCTATTTATCTTCTAATTGCCACTATCTTTATCATAGAACGTATTCCCTTCAAAATCTAGAATAATAAAATATTGCGTTTCACCCGCTTAGATTAGGAATGATCTATAAATTTACTTTAGCAATTTTAAAAGAAAGCAAGAATATTTTCCGATTACTAGCAAATAAATCTAGAATAGAAGTAAGAGTTCGCAGTCAGCCTATTCGCCAATATTACTAATTGTTAATGGCTTAGATATCTGGACATAAGTAATAAAACAGCATTTGGGAACAAAATGATACTCATTTTGCGTCCTACGAGTGTCTCACTTCCGATTTTAGTGACGCAGATAGCAGGATATAAATTTTAGGGAACGATATCTCCAATGCGCTGTGCCAACGCACAGACTTCCCATCATAATAAGTACTTTTATTTTCTTATCTTCGGAATACGCCTATAGAGAGGTTCAAGAACAGTCAGAAACAAACTCAGTGAATCCTCGTCATTAAATACATCGCATACACAAAGGACAATCCTCTTATGACACGCTTACATCAATGGAAATCTGGAACTGCTGCACTTATGGCAATGGCCGTTACTACAAGCGTCATTAGCCCCCTGTTTAGCCTGTCTCCTGCTAATGCTCAATATAGAATTGGGCAAGACAGAACTGGGCAATATGGAACCGTTACCATTCCTTCTGGGGTTGCTTTACCTGTTACATACGAAAAAGAGACAATTACTATTGCTCCTGGGGAAAGTAAATCTCTAACCTTGAGAATAGCGAACGACATTATCGACAGAAATAGAAATGTCTTGATTCCTGCTGGTACTAAAGTAATTGGACGCCTAGAATCCGTTGACCTAGACAGTTATTCAAGAGATAGAGATGATAACCAAGGAAAAGGCGTGCGGTTTGTAGCTCAAGAATTAGAATTTTCTAACGGTCAGCGTCAGTCGATTAATGCGACTTCTCGCACATATACCACAACTCAAAAAGTTTCACAGGGGCCAAGCACAGGTCAGGTTTTAACTGATGCAGCTATTGGTGCGGGTGCTGGTCTTTTGGGTTCACTAGTTACTGGGAACCGCAAAATTGACGATTTAAAACCTGTTCTCGGTGGCGCTGCGGGTGCGGGTGCAAGTGTGCTATTGCGGAAAAAAACAGGAAATGCCTTTGTCATCAGACCTGCACAGGATTTAAGGCTCACACTGAATTCTAATTTGAATTTAGTACCACCATCCCGCTACTAGATTTAACTCTATTCAAGTCGTGACTTTAATCACCCCCCATAGGCGATCGCCACTTTAACTATAGTGTGCGATCGCCTTCACTTTTAACCCTAAAAAATTTATTTTCTAGCAACTATTCTATCTCTGTATCGTCTTACTCAGTATTGATATTTATTGGAACACTTATTTAATTGTGTTCAGAGTTAATAGAGTGATTACACTACTACTTTTTTAAGCTAGTTTGTGGTTTTGTAGTAAGCACTTTAGTGCTTAGAAAATAAGGACTTCAGTCCTTACTGCGAGTTTGCTTAATCATAAATTTAAGCTTGACATATTACACTTCTATTACCTATTTCATTTGCCAGAAAGTTTTTGATTATGACTGTATGACTAAGGTAATGGTTTTTACAAAAAATACGAAAATTGGGAACCTTATACTTCAGTAAATGTCTAATTAATTAACAAGTAAAAAAACTAATTGTACTGGAGTAAAAAATAATGTTTAACTTAAATCGTTGGCAATCTGGAACAGCTGCACTCATGGCTTTAAGCGTCACAGTCGGTACTGTAGCACCCTTCATTACAGCTTCGCCATCTTTAGCTCAAACTACTTTTTCTGATGTTTCATCTAATTATTGGGCAGCACAATTTATTCAACAATTGTCACAGCGAGGTGTAATTGCCGGATTTCCTGATGGTAGCTTCCGCCCTGAAGAACCGGTTACACGTGCTCAATTTGCCGCTATGGTAAACAAAGCTTTCCAAAAAGCACAGCAACGGCAGGCAATCAATTTTACTGATGTGCCCAGCAACTATTGGGCATCCAGTGCCATTCAGCAAGCCTATACCATTGGTTTCTTATCGGGATATCCCGGCAATCGTTTTGAGCCTAACCAAGCTATTCCCCGCCAACAGGTTCTAGTTTCCCTCGCTAACGGTCTGGAATATAGTCCCAGTGGCAATACCGAAAGCACTCTGCAATACTTCAACGATGCCTCTAATATCGCTAGCTATGCCCGTAGCCCGATCGCAGCAGCAACTGAAAAGCAAATTGTGGTGAACTATCCTAATGTGAAGTTCCTGAATCCAACTGCAACCGCCACTCGCGCCCAGGTAGCAGCTTTTATCTACCAAGCGTTGGTTAGTTCTAATCAAGCCACAGCAATTAACTCGCCTTATGTCGTCGCTGTCGGGTCTACTACCCCAACACCTGTATCAGTCACAATTCCTCAAGGGACTGCTATTCCTGTGAAATATGACAAAGCAGAAAAAATTCTGGTTACAAAGGATGAAACAGCGCCTTTGACATTGACAGTATCCCAAAACGTGGTTACGCAAGATGGATCTGTCGTGATTCCTGCTGGTAGTCAGGTGATTGGTCAACTCAAACCTGCTACGGGTGGTTCTCAATTCGTTGCCGAGAAACTAGTTTTGACCAGTGGTCAAGAGTATCAGCTTAACGCTACTTCTGAAGTGATTACCAAAACTGAAACGGTCAACAAAGGTACTAGTACTGGTTCAATTATCAAGAATACCGTATTGGGCGCAGGAGCAGCAGCTGCGGTCTCTGCTGTCACTGGCGATCGCGCCATTGCCACAGAAGAAGTGTTGGGTGGCGCTGGTATCGGTGCGTTGATTGGTCTGTTCTTCGGCAGAAATAGTGTTGACTTAGTAGCAATTGACCCGGATACAGATTTACAAATGACAATCAATCAAAACTTGTTGGTTTCACTAAGATAGTCATTGGTCATTGGTCTTTACAAAGGACAAATGACAAAGGACAAATCCTAAACTTCTGGCAACCAAATAATAAACGTAGTCCCGGGCGCATCGGGTGAAGTTAGCTTAGAGTTGATTGCAGGGCTGAAAACCTCGATTTCGCCCTGCATTTGCTCTATTAGTTGTTTAGCGATCGCTAACCCCAAACCTGTGCCAGGGATTTCTGTTTGCGCTTGTACGCCACGATAATGCCGTTCTCCAAGATGTTCTAAATCCTGGGGTGGAATCCCTGGCCCGTTGTCACTAATGACAATTCCCTGAAAATTAGCTTTTTCTTGCCCCGCCTGAATCAAAATTTTGCCACCAGTAGGAGTATATTTCAATGCATTATCGATAATGTTAGTTAAGACTTCTCGTAATGCTTTGACATTGGCACGTACTAAGGATGAATTCTGTTTAATTTCAGTTATTAGTTTTAGCTTTCGCTCTTGAGCGATCGCCTTGGCTGATATTAATAATGGTTCTAATATATCTGCTAGCGAACAGTCAACTGCTTTATCTCCCGTTCCCGGTAATAATAGTGGAGGTTTTGCATCTTTTTGGATAGTTGCTTCTACAAATAGTTCATCTTCCGCAAGATGTAGTGGTGCTAAATCTGCCTCTGTTAAATCAATTACTTGATCAAATTGTTGCAGCAATTCTTGGAGGCGATCGCTTTCTCGCACAATACTATTTGCCACATTCCGGTTGGTGTCTGCTGGTCGTAGTCGTTTCAATAGCAGTTTGCCAAAAGTCCGCAACGCAGTTAATGGGTTACGAAACTGATGCAAAAGGTTATCTAGCAAATCTCGCTGTTTTTCTTGAAGAATTTGTTGTTCATGCAACTGGTGTTCAAACCATGCTCGTCGCTGATCTAAAATACAAGCGATCGCTAATGTTTGGGCTATCCGTTGAATCTGACTTTGCTCGTGTTCATTCCATGCTCGGTCTTGCCTACTTGTCACCAATAACCCCATCATCACACCCTCATAAACCAGAGGTAAAACAATTTGGTTGCCACTAAATAGGTATTCCTCTTTTTGATGGGGTTGAGAAGCATCTGGGATCTCAGACTCCCATGACGAAGTTGGAGATTCTGACCCTGCTGTCAATAACCTTCCCTGATGATTGGGTAATACAAACACATTTCCAACTTGAAGTTGCTTGTGTAATGTCGTTTCAGCATTCTCCTCCCCTGCTGGTAATAATGTTGTTTCCGGATAAATTACCACAGGAATAAGTTTTGCATCGCCGGAAGGAGTCTCTACCAATTCTTGTGTTAAGTACACAATACTTAAAGTTGCTCCCAGCCCTTGGGTTAGCAGCGCTATTTGCTCTCGACACAGAGCAAGAAAATCGGAACTGGCAGACATTAACATTTTTTAGCTCTTGCTCAAGATTACAGATTTTGAGGCATGATTAAGAGAAGGTACTTAATTTTTACCTAACTCATTTAATAAAGCTTAACTAAAATCTTCTTAGTGATGGTTTGTACCAAGGGATTATATCTCAATGGTAATTTTGTTTTCTCTATCTTCAAAGATATTAATTTTCTTACATTAAAAGGTTAAAAACTATTGATATTTTGAACTAGAACTTATATAATGACGACGGATTTTGTAGCTATCACTACAATCTATAGCTTGAAAGAGGAGGACAATAATTTGGCAAGGAGACGCAAAAGGAAAAGTCGTCGTCGCCAGGAAGGACGGCGGATTCTGGAACACGTGCCTCAATATAGCATTGAGAGTGGCGAAGAGAAGCCTGTGACAGCAGCGAGAAGATTCATTCAAGCTGAAGGGATTTTGCCACCTGCGTTGCTACTCGTAAAGCGAAATGAACACACCACAGATCGTTATTTCTGGGCAGAAAAGGGACTGTTTGGTGCTCAATACGTAGAGGAAAACCATTTCTTGTTTCCTAGCTTGAGGGTGTTAGAACCTTCACCAGGCCAAGAACCTCTTGCTTTAGCTAGTCGGTGAACCATAGATGGTCATCTTATGCACTGAATGTGGCTCCTGACTATAATTAACTGGCAAAATTGCTAAGTTTATGCAAAATTTAATTTTTTTTTAGTTTGTAGCTGATTTGCCAGTAAATCTAGTCCAGGTAGTTGGAAAGTAAACTTGTCTCAAACCACGCAAGATTGCATGGGTTGATACTATTTTGATGATCTAGAAGGGAGTGGGTATAGGGCCAAGCGCATCCAAAAGCGCTAGTGAAGTTGCGCTCTTATACCGCAGATAGTTAAGGAAGCTCTGTCAACAAATTTAAGTTAATGAATTTAAATTTTTTCCCCACGACTTGTGTTGTGGGGAAAACTGGCAAAGCAGCAGTCTTGATTTTCTCCTTCCTACTTTCCATTGCCTAAAAGGTTAGGTCAGAAGTCTGCATATCGTAGTTAAGAGATGGTCACAAAAATCAACAATTATTCCCCAGGCTTTAACTGTAGAGTCCTCTGTAACTCACTGAGTTCATCTCGATGGGCAACTACGGTTATCTTACTTGAGGAGGTTTGTCCGCTCTGAGTTGTTTCTACTTTGAGCGACACCTTCTCAAGTCTTCCAGATTTTTTCCAATAAAACAGACCACTTAAAGGCGACAGTAGCACCATAGCCAGCACAAAGGTACTGAGGCTAGGAAAAAGCTGGGATACGACCAGAGATAGACAAACAATCCCAGTCGCTGCCAGTAAAGTTAGAAATATAGCTAAGAACCAACTGGGGCGAACAAAACCTTCAAAAGTCACCTGGTTTTTTTCTCGGTCTACCTCTGCCACTCGGTAAGACCGCGATTGAAAATACTCTCTTAATTGAGACATTAAAGCAGCTTCGTCTTGTTGAGATACCAGTTGTGCTACTTCTGTGCGGTCTTTAGTCGAGGCACGAATAAAGAAAAGCAGCCCAACCGATAACAACAAGGTTAGCAGGAACGTAGATGGCAGAATAGCAGTATCCATAACTAATTGTTAGTGTTTGACTGGAGGAGACTTATTCATTATCAATTATTCGTTACTTTGTCCTCTCGTTGATGTAGTCTTGCCAAAGAAAAGCTAAATCTTGAGCTTGAACTTGCCATTCGGGAGAAACCTGGTACATTCGCCTGGGGCGGCCCCGTCCTTCGAGTTTCTTCCAATATCCAGTGATTGCCCTTTGGTCTTCCAGAAATTTGATTGCACTGTAAAGTACGGTATCTGAAAGCCTATAGATGGGATGTTCCGTTTCTAATTGCTCGATCAACTCGGTTCCGTAGGATTCACCTTGTAATAAAACAGACAGTATGTAACAAACTGCTAGTTCCTGACAAAGGTAAGTTGGCGGAGGATTCTCAAAGAATTGATATATATCCTCAAGTTTCATGGTTAGTGAATGGCTAAAAAAATGCCTTAGGGTAAGGTCTGCAATCCTTGTAGTCAGTATACAGTGCTACTGCTAAGTGAGTAATACATATAAAGCTACTGAGATTAGATTTCCAAAGCGTAAACACCAAATAATTACCCACGTCTGTGAAGTTGTGGGACGAGTTTGTGGGTTTTAGGGGCACACAATAATGTACCTCTAGTCACGCTCGATACGGTGTGGTGAGGAGCGAACAGACAGTGGCAAAGTCACTATCTTGGTGTTAAGTGATGCCGATCTGGTCAGAACCGCTTAAGCAATAAAATGCCATCGAAGAAATTTTACAGGTAAAATGCTATTTTGTCTGTAAATGTTAATAAACACTTTGTTTTACAGTGATTTTCCCAATGCGAATTCTAAAAGCTTAGGCTAAGGGATATGTCTGGGTTAAGGCTGCTATATCAGTGGACACACTTAAGTAGTAACCATTATTGATTTCCTAAATAAGAGAATCTCTTGTCTCTTACGGCAAGTGTGATAGTAAATTTATCAAAGAAGACCCAAAGGCGGGGGAAAAACCTGACTTTTCACCTGATGTGGAAAAGCTAAAGATTAACCTAACCTCCTAAACCCCTTGTCGAAGGCGGGAAGGGGGAAATTTCAAAGTATCTCTTCTTCTAGGAGAGAGAAATAGAAGAGAGATTTTCTAAATACCGTGAAAAGTCAGAAAGAAGAAGGGAAAATGTGGGGACGAGGGGAAAGAACTCTCCGTGTCTCCGTATCCCCTCGTCCCCGTGTCCTTTAATCAAGCGCCCAGCAAATTGGTGATCATTATGTCACAAACTCCCGATGCCCCATCATCTTCCTCAACTCTTCGGGCAATTGCCCAAACCTTTCGCCTTACAGGTTGGATTAGCTTTTGGATTCAGCTAGTACTAGGCGTTGTTTCTAGCATAATTGTGCTGCTGTTCGCCATCTTTAATCAAAGAACTGGCAGTCCTAGTAATAACCCTGGGACTGGCTTTGGTGTATTTTTAGCAATTTGTGGACTGGTTGTTTTGGGCGGGGGCATTTATTTAGCTTACCGTTACACCAGAATTGGCAAGCAATTGGAATCCTCTAATCCTAGTAACCGCCCTCGGAAAAGCGAGACTGTGCAAGTATTACGCTTGGGGCTATGGGTAAATTTAGGGGGAACCCTGGTAACTCTTTTGGGGGCGCAAGCGATCGTTGGAACACTGGTAGCAAGATCCATATCTCCTCAAGCTATAACTACCCAATTTTTTGACCCTACCCGAATTATTAGCGGTCTAGATATGCTTGTGGTACAGGCAAACACCAACACCGTCTCAGCCCACTTTGCAGGGCTGGTAGCGTCGCTTTGGCTACTCAATCGCATTAACCGAGCTTAAAAAGAGGAGTCGGAAGAAAAGGTAAAAGTCAAAAATAGTAATTCTTTTGACTTCTTTTCCCCTATTTTTCAGAGGTTGTATGGCGAATAATTCAAACACATCCATCGTACTTTTCCGAAATTATCAAAGTGCAGTGTGAAGACAAAACCAGTTACTTATTATTAGCACCCGTCTACAGAGTGATATTAGAACCGTTACAAGGGTGAATTAATCTTTATTGGAGGTCTTAACATTATGAAAAAACTAGAAATTTGGAAATTTGGCATACAAGTGCTTTTTAGTACATTAATGATTGGATTGTGTAGTTCCTTAATATTTATTGAGCGCGATAAGAGCCAAAACCAGGCAGTGTACTGGAGTGGTTTATCAGGGGTACTTGCCTACTGGCTACCCTCACCTGCGAATACTCAGGGGTCTGGAAAATCAGAGGAGTAATACCAAATTTTTAATTTTAAATTTTGGATTTTAAATTTTTCTAGTCCTAGTAAAATTGGCGGAGCAAAATTTTATGTTTGCTTTTCTGCTCATGGCAAGCCAAAATCAGTATATGCTGATGTGTTGGCAGGTAGATAATAGGCTAAAAACTGAGAAAAATCTGTGCTGGATATCAAGCAAATACGGGAAAATCCGCAATTAGTTCAAGAACGATTGAATAGTCGTAGTGGTAAATACGACATTGAACCGATATTACAGTTAGATCGGCAACAACGGGAACTAGAGGGGACACGTAGTCAACTCCAAGCTCGTAGCAACGAAATCGGTAAAATTGTCGGGCAGAAGATTAAATCTGGGATCAGCCCTCAAGACCCAGAAATTCAAGCTTTGCGGGATGAAGGTAACTCTGTCAAAGCTACTTTGAGTCAACTGGAACCCCAAGAAAAAGAACTCAAAGCTGAAATTGCTCAACTTGTGTTGGCACTTCCCAACTTGCCAAGCGACTCTACACCCCTTGGTAAGAATGAGGAAGATAACGTAGAAGTGCGGCGTTGGGGTGATGAGTACATTCCTCAAAATCCGAATATTCTCCCTCACTGGGAAATTGGCGAAAAGCTAGGTATTCTCAATGTTGAACGAGCTGTAAAAGTTGCCCAAAGTCGCTTTGTGACATTGATAGGCGCTGGTGCGGCATTGGAGAGAGCATTAATTCAATTTATGCTGACTCTCCATACTCAAGCTGGATATGTGGAAGTTAGTCCGCCTCTGTTAGTTAATACCGAGTCTTTGACAGCGACCGGTCAGTTACCAAAGTTTGCGGAAGAAAGCTTTAAATGCGCTGATGACGACTTGTGGCTGATTCCTACGGCGGAAGTTCCAGTTACAAATCTCTATCGGGGTGAAATTCTTGCTGCTGAAAATTTGCCTATTTACCACTGTGCTTTTACTCCCTGTTTTCGACGCGAAGCTGGTAGTTATGGGCGCGATATGCGGGGATTAATTCGCCTGCATCAGTTCAACAAGGTGGAAATGGTGAAATTTGTCGAACCCAGTACGTCTTTTGATGAACTGGAGAAATTGGTGGGGAATGCAGAAGCGATTTTACAGGCGTTGCGGTTGCCTTACCGAGTAGTAAATTTAAGTACTGGGGATTTAGGATTTGCCTCTACCAAAACTTATGATTTAGAGGTTTGGTTGCCCTCTTCTGGCAAATATCGCGAAATTTCTAGCTGTTCCAATACTATAGATTTCCAGGCGCGACGGGCTGATATTCGCTTCAAAGAGGCGGGTAAGAAAGGAACTCAGTTCGTACATACTCTTAATGGTTCGGGTTTGGCGGTGGGACGGACGATGGCAGCAATTTTGGAAAATTATCAACAATCTGATGGGACAGTAATAATACCAGAAGTGTTGCAACCTTACTTGGGACGTGAAGTTTTGTAATTTGTCATTAGTTATTTGTCCTTTGTCCTTTGTTATTTACCAATGACCAATGACTAATACCCAATACTCAATGCCCAATTAGAATGGAGATAACTATAGCTTAATATTTTCACTAATTTGCTCTATGTCAGTTTTAGCAGCGATCGCAGTCTTGGCTGTTTTGATCTTGGTACACGAGTTGGGACATTTTGTTGCAGCACGTTCTCAAGGCATTCTCGTTAACCGTTTTTCTTTGGGTTTTGGCCCAGTTCTTTTGAAGTACCAAGGTTCACAAACCGAATATGCTATCCGCGCCTTTCCCTTGGGTGGCTTTGTGGGCTTTCCCGATGATGACCCCGATAGCGATGTTCCACCCAATGACCCAAATCTGCTGCGTAACCGTCCAGTTTTAGACCGGGCGATCGTTATCAGTGCCGGAGTGATCGCAAATTTAATATTTGCCTACTTGGTATTGGCTCTGCAATTGGGTATTGTCGGCATTCCCAAGGAATTAAACTATAAAGCTGGTGTCCTTGTACAGCCTGTTAATCAAGAATCTATTGCCTATCAAGCAGGAATTCGGGAAGGAGATATTATTCTGGCTGTGAACGGTCAGGAACTCCCGGCTTCTGATCAGTCAACTCCTTTGCTGACAAAAGAGATTCAAACTCATCCTAATCAGCAAATCGAACTGAAAATTCTGCGTGAAAACCAACAACAAACCCTGAAGTTAACACCAAAACTAGGAGCCGATGGCAAAGGTGTAGTTGGTGTGGCACTTAGTCCAAATGCTACGGCAGTTTATCGCCGTCCTAATAGTCCTTTTGAAATTTTCGGCATTGCTGCTAATAGGTTTCAACAATTATTTGTTGGTACACTCAGTGGTTTTGGTCAGTTGATTACCAACTTTCAACAAACTGCTGGACAAGTTTCTGGGCCAGTTAATATTGTCAAAATAGGTGCAAAATTAGCTGAAGATAATAGCGTAAATCTGTTGTCTTTTGCCGCAATTATCAGCATTAACTTGGCTATTATCAACATTTTGCCTTTACCCGCTTTGGATGGCGGACAACTCGCTTTTCTGCTGATTGAAGGTTTGCGCGGTAAGCCTGTACCTGCACGGATTCAAGAAGGTGTAATGCAAACCGGTTTGGTGTTACTCTTAGGATTAGGAATTTTTCTGATAGTCAAAGAAACTACCCAATTAACTAGCCAATTGGAATGGGTGCAAAAATTATTCCAGTGAAAATAGCGAGTGGGGAAAAGAAACTTTTACCTTTAAGGAAGCGATCGCTAGAAATTTTAGCTCGTCTGAAGCGTCTTTATCCAGATGCTACTTGCTCTTTGAATTACTCAACGCCAGTACAATTGTTGGTGGCAACGATTCTCTCGGCTCAGTGTACTGATGAGCGGGTGAATAAGGTGACACCAGCTTTATTTGGTAAGTTTCCTGATGCTGAGAGTTTAGCGATCGCTGACTTAGTAGAATTAGAAAGTTTGGTGCGTTCTACAGGGTTTTATCACAATAAAGCTAAAAACATTCAAGCTGCTTGTCGGATGATTGTTACCGAGTTTAACTCTGTTGTCCCCAACCAAATGGAACAGTTGTTAAAGCTTCCAGGTGTGGCGCGGAAGACAGCAAATGTAGTTCTGGCTCATGCTTATGGCATTAATGCTGGCGTGACAGTAGATACTCACGTCAAGCGCCTCAGCCAACGTTTGGGTTTAACTGAAGCAAAAGACCCCGTTCGGATTGAGCAAGATTTAATGGGTTTATTGCCTCAGCCTGATTGGGAAAATTGGTCAATTCGGTTGATTTATCACGGTCGTGCTATTTGTAAAGCCCGCTCTCCCGTTTGTGTTGCTTGTGAACTTGCCGATTTATGTCCTGCTGCGAATCAGCCAGTGGTTGTAGGGTAAGCGACACAAGTAACCCCAGAATTGATGGAGAGAATGTAGAATGGAAAACGGTGTCTTTAAATAAGTTAGAGAATATATGGCTAAAAAGAGCATGATTGAGCGCGAGAAAAAGCGCACTAGGTTGATAGAAAAGTATGCTGACAAGCGGGAAGCTCTCTTAGAAGAGTTCAGAAGTGCAGCATCTCCTTTGGATAAGCTAGAAATCCACCGGAAGATTCAACAGCTACCCCGGAATAGTGCGCCCACCCGCCACCGCAATCGTTGCTGGTTGACTGGTCGTTCTAGAGGAGTTTACCGCGATTTTGGACTCTCTCGGAACGTGCTACGAGAATGGGCGCATGAAGGTCTTTTACCTGGAGTTGTTAAGTCTAGTTGGTAGTTAAGAGTCATTAGTCATTAGTCATTAGTCATTAGTCATTAGTCATTGGTAAAGAACAAATGACAAAGGACAAATGACAAATGACAAAATATTATTGACCACAACACTTATCAATTCCCAGACTTTCTAAGAGTAGATCGCTGACGGCGTTAGCGATCGCAAACTCTCCGTAAAAGCTATTAGAAAAATCATAGGACTGCATCTCTGTGACAATGGCAATTACCAGAGAACCAAGGTCGTTTTCTCCTTCCATCCGTTGACGCACAAATATC
>NNBU01000621.1_pt1 | contig 22094 bp, 21 predicted proteins | sample 1173781 | NCBI WGS metagenome assembly NNBU01 (sample SAMN07173937, study PRJNA388173) | plant metagenome | biome: Plant school; feature: Soil; material: Symbiotic tissue of Blasia pusilla L.; isolation source: symbiotic tissue sample KVJ2 | host: Blasia pusilla | place: Norway: Troms, Kvaloya...
ACCGGAAACTGTCAGAACTGTCAGTTAACCGACAGCGAGCGGTTCGATGCAGGTACCTAGAGTGCCTTCATCATGGATTCTTCCGCCGCAATTCCCCCATCGCGCAAGGCCTTCGCGCCGTCCGCCATCGCGCTGGCCGCCTTGCTCCTCGCAGGCTGCGCCGTCGGCCCCGACTACGTTCGCCCGCAGATGGACGTGCCGGTCGCCTACAAGGAAACCGGCGGCCCCTGGAAAACCGCCGCCCCGCAGACCATCGACGCCGCCCACCCCTGGTGGAATGCCTACGGTGACAGCACGCTCGGCGACCTCATCGTGCAGGCCAATGCGGCCAACCAGAACATCCGCGTCGCCGAGGCCCAGTACCGCGAGGCGCAGGCCATCACCGCAGCGGCGCGCGCCAGTTTCTTTCCGACCGTCGGCCTGAACGCCGGCGCGAGCCGCGCGCAGACCAACAGCACCGGCACCGTCAAGCTGGGCACCACCGACACGCTCGGCCTCGCCGCCAGTTGGGAGCCCGACATCTGGGGCGCCGTGCGCCGCTCGGTCGAGGCCGGCAGCGCCAGCGAACAGGCCAGCGCCGACGACCTCGCCGCCGCGCGCCTGAGCATCCAGACCACGCTCGCGCAAGACTACCTGCAGGTGCGCGTGATCGACCTGCAGCGCGACCTGTACGCCAGCACCACCGCCGCCTACGCCAAGGCGCTCGAACTCACGCAGCACCAGTACGCCGCCGGCACCGTGCTGCGCTCCGACGTGGCGCTCGCGGAAAGCCAGCTCAAGACCGCGCAGGCCCAGGCGGTCGACCTCGAAGCCCAACGCGCGCAACTCGAACACGCCATCGCGGTGCTCACGGGGCAGGCGCCCGCGTCGTTCTCGCTGGCGCGGCTCGAATCGCCGACGCAGCCGCCGACGGCCGAGTCGCTGTCTTCGTCCGCCGCGCTGCGCGTGCAGTTGCCGGTCACGCCCACGGGGCTGCCGTCGGAGCTGCTCGAACGCCGCCCCGACATCGCCGGCGCAGAGCGCCGCGTGCAGGTCGCCAACGCCAACATCGGCGTGGCCAAGGCCGCGTACTTTCCGCAGATCGTGCTCAGTGCGAGCGGCGGCTTCAGCGCGGCCAGCATGGCCACGCTCTTCAACACGCCCAGCCGCGTGTGGTCGCTGGGCGCGGCGCTGGCGCAGACGGTGTTCGACGGCGGCCTGCGCAAGGCGCACAGCGACCAGGCCGTGGCCGCCTATGACGCGTCGGTGGCGCAATACAAGCAGACCGTGCTCGGCGGTTTCCAGCAGGTGGAAGACAACCTGGCCACGCTGCGCGTGCTCGACAGCGAGTCCGCCCTGCAGGCCGACGCGGTACGCGCTGCGCAGCTCGCCGAGCGCCTGGCGCTGAGCCAGTACCGCGCGGGCACCGCCACCTACCTCAGCGTGGTGACGGCGCAGACGCTCTCGCTCACCAACCAGCGCACCGCCGCGCAGGTGCTGGGCCGCCAGCTGGCCGCCAGCGTGTCGCTGATCGCGGCCACGGGCGGCGGCTGGAACGCCACCGACACCGCCGCCGCCACGACTGCGGCCGCATCCAAGACTTCCGGAAACTGACGCCATGACGACCACCGCAACGCATCCCCTTCTTCAGCGCCGCTCCACCTGGCTCGCCGCCGCCACGCTCGTGGTGCTGCTGGGCGGCGGCGCCTGGGCGCTCGCGCCCCATGCGGCCAACGCCGCCAAGCCCGACGCGCCCAAGACGCCGCCGGTGCAGGTGACCACCGCGCGTGTCGCCTCGCAGAGCGTGCAGGTCTACCGCTCGGGCATCGGCACGGTCGCCTCGATGGCCACCGTGACGGTGAAGGCGCGCATCGACGGCCAGCTCGACAAGGTCGGCTTCGTCGAAGGGCAGGACGTGAAGGCCGGCCAGCTGCTCGCACAGCTCGACCCGCGCACGCTGCAGGCGCAGCTCGCGCAGGCGCAAGCCACCAAGGCCAAGGACAGCGCCCAGCTCGCCAATGCGCGCGCCGACCTCCAGCGCTACACCACGCTGCTGGGCCAGGACGCCGCCACGCAGCAGCAGGTCGATACCCAGAAGGCGCTGGTCAACCAGCTGCAGGCGACGGTGCAGAACGACGCCGCGCAGGTGCAGTACGCCGAGGTGCAGCTGAGCTTCACGCGCATTGCGTCGCCCATGAACGGGCGCGTGGGTGCGCGGCTGGTGGACCCGGGCAACATCGTCCACGCGACCGACGCCAACGGGTTGGTGGTCATCAACCAGATCGACCCCATCGCCGTGCAGTTCACGCTGCCCGAAGACGCGGTGCAGGACATCAACCGCGTGCAGCAGCAAAGCAACCAGCCGCTTGCCGTGGTGGCCTACGACCGCAGCGGCGCGCAGATGCTGGGCACCGGCAAGCTCATCCTGCTGAATAACCAGATCGACACCACCAGCGGCACCGTGCAGCTCAAGGGCAGCTTCGCCAACCCGCAGCACACGCTGTGGCCCGGCCAGTACGTCAACGTGCGGCTGCAGCTCGACCGCCGGGCCGACTCGCTCACCGTGCCCGCGGCCGCCATCCAGCGCGGCCAGGACAACACCTACGTCTGGGTGGTCGATGCCGAGAACAAGGCCGAGAACGTGCCCGTGCACGTGGTGCAGATCGCCGACGGCACGGCCGTGATCGACAAGGGCCTCGCGGCCGGCCAGCGCGTGGTGACCGACGGGCAGTACAAGCTCAAGCCCGGCGTGAGCACGGTCGAGCCGCCGCCCGCCGCGAAGAATGCGAACGGCAAGACGCCAGTCGCCGGGAGCGGCAATTGAGCATTTCCGCCGCCTTCATCAAGCGCCCCATCGGCACCACGCTGCTGGCACTGGCCATCCTGCTGGTCGGTGCGGCGGTGTTCCCGCTGCTGCCGGTGGCCCCGCTGCCGCAGGTCGACTTTCCGACCATCCAGGTGTCGGCCAACCTGCCGGGCGCCAGCCCGGAGACCATGGCATCGAACGTGGCGCAGCCGCTGGAGCGGCAGTTCTCGCTCATTGCGGGCCTGTCGCAGATGACCTCGACCAGCGGGCTGGGCTCCACGCAGATCACGCTGCAGTTCGACCTGGACCGCAGCATCGACGCCGCCGCGCTCGACGTGCAGGCCGCCATCAATGCATCGACCGGCCAGCTGCCCGCCAACCTGCCGAGCCCGCCGACCTTCCGCAAGGTGAACCCGGCCGACGCGCCCATTCTGATCCTGTCAGTGCAGTCCAAGACGCTGCCGCTGACCGAGGTGAACGACTACGCCGACAACATCCTGGCGCAGCAGATCTCGCAGATCTCCGGCGTGGGCCTGGTCAACATCGGCGGCGTCCAGAAGCCGGCCGTGCGCATCCAGGTCGACCCGGCCAAGCTCGCCGCGCTGGGCCTGAGCCTGGAAGACGTGCGCACCGTGCTCGGGTCGGCCACCGTCAACGCGCCCAAGGGCACCATCGACGGCCCCAACCAGAGCTTCACCGTCTACACCAACGACCAGTTGCTGAAGGCGCAACCCTGGAACGACGTGGTGCTGGCCTACCGCAACGGCGCGCCCGTTCGCGTGCGCGACCTGGGCGTGGCGGTCGACGGCCCCGAGAACGCCAAGATCGCCGGCTGGGCCTACGCCGGCGCCGCCGCGCCCGAGGGCAGCACCGTGCAGAACGGCCGCTCCATCGTGCTGGCCATCACCAAGCAGCCGGGCGCCAACGTCATCGAGACGGTGGACCGCATCAACGCCGCGCTGCCGCGCCTGAAGGCCTCGATTCCGCCGACCGTGGAGGTCAACGCCATCATCGACCGCACGCAGACCATCCGTGCTTCGGTGAAGGACGTGGAGTTCACGCTGCTGCTGACCATTGCGCTGGTGGTGGCGGTGATCTTCGTGTTCCTGCGCAACGTGCCCGCCACGCTCATTCCCAGCGTGACGGTGCCGCTCGCGCTGCTGGGCACGGTGGCCGTCATGTACCTGCTGGGCTACAGCCTGGACAACCTCTCGCTCATGGCGCTGACCATCGCGGTGGGCTTCGTGGTGGACGACGCCATCGTGATGCTGGAGAACATCTACCGCTACGTGGAAGAGGGCATGACGGCCATGGAGGCCGCGTACAAGGGCGCGAGCGAAATCGGCTTCACCATCATCTCGATCTCGGTGTCGCTCATTGCGGTGTTCATTCCGCTGCTGCTCATGGGCGGCATCGTGGGTCGGCTGTTCCGCGAGTTCGCCGTCACGGTCACGCTGACCATCGTGGTGAGCGTGGTGATCTCGCTCACGCTCACGCCCATGCTGTGCTCGCGCTTCCTGAAGAACGAGCATGGGCGCCAGCACGGGCAGCTCTACCAGCTGTTCGAGCGCGGCTTCGACGCCCTGCTCAACGGCTACAAGCGCGGGCTGCATGTGGTGCTCGACCACCAGTTCATCACGCTCATGGTGTTCATCGCCACGGTGGCGGCCACGGGCTTCCTGTTCGTGATCATCCCCAAGGGCTTCTTCCCGCAGCAGGACACCGGCTTCATCTCGGGCTTTGCCGAGTCGGCGCAGGACGCGTCCTTCGCTTCCATGAACGCCCGCATGCTGGCGCTGGCCGACGTGGTGCGCAAGGACCCCGACGTGACCGGCTTCGGCATGAACGGCAGCTCGTCGACCTACAACACCGGCAACTTCTTCATCAGCCTGAAGCCCAAGGACGAAGGCCGCACGGCCACGGCCGACGAGATCATCACGCGGCTGCGTCCGCAGCTGGCCAAGGTGCAGGGCGTGAACCTGTTCCTGCAGGCGGGGCAGGACATCCGCGTGGGCGGTCGCTCTTCGCGCACGCAGTACCAGTACACGGTGACCGACGCCAACCTCGACGAGCTCAACACCTGGGCGCCGCAGCTGCTCGCGCGCTTCAAGCAGTTGCCCGAGATCACCGACCTGGCGTCCGACCAGCAGAACGCCGCTGCGTCGGCCGTGCTCACCATCGACCGGGACCGTGCCGCCAGCTTCGGCATCACGCCCGCCACCATCGACGCCACGCTGTACGACGCCATCGGCCAGCGCCAGGTGGCGCAGTACTTCACGCAGCTCAACAGCTACCACGTGGTGCTGGAAGTGACGCCTGCGCTGCAGCAGGACCCGGCGCTGTTCAGCAAGCTCTACCTCAACTCGCCGCTCACCGGCCAGCAGGTGCCGCTGTCGACCTTCGTGAAGGTGGACACCAGCAAGACGGCCTACCTGTCGATCAGCCACCAGGGGCAGTTTCCGGCCGTGACCATCTCGTTCAACCTGGCGCCGGGCCATGCGCTGGGCGACGCGGTCAACGCCATCAACAAGGCGCAGGCCGACATGGGGCTGCCGCAGTCGCTCACCGGCTCGTTCCAGGGTACGGCGCAGGCGTTCCAGGACTCGCTGTCCTCGCAGCCCTACCTGATTGCCGCGGCGCTGGTGGCGGTGTACATCGTGCTGGGCCTGCTGTACGAGAGCTACATCCACCCGCTGACCATTCTGTCGACGCTGCCCTCGGCCGGCGTGGGCGCGCTGCTGATATTGATGGCGGGGGGCTACGACCTGAGCGTGATCGCGCTGATCGGCATCATCCTGCTGATCGGCATCGTGAAGAAGAACGGCATCATGATGATCGACTTTGCGCTCAAGGCCGAGCGCGATCAGGGCATGTCGCCGCACGACGCCATCTACCAGGCCTGCCTGCTGCGCTTCCGCCCGATCATGATGACCACCATGTGCGCGCTGCTCTCGGGCCTGCCGTTGATGCTGGGCCACGGCTCGGGCTCCGAGCTGCGCCGGCCGCTGGGCTACGCGATGGTCGGCGGGCTGATACTCTCGCAGGCACTCACCCTGTTCACGACCCCGGTGGTCTACCTGTACCTCGACCGCGCCCACTACTGGTACCTGCGCCGCAAGGAAGCGCGCAAGGCCCGCAAGGCTGCCCGCGCCGGCGAGGCCCCGCCGGTGGCAGAGGCGCACGGCTAGAACCGGCAGCGATGGAGAGAGACAAGAGCACAAAAATATGAAGATCCTGATTGTCGAAGACGAGCTCAGAACCGCGGACTACCTCTCCAAGGGGTTGACCGAGCAGGGCTGCACGGTCGACACGGCGCACAACGGCATCGACGGCCAGCACCTGGCGCTCACGCACGACTACGACGTGATCGTGCTCGACGTGATGCTGCCCGGGCAGGACGGCTTCTCGGTGCTGCGCGGGCTGCGCGCCGTGAAGCAGACGCCGGTCATCATGCTCACCGCGCGCGACCGCGTGGAAGACCGCATCAAGGGCCTGCACGAGGGCGCGGACGACTACCTCATCAAGCCCTTCTCTTTCCTGGAGCTGCTGGCGCGCCTGCAGGCGCTGAACCGGCGCGGCCGCAAGCAGGAGCCGATGCAGCTGCGCATGGCAGACTTGCAGGTCGACCTGCTGGCGCGCAAGGCCTTCAGGGGCGGCACCCGCATCGACCTCACGGCCAAGGAGTTCGCGCTGCTGGCCGTGCTCGCAAGGCGCCAGGGCGAAATATTGTCGAAGACCGCCATCGCCGAGCTGGTGTGGGACATGAACTTCGACAGCAACACCAACGTGGTCGAGGTGGCCATCAAGCGGCTGCGCGACAAGATCGACGTGCCCTTCGGCACCAAGCTGCTGCACACCATTCGCGGCATGGGCTATGTGATGGAGGTGCGCGACGGGGCCAATGCCGCGGCAGGCGAACGCGGCGAGCACGGGGAGGGCGCCACGCCGTGAAGCGCTCGATCACCGCGCGGCTGGTGCTGATGTTCGCCGCCGCGGCGCTGGCCACCTTCACGCTGGCCGGCTTCGCGCTGCACAACGTGCTGGCCCGCGAGCTCGAACGCCACCAGTACGAAGAACTCGACACCACCCTGAAGAGCCTGCAGTTCTGGATCAACGCCATCGGCACCCCCGAGCGTTGGTCGCGCGTGCAGGCGCGCATGGACACCCTCACGCCGGAAGACGGCAGCGTGCGCTTCTGGGTGCTCAGCGACGACCCGCGCTTCCAGTACGGCAAGGGCCTGGCCGAAATCGACGGCCTCACGCGCGAGGCCAACGGCCACACCAGCGCGATCGTGCTGCCCGGGGAAGAAAAGCCGTTTCGCACGCTGTCCGTGCACATCGGCGCCTTCGAGCAGCGGCCGGCCGTGCGGCTGATCGTCGGGCGCAACACCGAGCCCTATGCGCGCACGCGGCAGACCTTTCTCACGGCGCTGGTCGCGCTCGGGGGGAGCGCGATGCTGGTGGTGGCTTTCATGGGCTACTGGATCGCCCGCGTGGGGCTGCGCCCGCTGGAGCGGCTGTCGGCCGAGGCGCAGGCGCTGCGGCCCAAGACCCTGTCGCAGCGGCTGCGCTCGGAACCCCTGCCGGTGGAGCTGTCGGCGCTGGCCGAGGCCTTCAACGGCGCGCTCGGCCGGCTCGAAGAAGCCTACGGCCAGCTCGAGTCGTTCAACGCCGACGTGGCGCACGAGCTGCGCACACCGCTGGCCAACCTCATCGGCAGCACGCAAGTGGCGCTGTCGCGCCAGCGCAGCGCGGGCGAGTTCCAGGAGGTGCTGCAGGCCAACCTGGAAGACCTGGAGCGGGTGCGCTCCATCGTCAACGACATGCTGTTCCTGGCGCGCGCCGACCGCGGCGAGGTGGCCACCGGGCTGGTGCTCACGCCGGTGGCGCAGGAGGTGCGCAAGACCATCGAGTTCTTCGAGTTCGTGCTCGACGAAACCCGCACGCAGGTGGCCATCGAGGGCGACGTGCTGGCGCAGGCCCGGCTGGAAAGCGCGCTGTTCCGCCGCGCCATGTCCAACCTGCTGCAGAACGCCATCGAGCATTCGAAGCCGGGCGCGCAGATTGCCGTCACGCTGCGCGAGGAGGCCGCCTCGACCTGGATCACCGTGTCCAACCCCGGCGCGCCCATCGACGCGCAGCACCTGCAGCACCTGTTCGACCGCTTCTACCGGGTGGACGCCGCGCGCAACGACGGCGGCGGCGAGCACCATGGCCACGGCCTGGGGCTGGCCATCGTGAAGGCGGTGGCGAGCATGCACGGCGGGCAGGTCTTTGCGTCGAGTGAAGACGGGCTGAATACCTTCGGCTTCAGCGTATCGCGCGCCGCTTGAAAGAGCCGCTGCCTCCGGCCGTCCGCCAATGGCCTGGCCCGGGTACGTTCTTGGGCCATGCCGGACAATCGCCGGTGGCATGAACCCCCCACCCATCGCGCGGCATCCCGCCGCACCCCCCGCACTTCCAGGACACCCGGCATGGCACAGCTGATGTCATTGCTCGTGCAGAACGCGATCCTGGTGGTGTTCGCCGTCAGCTTCGCTGCCCGCCTCGGATTGCCCGTGCCGGCCGCGGCGGTGCTGGTGCTCACCGGCGCGCTGCTTGCGGCGGGCGATGTGTCGGTGCCCGGCGTGGTGCTGGCCGCGGTGGTGGCCAACCTGCTGGGCGACGGGGCCTGGTTCTATGCGGGCCGGCGCTTCGGCTACCGCTTCATGCGCATGCTGTGCCGCATCTCGCTGTCGCCCGACACCTGCGTGCGGCGCGGCGAATCGCTCATCACCGACTGGGGCGGCCTGTCGCTGGTGGCCGCCAAGTTCGTGCCGGGCGTGTCGGTGGTGGCACCGCCCATGGCCGGGGCGCTGGGCATGTCGGTGCGGCGTTTCATCGGCTTCGACATCGGCGCCGCGCTGGTCTGGACGGGGCTCTTCCTCGGGCTGGGCTGGGTGTTTCGCAACCAGATCCAGGAGGTGCTGGCCGTGATGGCGCAGGCCGGCGGCATCGCCACCGTCGCGCTGGCGGTGCTGCTGGTGATCATTCTGGCGGTGCGCTACTGGCGCCGCCGCGCCTTCATGCGGCTCACCGGCATGCCGCGCATCTCGGTGGACGAGCTGCACGCGCTGCTCGAAGGCGAAACGCCGCCGCTGGTCATCGACGTGCGGGGCAAGGCCGGCACGCAGGTCGACCCGCGCCGCATTCCGGGGGCGCAGTCGTACACGCTCAAGGCGCTGCAGCAGCGCGGGCTCGACCTGTCGCATGCCGAGGGGCGCGACGTGGTGCTGTACTGCAACTGCCCCAACGAGGTGTCGGCCGCGCAGGCCGCACGCGTGCTGCTGTCGCGCGGCGCCAAGCGGGCGCTGCCGCTCACGGGCGGGCTCGATGCCTGGGTGGCCTCGGGGCGGCCGACCAGCACGGACTGAGCCGGTCGGCGCCTGGCCTGCAGGAATCGGGTGACCGTGCTAAGGTGCCCTGGCCCGGGTTAACCCTTGGCCACCCCTCTTTCTCCCGATATCTTCCGACAGCCGCCAGCCAGCGAGGCCCTTCGTGCCACTTCCCGACGCCCCCCTTCCCACTGCCGCGCAAAGCGCCCGCGCCGACGCGTCGGACAGGGCCAATGCCCACGCCCAAGCCCATCACGCGCCCGGCCTCAGCCCGGCCCTCACGCTGGTCTTCGCCATCGCCTGCGGCCTGTGCGTGGCCAACATCTACTACGCCCAGCCGCTGATCGGCCCCATCTCCGAGACGCTGCAGCTGCACGCCGGCTTGGCCGGGCTGATCATGACGCTCACGCAGCTCGGCTACGGCGCCGGCCTGCTGCTGCTGGTGCCGCTGGCGGACGTGGTGGAAAACCGCCGGCTCATCGTGGGGGCGCTGTTCGGCGCGGTCATCGGGCTGGTGGGCATTGCGCTGTCGGACTCGGCCGTGACCTTTCTTGCGGCCTCGTTCCTCGTGGGCACCTGCGCCGTGGCGGCGCAGGTGCTGCTGCCCTTCGCCTCGCACCTCGCGCCCGAGGCCTCGCGCGGCAAGGTGGTCGGCAACATCATGGCCGGGCTGCTGGGCGGCATCATGCTGGCGCGGCCTTTCGCCAGCCTGGTGGCGTCGGCGCTGGGCTGGCGTGCGGTGTTCTGGGTGTCGGCGGCGCTGATGGCCGTGCTCATTGCCGTGCTGTGGCGCGCGCTGCCCGAGCGCCGGCCGCATGCGTCGGTCGGCTATGCGCGCACCATGGCCTCGCTGCCCGGCATCGTGTGGAACACCCCGCTGCTGCGCCGCCGCGGCTTCTACCAGGGAATGATGTTCTCCGGCTTCCAGGTCTTCTGGACGGCCGTGCCGCTGGCGCTGGTGCACGAATTCGGCATGGGCCAGCGCGGCATTGCGCTGTTCGCGCTGGCCGGTGCGGCCGGTGCCTTGCTCGCCCCCGTGGCGGGCCGGCTGGCCGACCGCGGGCTCACGCGCCCGGCCACCGGCTGGGCCATCGTGGTCGCGCTGTTGTCGTTCGTGCTGGGCGCGGTGTCCATGCATTTCCATTCGCTGGCCGGGCTGGTGGTGGCGGGCATCCTGCTCGACGGTGCAGTGCAGCTGTGCCAGGTGCTGAACTTCCGCAGCCTGTTCATGCTGGCGCCGGAGCTGCGCGGTCGGCTCAACGGCCTGTTCATGACCTTCATCTTCATCTGCGCCGCGGTGGCCTCGGGCATTGCGGCGGCCGTGTATGCCTTCCATGGGTGGACCGGGCTGTGCCTGCTGGGCGGCGGCTATGTGACGCTGGCGCTGCTTTACTACGCGACCGAGTTCCGCAGCCAGCCTGCGGCCGTCGCCGTGGGCCGATAGCCGGGGTCCACGCCGATGCTGCAGTCAGCAGGCGGCCCGCCGGCCTTTTCGCGCCACATCCAGGTCACCCAGCTCGACGGGGTGCGCATCTGGCCGACCCTGCTGGTCTGCGCGCTCTACACCGTGCTGATCTGCGCGGCCACAGCGTGGGTCATCGACATGGAGGCGACCGGCTGGTACATCGCGCTGGGCATGGTGGCCTGGCTGGCGCTCTTCGCGCTGTGGCTGGTGGGCATGGTGTTCGTGGTGCGCGCATGGATCTGGATCGAAACGCACTGGCTGCGAGCGGGTGAGCGCCGGCCGGAGCCGTTCAACGCGAGCACCCAGGTCGAGGTCGGCGACGACGGCCTCAGCGTGCAGGGCCTGGGCCGCATCGCCTGGATCGACGTGCTGGCCCTCGAGGGCATTCCCGACAGCGACAACTACCTGATCGTGCACACCCGGCCGTTCAGGAAGCTGATGCTCACGGCGCCCGTCGACGAGCTGGCCCCGGCCATCCACCATTACCTCGAACTCGCAAGCAACGCGCAGGCAACACCCAAGGCAACGTCCAATGGAGCGCGCACCGCCGCCCTGCAAACCCGTGCCATGGTGTTCTGCTGGCGGTGCTTTCTTGCCTGGGTCTGGGCGGGCTACGCGTTGGCCGGCGCCGCAGGCATCGCGTTGCTGCTGAACGCCTCCGACGCAGGGTTCCTGAAGACCGTGGTGGGGCTGTGCGTGCTCATGCCGTTGATCGCGTGGCTGGTGTGGGCCGTTCCTTTTTCGCGCATCACCACCTTCTCGCATTCGCGGGTGCGCGCCTTCGAGCTCGACGGCACGCGCTTGTTCAGCATCGACGGCGAATGGCAGGCCGACTTGCTGCAGGCCCGCGTCAGCCATCGCCATGTGAGCGGGCTCGGCTACGAGTTCAGTTTTCTTGCCGTTCGGCTGAAGGAGGGCCGGGGACGAGATCTGTTGCTGGAGGGCGGTGCAGATCAAGAGGCGTTGCTGGACGCCTTGGTCGAGCGGGGCGTGCTGCCGCAGGCGAACGCCGGGCGCTGACCGGCCCGTGGCCGTGGCCACGCCCCGGTGGTAGCCTTGCCCCCCGATGAACCTCCGCTCCAAGATCGTCGCGCTGGCCGTGGCCCCGCTGCTCGTCGCACTGGTGCTGGTGGCCCTGGCGGTGCGCCACCAGGAGCACGACTTGGCGCAGCGCGAGCGGGCCCTCATCGAGCGCAGCTACATGGCCCAGCGCCGCAGCGAGTTGCGCAGCTACGTCGACCTGGCCGTGAGCAACCTGCTGCCGCTGTACGAATCGGGCCAGGACGACGAGGCCACCCGCAACGAGGCGCTGCGCCGGCTGGCCGCGCTGAACTACGGCGACGACGGCTACTTCTTCGTGTACGACCTGGAGGGCAACTCCCTCATGCACTCGCGCCAGCCCGAGCTGGTGGGCCAGAACCTCTGGGACATGCGCGATTCGCACGGCCGCTTCACCATCCGGGACCTGATCAAGGGCGCCAAGGACAACGGCGGCGGCTACGTCGAGTACGAATGGCGCAAGCCCTCCAGCGCGCAGATGGCGCCCAAGCTCGGCTACGTCACCGCCATGCCGCGCTGGAACTGGATGGTCGGCACCGGCCTGTACCTGGACGACATCCAGTCGACCATGGACACGCTCGACCGGCAGATGAACGCCAACGTCACCGCCACGCTGCTGTGGATTGCCGGCATTGCTGCGCTGTGCCTGGGCACGGTGAGCGCCGCCGGGCTGCTGCTGAACCTCAGCGAGCAGCGCACGGCCGAGGCCAAGCTGCGCCTGCTGGCGCGGCGCGTGGTGCAGTCGCAGGAAGAAGAGCGCGGCCACCTCGCACGCGAGCTGCACGACGGCACCAGCCAGACGCTGGTGTCGGCCAAGCTGCTGATCGAGTCGGCCGTCGAGCAGCTCGACAGCCAGCGCCAGGGCACGCCGCCCGCGCTGGGCAAGGCGCTGCAGCGGCTGAACGATTCGCTCATCGAGGTGCGCCGCATCTCGCACCGCCTGCGCCCCGCCTTGCTCGACACCCTGGGCCTGCCCGCCGCGCTGGAGCGGCTGGTCGACGAGTTCCGCGAAGAAGGCGCCGTCGATGCGTCGATGATGATCGGCGGCGAAGCCTTCGAGCTGCAGCCCGAGGTGAAGACCGCGCTCTTTCGCCTGACGCAGGAGGCGCTGACCAACGTGCGCAAGCACGCGCAGGCGCAGCACGTGAACATCGAGCTGAGCTTCGACGAAGAAGAGGGCGTGCGGCTCGAGGTGAGCGACGACGGCACCGGTTTCGACATCGACGCCGTGCAGCTCGACCCGCGCCGGGGCATCGGCCTGCGCAACATGCGCGAGCGCATGGAGGCCATCGGCGGCAGGCTCGTGGTGTGCTCCAACGACGGGCGCACGTCCATCGAGGCTGAGGTGCCGGTGCGCAATGCGCGGGCCGAGGCGGCGGTGCCCGCATGACGAACAGCGTTCGCCTCTTTCTGGTCGACGACCACCCGCTGGTGCGCGACGGCCTGCGCGCGCGGCTGGGCTCCATGCCCAACCTGGAGATCGTCGGCGAGGCCGGCAACGCGGCCGAGGCGCTTGCGCAGATCGACAGCGTGCAGCCCGACCTGATGCTGATGGACGTCGGCATGAAGGACATGAACGGCATCGACCTCGCTGCGCTGCTGCTGCAACGCCGGCCCGCCACGCACATCGTGATGCTCAGCATGTACGACAACCCCGAGTACGTGCAGAAGGCCTTGCAGGTGGGCGCGCGCGGCTATGTGCTGAAAGACGCGCCGGCGGCGGAGATCGTCGCGGCCATCGAGGCCGTGTCGGCGGGGGGCACCTTCCTGAGCCCGGCCGTGTCGAAGAAGCTGTTTCGCACGCAGGCGCCGCGGCCCCTGCTCACGCCGCGCGAGAGCCAGATTCTTTCGGCGCTGGGGCGAGGGGAGTCGAGCAAGCAGATTGCGCGCGACCTGTCCTTGAGCGTGCGCACGGTGGAGGCGCACCGGCAGAGCATCAAGCGGCGGCTGGGCATCGAGGGGCAGGCGGAACTCATCAAGTACGCGGTGGAGCATGCGCGGGAGTTCGGGCAGGGCGGTTAACACCCTGAACGGATAAACCGCCGCAAATGCCTCGGTCGGCAGCAAAGAGCTGCAGATAGTCGCGCACCAAGTCTGGCGCGTCAGAAATGAATATTTTGGGCATGGCGACGTGACCCGAAATCTCTATGCCAACCAAAACAAGGAGCAAGCTGCGGCGGTTGCAAGGCAGGTTCTTGTCGCGCGTTACCTATGCAGGCGACTTCTTGATTTGTCGGCGCCTTCTAGAACCACCTTGTCTAGAGAAATGGGGATCTTCTTCACCGGCTACTCGGGCAGTTTTGTTGGGCAAGTCGATCAGCTGCTCAACGGGTTCAAGGTGCCCTTCGACAAAACAAAGTGCGAGATTTTCGATGCCGCCGGAAATCTCGCGGAAACATTCAACTTTCCCACGCACTGACGACTCCTACCGAGTCGCTTCACGGGTCTCAGGCGCCCCGTTCAACGACACCACTGCTGCTCGCAAGGCACACCGTCATTGTTGCCATCCATCTTCACCCCCGGGCAGTTCTTCAGGAGGTAGGTGGCCTCCGCGCAAGAAGTCATCTGCGAGCAGTACTTGCGACCGTCGCACGCGAAGCTCGCAGCTGTCGGGCTCGGCTGGCGGGTGAAGTTGAGCGCCGGTCGTTGCTCGCTCTGCATCGCGGAGAGCTTCTTGGCCTGATAGTGCTCATAGCCCTTCCATGCGCCGAACATCAAGAGCGCCAGCACGAGTATCCGCATCATGTTTCGTCTCCTCCGCCTCCAGGCGTGTGCGCGCGAGCTTAACGCTGCTGAACCAAAGAATGCGGCTCGACAGGCAGACGGGCTTCCTCCTCCCACCCCCGGTCCGCCCAGCGCCTCGCCGCGCGTTGTCGCGCTCCACCAGCACTTCGGTTGTGCGAATGAGGTCGAGTGGATGGCGCGCTCGCCTCACCCTCTGCCGATGCGCAAAGACGGCAGCAGGCACAAGGCCGCGCAGGTCGCGCCTGCCCCCACAAGAAAGGCCGCGGATATCCCGAACCACTGTGTCGCAAAACCGACCGCCGGCCCGGTCCCGCCCAGCGCAATGTTGGCGAAGGCGATGAACTTGCCCACCGCACGGCCACGTTGTTCTGGCGGAATGGACCGCGTCGCGATGACGCCCATCGCCGGGAAAACGAGCGAGAAGCCGAGCCCGGTCAATGTCGCTCCGAGCACGGCCATTGCCGACGTGGGCGCGCACCAGATCAGCACCTGCCCCACGGCCTCGAAAGCTCAAACGCGGCGCTGCGCCGTCGTCAATACGTCGCCAACATGTCGCCAACATCTCGACGACGGAACCGGTGGGCGTTCCTCAGCCGGCCCTGTCCAGCACCTGCAACCGCCCCTCGCGCCAGACGAACAGTTCGTCTGTCAGGCCGTAGGCAGAGCTCGCCGCGATCTCTCGCGCCATGTCGCGCAGGGCCGCGACCGACTCGCCGTCTTCGCTGCCGCACACCAGCAGTTCGTCGCGCGCCGCAATGGCGAAGACGGGGTCGCCCGCAACAGGCACGCGCTCACGCCAATGCCCGAAGACGAGGACCATGCTCGCGTCGTAGTTGTGGTCGAGCCGCGCGGCGTAGCGTCCCCCGCCGCCCTCGATCCGCAGTTGCGGAAGAAAGGCCAACAGGTTCTCGAACGCGGTGGTGTTCAGCGTTGCGAAATCCATGTCGATGCTCTCGAGCCGGCTCGGCGTGATGTAGCGCATGGCCTCGGGCGTGTCTTCCACGTAGGCAAGCACCAGCGAGCCGGCCAGGGAAGCCAGCACGGGTTGCTGGTTCTCGGGCGCATTGCTGCGCGCAAGCTGGGCTTGAGACGCCTGCCGCCACGCCAAGGTCTTCATGACTGGAAGCATGAGCGAGCGATCGGGTGCGTCGGCTTCCAGCGCGTGCATTCGCCGTGCATCGGCCAGGTGTTCGGCAAAGAGCGCGTTCATCGCTTCGGGCCGCTGCAGATAGCGCGCATACGCATTGCCCAGAAAAGTGCTGACCTGGCCGCCTTCGGGAAAGGTCCAGTGCACACGCGTGAGGCCGGCCGTTTCGCCATGCTCCACGTGTACATCGGTGCCCGGCAACGCAACGCGAACGTGCGTCGCATAGGCCTCGGCGTAGGAGGCGATGCTGACCGGTTGTAGGGGCGCGGCATTGCGCACGCCAAAGAGCTTTTTCAGGATGGACATATGTGACAAGGTCGTTTCGAAGATGTTCGAACCATTTCATTCTCGATGCACTCTCATGTACAACGAACTTGGCGGCCGGTGGCCGTTTGCTTGCAGCAGACACAAGCGTCGGTTGCCGGACATCGATCACGATGTTGCAATTTTGAAATGCGCGTGTGCAGCCGGCCCCCTGCGGTGCGTTTAAAGTTCGTGCCCCGGTAGCGCTTTGGCGCTACGTACTTTTCCCCACTGTTTCACTCATTGAAAAGGAACCCCTCGTTTTGAACAAGACCGAACTCATCGCCGCCATTTCCACCGACACCAACCTCAGCAAGGTCGATGCCGCCCGCGCTCTGGACTCCGCCCTCGACAACCTGTCGCGCGCCCTGGCCGGTGGCGACACGGTGCAACTGATCGGCTTCGGCGCCTTCTCGGTGGCCGCACGCCCCGAGCGCACGGGCCGCAACCCGTCGACCGGCGAGCCGATGACCATCAAGGCCAGCAAGGCGCCCAAGTTCACCGCCGGCAAGGCGCTGAAGGACGCGGTCAACGCCGCGCCTGCTGCGTAAATCGCACCCTCGTGTGCATAGACGCCCTTTGGCGGCCCCGGTGCAGCAGCACCGGCCGCAAAGGGCGTTTCGTTTTCAGGAAGGCGGGTCTGGTGGGCGTTCCGCGATAGAGTTCGCGAACGCCCACCAGACCCGCCTTCCGCCATGCAAGACGCACTCCGGCCCACGTCATCTCTTCGCATGCTGCAGCAGTGGCTGCTCAGGCTGTTGCCCATTGCGGCTTGCGTCCTGATCGTCGGCTGCGCAGGCCCCACGGGCCCGAGGCCGCGCCAGGGGCAGTTGCCCGTCGTCACCGGCGTTCCGTTGACGGACGAACAATCGAACAGCATCGCGATTCACGCGCTCGGCCTCGTCGGCACGCCGTACCGTTACGGCGGCAACACGCCCGACGGCGGCTTCGATTGCAGCGGGCTCATCGGCTACGTGTACCTCAACAGCGTGGGGCAATCGCCGCCGCGCACGGTGGCGCGCATGTCCGCCTTCGGGCGTCCGGTGGACATGTCGCAGTTGCGCACCGGCGACCTGGTGCTCTTCGGTTCTTCCACGCCCTCGCACGCGGGCATCTACGTGGGCGGCGGGCGCTTCGTGCATGCGCCGTCGACCGGCGGCGAAGTCCGGCTCGACAGGCTCGACGGGGTCTACTGGTCGCGGCAGCCGCAGCAAGCGCGGCGGCCCGGCGCGTGATGGCTTCGCTCGCCGCCGTGAGCGTTGGCTACCTTGCGGCCGGCTGCGTCTTCAGTCTTCAAGATCGCGCTGCTTTCTTCGGCGCCACGCGATCCGCTCGTCGATAGAGCGTGCCGGCTTGCATGCCGGTCGCGCGGCGGATGCCGTGCTGCGTGCCAAAGGCTGCCAGTCGCTGGTGTGCTCCGCCTGCGACAGGCTCAGCCACTCCGCCCCGCAATGGCTGCATGAAGCGACGAGCACGTCACGCCCGCCATGCCGCCCGAGCAAGGTCTGCTCGCCGAGCGCGGGTGTGCCGCAGCACGACCAGAACAGCGTCATGTCGGGCCGTGCCTGCGCCTGCCGGGCCCAGGCCGCCGCGCGATACCAGAGCGTTGCATTCAACGCCATGTCACACCCGGGCGGCGCGCCGGCCCGAACCATCGAGCTTGCGAACCCGCACCAGCGTCTCGGCCGAAATGATCCATACGGCCGCGATGACGGCCAACCAAACGATGTCCATTGCTCACTCATGCATTTGCAATGCATCGAGTGTCTGAAGGCCGGCATAAAAATGGCATCGAATGTTCACGCGCGTGCGTAAACAAGCCGTAAAAAAACGCTCAGGCCCGCGGCGACTGCACGTGTTCCGGCCGCACACCGAGGCCCACCGCGCGCGCGGGCAGCCTGCGCAGCAACGGCCAGCGCGACAGCAGCCGCAGCGGCCACGGCACATGGCCCGCCGTTGTGTTGACCTTGCCGCCCAGCACCGGCAGCAGCACACGGTCCTGCACCATGCGCTGCGCCGCCTGCGTCACGCGCACGGGCCATTCCCTGCGGCGCTGCAGTTGCGGCAGCAGGGTGTCGATCTGCTTGTCGGTGGCGCCGCCCGCGAGCGACGCGGCCAGCAGGTTGGCGGCGGCCACCGCGTCCTGCACGGCCAGGTTGATGCCCACGCCGCCCACCGGTGACATGGCGTGCGCCGCGTCGCCGATGCACAGCATGCCTTTGCAGGCCCACGATTCGAGCCGGTCGACCGTCACTTCGAGCAGCTTCACCGCGTTCCAGTCGGGCAGCGCCTGCGGCAGCCGCTCGCCCATGAAGGGCGCGATCTTCGCGATCTCGGCATGGAAGGCGTCGATGCCGCGCGCCTTCAGCGCCTCGTGGCCGCCCTTCGGAATGACGAAGGCGCATTGCCAGTAGTCGCCGCGGTTCAGCGTCACCAGGAAGTGCCCGCTTGCAATGTGGCCCGCTGTGGCATCGGGGTCACCGGGCTGTTTGGGAATGCGCATCCACAGCACGTCGATGGGCGCGCCGTAGCTGATGTGCGGCAGCGCCGCAGCATCGCGCAGCGTGGAATGCCGGCCATCGGCTGCCACCACCAGCGAGGCGCGCAGCTCGACGTCCTGCGGCTTGCCGCTTCGCGCGCCGCGCCTCACCTTCACGCCGCTCACGCGCCCGTTGTCGTGCAACAGGCCCACGGCCTCGGCGTCGGTCCACAGCTCGAAGCCCGGATAGCGCCGCGCCTCGTCGCACAGGAAGTCCAGAAACTCCCACTGCGGCATGAGCACGAGAAACTTGCTGTGCGAGGGCAGGTGGGTGAAGTCGGCGACCGGAAAGTCCTGTCCTTCGAAGGTGGCGCGCAGTTCATCGACACGGTCGTGCGGGCGCTGAAGAAAGGCGTCGAGCAGGCCCAGCTCGTGCAGGATTTCCAGTGTCGACGGATGCACCGTGTCCCCGCGAAAGTCGCGCAGAAAGTCCAGGTGCTTTTCCAGCACCACCACGTGGACGCCTGCGCGTGCCAGCAGCAGGCCCAGCACCATGCCGGCAGGCCCGCCGCCTGCAATGCAGCAGCGTAGGGGGGTGTCGAATGCGTTGATCTCTCTTGCTCCCTGGCTTCAGGGCGACATCTTCAGGTCTGGCGTGGTTCGTGCGTGTAGGCCCAAAGGCATTGAAACGCGCAGCGGTTGGCGCGCGATGCGGGTTTTCCATTACGCAAAGCCACGCACATGCACCGCGCGGTGCGACGGATGCGCATCGGCTCCAGCCCCGCAAGACTCTGCGGGTTCAATCTTGGAGACAACCGCATGCACAGCATCCGACGCCATCTGGTGTGGCTGGTCGTGGCCGTGGTCGGCGCATTCGCGCTCGGCACCGTGGCCCTGACCCGTGGTGAAAGCGTCAACGCCCTCTGGGTGGTGGCCGCCGCGATCTGCACCTACCTCATTGCCTACCGCTACTACAGCCTGTTCATCGCCGACAAGGTGCTGGGTCTGGACGGCAACCGCAAGACGCCCGCGCACCGCCACAACGACGGGCTGGACTACGTGCCGACCGACAAGAACGTGCTGTTCGGCCACCACTTCGCGGCCATCGCGGGGGCAGGCCCGCTGGTGGGCCCGGTGCTCGCCGCGCAGATGGGCTACCTGCCCGGCCTGCTGTGGATCCTGGCGGGCGTGGTGTTCGCGGGTGCGGTGCAGGACTTCATCATCCTGTTCATTTCCACGCGGCGCGACGGCCGCTCGCTGGGCGACCTGGTCAAGCAGGAGATGGGCGTGGTGCCCGGCATGATCGCGCTGTTCGGCACCTTCATGATCATGATCATCATCCTGGCGGTGCTGGCGCTCATCGTGGTGAAGGCGCTGGCCGAATCGCCGTGGGGCACCTTCACGGTGGCGGCCACGGTGCCGGTGGCGCTGTTCATGGGCGTGTACCTGCGGTTCATTCGCCCGGGGCGCATCGGCGAGGTGTCGCTCATCGGCTTCGTGCTGCTGATGCTGGCCATCTTCGGCGGCCAGGCCGTGAGCCAGAGCGCCGAGTGGGCGCCGCTGTTCACCTTCGACGGCAAGGCGCTCACCTGGATGCTGGTGGGCTACGGCTTCGTGGCCGCGAGCCTGCCGGTGTGGCTGCTGCTGGCGCCGCGCGACTACCTGTCGACCTTCCTGAAGATCGGCACCATCATCGCGCTGGCCATCGGCATCGTGTTCGTGATGCCCACGCTGCAGATGCCGGCCATCACGCAGTTCGCGCAGGGCAACGGCCCGGTGTGGTCGGGCAGCCTGTTCCCGTTCCTGTTCATCACCATCGCATGCGGTGCCGTGTCGGGCTTTCATGCGCTGATTTCTTCGGGCACCACGCCCAAGATGCTCGACAACGAGCGCCATGCGCGCTTCATCGGCTACGGCGGCATGCTGGCCGAGTCGTTCGTGGCGGTGATGGCGCTGGTGGCGGCCTCGTGCATCGAGCCGGGCGTGTACTTTGCAATGAACAGCCCCGCCGCGCTGGTCGGCACGACCGCGCAGCAGGTGGCGGCCACGGTGTCGAGCTGGGGCTTCGTGATCACGCCCGAGATGCTGCTGCAGACCGCCAAGGACGTGGGCGAAACCACCATCCTCGGCCGCGCGGGCGGTGCGCCCACGCTGGCGGTGGGCATGGCCCACATCCTCCACCAGGTGATCGGCGGGCAGGCCATGATGGCCTTCTGGTACCACTTCGCCATTCTGTTCGAGGCGCTCTTCATCCTCACGGCGGTGGACGCCGGCACCCGCGCCGGCCGCTTCATGCTGCAGGACCTGCTGGGCAGCTTCGTGCCCGCGCTCAAGCGCACCGACTCGCTGCCGGCCAACCTGGTCGCCACGGCGCTGTGCGTGGCGGCCTGGGGCTACTTCCTGTACCAGGGCGTGGTCGATCCGCTGGGCGGCATCAACACGCTGTGGCCGCTGTTCGGCATCTCCAACCAGATGCTGGCCGCGGTGGCGCTGCTGCTGGGCGTGGTGGTGCTGTTCCGCATGAAGCGCGAGCGCTATGCCTGGGTGGCGGCGGCGCCGGCCGCATGGCTGCTGGCCTGCACGCTCACCGCGGGTTGGCAGAAGATTTTCTCGGCCGATCCGAAGATCGGCTTCCTCTCGCATGCGGCCAGGTACACCGAAGGCATCGCCAACGGCGTGCTGGTGGCGCCGGCCAAGACGCCCGAGGCCATGTCGCGCATCGTGTTCAACGACCGGCTCGACGCCGCGCTGTGCGCGCTCTTCATGTTCGTGGTGCTGAGCGTGCTGGTCTACAGCATCAAGGCCTGCCTGGCGGCACGCGCGGCCAACCGGCCGACCACGCACGAGACGCCGTTCGAGCCGATGGGCGCGGCCTCGTCCGTGGCCTCCGCGGCGCACTGACGCCATGGGCCTCGCATTGCCGGAAGCAGGGCGCTACATCGCGCGCTCTGTCAAGCAGTCGCTGCGGCTCATGGTCGGGCTGCCCGACTACGACGTCTACCTGACCCACATGGCCGCCACGCACCCCGACCAGGCGCCCATGAGCTACGAGGCCTTCTTCCGCGAGCGGCTGGAGGCGCGGTACGGGGCGGGCAAGGGGCGGTGCTGCTAGGGCTGCACGGCATCGATCCCGTTCCTCGAATAGCGCCCGGGCGGCATGCCGACGTGCCGCGTGAACGCCACGCCGAAGGTGCTGACCGAGCTGTAGCCCACGCGCTCGGCGATCTCCGAGATCGCCAGTTCGCGCTGCCGCAGCATCTGCCGGGCGAGCGCCATGCGCCATGCCAGCAGGTACTCCATCGGTGCGATGCCCACCGCGCGGCTGAAGCGCGCGAAGAAGGCCGAGCGCGACATGCCTGCTTCTCGCGAGAGCTCCGCCACGGTCCATGCGTCTGAAGGGCGCTCGTGCATGCGCCGCAGCGCCAGCGAGAGCTTGGTGTCGGCCAGGGCGCGCACCAGTCCCGCGGATGCCGCAGTGCTGGCCGACGAGCGGAAGGCCTCGATCAGCAGCACCTCCAGCAGGCGAGCCATCACGATCTCGCGCGCCGGCCGGTCGGCGCGAGACTCCTCGCCCACCAGCTGCACCAGCGTCGACAGGCGCGGCTCGCCGCGCACGTGCAGCCACTGCGGCAGCAGCGGCACCAGCMGCGCCGCGTCCGGCGAGCCGAWCACKCAGTTGCCGACCCGCATGCGCCCGTCCACCGCGCCGTTCGGGTTGCCCACGCGCGCCCCGCCGG